>AUXO013356595.1_pt1 | contig 13489 bp, 10 predicted proteins | sample 768731 | NCBI WGS metagenome assembly AUXO01 (sample SAMN02715735, study PRJNA202380) | gut metagenome | biome: sheep rumen | host: Ovis aries | place: New Zealand: Palmerston North
GTATTACCATTAAAATTAATTGATTGAATAATTCCTTTTGTTACCATATAAGTACCTCCAAGATAATTTATCATATAATTTAGCAAATAGATTTAATAAATTTATTTTCGAGCCAAATAAAAAAGCCTTTTTCAAGGCTTTATTTTAGTTTTGATAGAATAGTCTGCAACTCATTAATTAAAGCATCTATAAACTGCTTCTTAGTGAATAGATTAGTTTCTTCAATAATACCGGTTATTCCACGGTGCTGTGCATACTTTCCTGTAAGTCTGTCAAAAATCTCTTTTTCTGGGGCATATTGCATGGTAATAACAATATTTATAGATTTTCACATTCCGCTTAACTTTTCTTCAGTGCCCATAAACTTTTTACCATCAAATAACATATCGTTATTTTTAATTGATAATCTTTCTTTGTGTACACCCAGTTTAATTAATGTGTTATAAACAGCTGTTGAAGCTAAAGTGTTTAATACTTGAAAATCTTTAACTGTTCAGTCTGGATTAACTTTTATTAGGCCAGCAACTGGAACTGAGTTTTTATTTAACAATATATTGTAGCCTGTTTTATATAGGTCTCTGCCACCAATAAATGGAAGATTGAAACTATAGATTCCGTCTGGCTCCAGTTTACATAGTGTATCAGATTCAAGCGGCCTATTCCATCAAGCAGCCTCTTGATTATCAGCAACAACTATTTCAGAGTTACCATTATAAAGTCCTGTTTTTCTCCAATTAAACTGTGCCTGAAGAATCTCAGGAATTTTATTTTTAGATGGCCTCATTACTTCTTTATGTACATTAACTTTCATGCTAGGTATCCTTTACTTCATCTTTTGAGCCAAAAAACTCATGCTGTTTAATAAACTCATATACTTCTTTTGTAGTTTTATTTTGCGGAACCCCGAGCTGTCCTCTAGAAATTATTTGTGGCAAGCTATCTTTAACATTTGAAAAATATTGGCTTATTAATGGAAAGCTGTAATTAAGATTTTGATATTGTAGAGCTGTAAGATAGTTATTATATTCTTCTTTTCAAGCTATGTATTTATTTACAATATCTGGGGCATAATAAACAGCCTCTGCATCTAAGGCATAACCATCAAGAATTTCTCTGTACTTGGCTATAACTTCGGTGCTGCTGAGCTTTTTTTCTTTGTTGCGGACAGTTTTATTTTTGTAGATAGCATAATTACCTTCTGCATCTATTTTTAAATATGTTTTATTCTTTAACTGTAGTGCCATAGTCTGCTTCCTTAATAATATATCGCATAGTAACCATCTCCGCCGTTTGAATTTTCATTGGAGCAACCGCCACCCCCATAGCCTGCTAAAGTGTTTTTGTCAGCTCCAGAACCGATTCCATGTCCGCCCGGAATTCTAGCACTGGCTGTAGTACTTACTGTTCCAGAAAGTCTTGGCAAAGTAATTTGTTCCGATAGCTCATGCTGTTCAGTTGTATCTGGTAAAAAATCTATGTAAAATGATTTGGCTGCAATAACAGCATCTTTTGTATTTTTGTCTACACTAATTCCATCTTCACCATTGGTATACCCACATAAGTTAAAATATGCCTTATTATGCTCAGTTTTACCACCACTTCCACCACCTGCAACATTTTCTCAGTGGCCTGCTGTACCCCCACTGCCACCATAAGCTACTGCTATTTTAGAAGAATTTTTAGCAAGGTATCATGTGCAATCTTCACCGCTAACTTTAAATGTTACCTTAATTGCACTATATAATGTTAAAGTAGCGCCGGCAATACCTTCAGTGCCAGGTTGTGGTGTATCATGTGTTAAGCTGTAATTTATTGGGTAAGTTCCGCCACTAACTCCGCTGTAGCCATTTATAGGTGAATCTGGATAGTTTTTTTCCAAAGCTTTTATCAAATCTTCAAATTCAGATTCTGTTAAATCAAAAATTTTTGAAATATTTAGATATGTGTCTGTTATACCAACTCTAATTGCTTCTCTTCTTATTAGTTTATTGTACAGATCTTTATTAATTTTCTTAAGTGCTTCGAGGTTGCTGAGTTTGACTGTCATTTTTTCAGCTTTAGAATTTAGATTATATAATAAATTTTCTCACATTTTACTTCTGTAAGTAACATATGTATAATCTCTACTAATTACAAAGCAATTTTTTTGTTTTGGATCAGTTATACTGTTAAGCCACTCATTAAAAGTCTCTGGAGCAAACAAGGACATACGACCAACATCTCAAACAATGGTTCCAAGCAAGTCCTTTTTTATTAGCTGATAGTTATTTAATAAATTTTTAAAAAAATTAGTTTTATCAAATATATCAGTAGTTATTTCTAGCCCTGTTAAGTTTATGCAGCCTCAGATAGTTCCGCCACCGCCGCCAGAGCCGCCAGAATAATAGTATTGATCAGTATCTCGTCCATTTTTTTCTGCATCATATCAGGTACCACCGCCAGCGCCACCGCCACCAGCAGCGAGAAGCACACCTAATTTAATTGGAAAACCAGAATTTTTAAAATGTGTTTTTTCCTGAAATTGTTTCTCGTTTACATATAATATTTTTTGTTCATTGTTTTTGTCAACTTCAATGCTTACAGGTAAAGTTGAGCCACTGTCTATTTTTGCAACACGGTCTTCATCTGGGCTATTGGCTAAAACAACTGTTCCTTTTTTGCATCCTTTAATAAATTTACCATTAATTTTATATCCAACTTTTGTAGATTCTTTAGTTCCATCTTTTTTGGTAAGATAAATTTCTTTTGATGCTTCTACAGGCTCGATATTACTGATTTTTTCGGTATAACTGTTTGAATATTGTTGAAATGGCCCAATTGTTTTTCCGTTTATTTTTAAAATATTATCTGTAAAAGCAGGTTCGCCACAATGATGTGGCTCAAAGTCAGCAAAAGCATCTTCAAGTGAATTGATACCGTATCCAGACATGGATACAGTTTCTTCTCCAAAGCTTGTATTTTGGTTAGACTCTTGTGTAAGTACTTTTGCCATAGCTTATTCTCCCTTTAGTTCATTAATTTCTTTTTTAAGCTTTTTAACCTCATTTAATAGTAGATAGACTAACTTATTTTCTTCAACACTTAAATAACCATCTGTATCCTCAGAAACAATTTCAGGACAGATTTCCTGAAGCTCTTGCGCAATACAGCCAATATGTTTTTTATGTGCAGCATCATTAATATATTCAAATTCTTTGACGTTTAAGTCTAATATTGATTTTGGTGCCTTATAGTCTTTGATATTTTGTTTTAGACGGATATCAGAGGGTGTATTATAGGTACTGGCAATGACACCATTGTTGTTATTTTCATTTAATTTGATAACACGCCCAACATAGAGATGGCTATTTTGGCCAGTGGTAATATTACCTTCAATATACGTATCACCGCCAATAGCAGCATTTCCGACAGCAATAAAATGACTTGGAAGATCAAGATTACCTGTCTCTAAATGTGCTGGTGTATCTGCTCAAACACTGCAGCCAGCAGCTCTTGCATAATCTAAATAAGCTGAAACATCTGCATCATATGGAATGTTCAAGTTCTCTTTACTGCCACCAAGAATAACTTTTTGTGCAAAGTATGCAGTACCGTCTGTTTTAATTTTAGCTTTTAATGTCTTTGTATTATCTGTATCAAAAATAGCAATACCAGTTTCTAGCTTATTTGACTGTGCTGGATTATAAATTGTAAGCATACCATTAAGATGTAAACCACCTTGTAAGTTAGCCAGCGCATTGGTATTTTTAATCGTAAATGCATCAGGTAATGCACTTGAGGTAAGGTCATTGCCTTCAAAAGAATAGGTCTCTAGCTTAGCCTTATCTTTAAAATTAATTTCATTTAGCTTAAGATTGCTGGTTTCAGTATTCCCATCAAGTTTTATGGTATTGGCTTGAAGAGTAGTAAGAGTTGTGCTATCTTTTCCTACTGTATGGACAAGTACTTTTGTTGAACCATTTGTAAGCTCAACATTATTTGTAGCTGTTAATTTACCTTGAACTGTTGTGTCACCATAAATAAGAGTATTCACTTCATTTTCAGCAGTGCCGATGGTTAGACCCTCCATGGCTGCCAGAGTTCCATTAATATTGACATCACCACTAATATCTGCACCACTATTTTCAACTGTTAGCTTACCAGTGCTGGTTAGCGTGCCATCTATTTTTGAATTGCCTGCGATATCAGCTCCACCACTGCTAACAGTTAATTTTTTAGCAATAGTAGCTGTGTCATTTACAGTTAATTTTTTAGCCAGTGTAGCATGGTCTGTAATATTTAGCTTACCATTAATCGCTGTATCGCCTGTAATAGCTGTTATGCCATTAATATTTGTATTCCCAGTAATATCTACCTGACCTGTGATGCTGGCACCACCACTCTTAACAATTAATTGTTCATCAGCAGTTAAAGTTCCAGAAGTTTTTAAGCTGCCATCAGTAACTTCGAAGCCATCTGTCTTAATATCACCAGCTTTTGAAATGCTGATAATATTTTGGCCATCATTTACCATTTGAATAGCAATATTTTCATCTGGGCTGAATTTAGCAGCTCCACCATTACCTAAAAGAACTTGATAGTTACTGCTTGTTTCAAGATTATTTCCAATAGCTGTTGAATAGTCATGAGCAGCGGTATTATTTCTACCTAAAGCAATCGAATGATGTCCGTTAGCTTCACTTGCATTTTTATCATCAGCAGAATAGATAGAATATTTACCAGCACCGTGTCCAAAGCTATCTTCTAATCTTTTTGATCTTTCATAAATATTACCATCAGCATCAAATACTTGAAGGCTATGGCTGCAGTTAGTTTCTTCATTTGAATATCAAACACCTAAAAATTCACCAGTCTCTTCTGAGTCTAGATAATTAACATTAATATCACCCGTGCCTACAGGAACCAATACTACAGATTTGCTGTCATTATTATCTGTAGTGTTGTTTACCTGAGATAGCTGAATACCGAGTCATTTAAAGCTATAAGTACTGACATTAGAGATTTCGAAATAATATCCGCCAATAATGCATTTTAAAATGTCATTAGTTGTATTATAAGAAATTACATAGCTTGGCTTATTTGCGCTTATATTCGAGTAGATATTACTAAAATTATATTCAGTAAAACTACGAGCAGATGGGTCTAGTGCCTCAGCGCCGCTCTTTCTATAACCACGATATGCACAAGGGAAAACCTTTATATCTTCGCTTCTAAAATATGCCATATTAATTCTCCTTAATTACTAGAACTATCCTGTAGGGTTATTTTTCATTCAACTAGTATTGTATAATTTCCGCCAGAATTTGGTACGTTTATACCATCAGCCAACATAAATTCTGCACAGCAGTCAGTTTCTGGATCTGATGGTACATCTGGAAATAGCGCAAAATAGTTAATTGTCGTACCAGCTTTCAAACAGGTATATGGAATGCGAAATCTAAAGACTACTTCAGCACTGCCATCAGTCTTATTGTCAGGATAACTTGAAGAATCGCGATATACATATGTTGATACTTTTGTATCTTTAGAAACTTTACCAGAAAAACAGGCAATTCTACAAGGCATTGCAGATTTAGCTGCCACAAAATTACCAATCAAACAATTGGCTAAAAAATCAAATAATTTTTGTTTGCCAGTATTGTGACTTTTATAGCTATAAAGAGTTCTTTTCCCATCTATTGCCTTAACTGTAACTTGGCCATTGTATGATATTGTGCTTAATTTATTAATAGTCTTTTCCATAATTAATCTCCATCTGTTGGCTCTTCTGGTCTCTCAATTTCCATATTTAATAATATTCCTTTGCCTTTTTCTGTATCTATCATATTAGCTCTTCCAATACTCTTGAGCTCGTCTTTATTGAGTAATTTATTTCAAGCTTTACCAGTAGTATCTGTTTTATACATAACTGTATCTTTTGTAGTAATTGTAGTTTCGATAGTATGAGTGCTTTTTAATTCCTTAACAAATTTACAATAAATGCCAGCAGGTAAAATATAATCCATTAAATCTGTTAATAGCGTTAAATCTGACAGCTCAGCAGGCAAATAAAGTGTGATTGATCTATTTGGAATAACTTTATAATCTAAAGCTTGGGTGAGACCCTCGGCATGCAATAGTGCATTAGTGGCAATTACTATTGCTGCTAAGCTTCCTTTATTTTTCATTATTAATGGAAGCACACTACAGATGGCTTCTAATTGTTTGGAGTTGTAGTTGTGCTTCGTTTGAAAGCCAAGCGTCAGAGCGAGTAGATTTAATAGTCTTTTATCTTTATTTTTTCCATTTGGAAGATCATAAAGTAAATCAGCATTAGTTTTAATGTGATTTAAAACAATATCATAAAGACGCCCAATAAACTGGAAATCTCTTGATTTATCATAATAGACAGCCGGAACTAAATCTTGCAATCTAATCATAATTAATACCTCGATGCTTTAGTAAGTGTGATACCTGTGTCAAGACTATCTGCATCAATTTCTGAAATAACAAACTTATTGTTTTCATTATTCGGATCATACCATGTAACAGGGCTGGCGAGATTTTCGCCAACTAAATGATTTAAATCAATAGCACGATTGTTATCGATTGGTGTATTGTAGAAGAATTCATAGTTTGGATCTACTTCTTTGATCTTGTCTAAAAGATCCTTAAGACCTCTGTCAGTTTGTCCAGTAGCACTATATCTATAATCCAATAATGGATTGATGCCCTCTACTAGACTTAGCTTACTAAATATAATAGTCGACTTTCTAAGCATATCTGGATAAACGCTTAAAGTTTTAATTTCAGGTGAGAGCTCAATAACTTGAATTCCATGCTTTAAATGATATGGATTAGTGGTTGTCTCAGCATTATTGTACTGCCCAATAGCTATCTCGTTATCCTCATTGTCTTTGGCAACTAAATATGCTGCGTTTGCTCTAGGAGTATTTTCGCCAATATAGTAGAACATAACTAAACCAAGTCTGTCTTCAGGAATATTAATATTGAGCGTAAATAGTGGCGCATTGTCAGTATTTTCAAATTCTTCAACATTAATTTTTGTATACTCTGTTACACCATCTGTGTAGTTATTTAGATTGATGTGCTTTTGTGAATCAGCTGGATTTTGAATATCAGCAAGTTTAAGCTTAAAAGGTGGTTTAAGCTTAAAAGGTGTTATACTTGTAAGATTCTTATTTGGTGTGTAGACATGATGTGCAAGCTGGCACTGATAATTTGAAAATAGAGTTAGTGGATAGCAGGTGCCATTTTGAGTAAGCGGTCTTAATTCTTTTTCAACCTTAGTATTACCGTTTTGATATGTTATGGTAATAGAATCATATTTATTTAATGTTTGACCGACACTTGGCCCCATATTAAAATCTAACCTGCTTCTAACTTTTCAATTATAACCATCAATATTAATTTTTGGAAGCTCATCGGATGTTTCTGCTTCCGTTAATTGATATTTAGCGCCTGATATAGTTTTCCAATCATTGGTGATAGAATCACCATCAGTCTCTTCTCCGGAAATACTGATAAGAGTATCGCCTTCAGTTAATGATATATATTGATTTTCAATAAAGGTTAAATTAAAGTCTTCGTTGAAGTCATAGGCAGTGCCCCAAGGAATTGCAGTGATACCATTTTGAATAATATCCTCATAAGAAACTTTACCAAGATTGTTGTCTTTATAAATTTCATCATTATTTTTATCTGCAGTGCTTCCAAGATCATTCGTGTGATTAATATTATTTGTAATTATAACTGTCGTGCCATTTCCATAATAGCCAAGGTTCATTTTTGAGCTGTCAGTAAAAAATACATATTCGCCTTCTTTTAATGTGTAGGCATTATATGCTATATCAGTAGTATCATAATGTTCATCAAAAGTAAAATATTGTCTTCCGATGTCATTCACATCATCATTTCTAATAAAATAAATATAGTAGCGCTTTGAAGCTGCTGCATTATCTTTTTTAGGTTCAAATAACCTGATTGCCGCCGGCTCTCTAATACAAATTTGCTCATTGGTACCAAGTGTAAACATACCAGCTGGGTTTTGGACTCAATTTGAAAAATCATAACCAGTTTTTTTCGAAGCAGTATGTGAGCTTGCATAAATATCGCTGTCAATAAGGGCAAAGTTTGCCTTAATAATCGTGCCCTTTCCATAGTATTTATTAATAACTTGTTTGGTTTCTTGTGAAGAGTCTTCACTTGTTTTAGTTTCTGTATAATTAATTAATAAGTATTCACCATCTTTTAATTGATACTCTGCATTTTTTAGCACCTCATTAAGTTCCAGTGATCTGCCTAATCCATCTATTGTGACTAAACCAGCTGCAGCTTCTTCTTTGGTATGCAGCTCTGGAACAAAGTATTCATCAATGTTACTAGATTTATTATTGGTAATCGGTGTATACTTTATTAAGTTATCATCTACAAGTTTACCAATTTGATGTGAGGTATTAAAGCCTAAAGAACGATAAATTGTTCAAGCAGATTTTAATGTTTCATAAGTTGTTACGCTATTAAGATCTGTTTCTGGGATGTCATTTTTATTTTTAAGTAAGCTACCAATATACGCATAGAGTGCACTAAATTCAGATGCTCCAGCATTATCAGTTTTAAATCTAAATCCATAGTAGCTTTGTGTAGCGTCTGGATTTGTAACAAGTCTATAAGGTTCATTTTCATTTTTAGTAAATAAAATATAGCCTTCACCAGCCTTTTTTCCAGACTCTGGTTCAATTTGTTTCTCATTGACAAACTCTTCTCAGTAGTTATTATAGTTATCTCCAGGATCTTTAATAAAGGTAGAAAACGGGCTTTTTGAATGTTTTAAAAATGTTTCTAGACCCATAAAAGTCGCTGGAATGGCACTGACCGCAATCTGAGTTTGGTCTTGCGGACTTAATTTAATGTAATAATTAACATAAGCTGGATAGGTTATAGCTGTTTTAAAATTGGTAGTTCTAAATTGAATGACTTCATTTTTAGCTAGCTTATATCCTTTATTATTAAGCTCCTGTACTGGCAGTTCAAAAGATGATTTAAGATTTATGATATTATCATAATAGCTGGCATACTTTGTTGTCTCGCCCTCTACAGTTTCTTCATAATCATAGGATTTTTCGGCATAATTTGTTGCAAATGATTCATCATATTGGAAAGCAGCAATTCTACCCGCTAAAACATTTCTTAGAACTAATTTATTATAAAGTGTATCGCCATGATTTAGAGCTTCTGAGCTGTTTGTTTCTGTGCTATTTGTAGAAGCTACAGCATATTCGTTATTGGTGCTGTCCATAAATTTTGTAATCAATTCAGGATCATCGACTGTAACATCCTTAATTCTAGTATCTGCATAACGAATAACCTCACAGATAGAATCATAAGGAATTTCCTCGCCAAAATCTAATTTTCGCATATTAAAATTAGAGTAGATAGCTTGTTTAATTTTAGCTAAAATGTCTACTTCTTCTGTGACTGTTACTTTTTTAATAGTTGTAATTTTCGCCTTAATTTTTAAATAGTTTTTTATGCAGCAAATATCAGTTTTTTCTTTTGGTTCTTGAATATCGTGCGCAATAGTTTTATTTAATTCTAGCTCAGCTTTAATTTTTGGATTATTGCTTGCATCATATTTAAAAGAATTTACATATTCATCTTTAGTATTTAAGCCATAAATTGTTTTAAATGGATATAAAATTAATTCAAAATTATTGAGAGTTATATCTTTTTTTGTACTGCTGTCTGGGTCAGATACTGTACGCTCAATTGCTTTATTTGAATAGCAAATACCATAATCATTAAAAGAACATAAACAATATGAGTTATTAATATCATTTCTAATATCAGATACAAGAGCATTTGAGACAAGCGGAGTAGGATCAGTCTGACTTTCAGTTAGCTGATAAATTTTGTTCATGTAGTCACGGCAGGTAATTAGGGTATCAAATGTACCAACTGTCTTTTTAAAATTGTTGTATGCAGCTGTAATACTTTCAGGATCTGCACCATTTTTTGCAGCGGCAGTATTAGTAATTTTAAAATCATTTGCTGTGAGACTTTTTATATCTTCGTCGTCAGCAGTACTCCAAAGTGCTGGAATTTCTAGTTTAGAAAGTGTATTGGTTTTAATATTACCATTTATACCGTCAGTTCTAATGTATCTTATACGAATGCCATCACCAATTATCTGACTAATATCATCTGGAAATTGAATATATGGCAAACCGCGTTCTGAGCTGATCCCAAATTTAAAAACTTGTGCGCCAGGAAGCTGACTGTTTAAGTTGTCTACTTTAATTCATGATTCTGACTCTCTGGATGTATCTTCTGCCTCATAAACATTAGTAATAAAAATGCCATTTTCAGCAACTGTCATCTCTGGCAAGAAGTATCTATTATTATCATCTAGTTGGGTCATTGAAATAATATTATCAGAATTAGTTTCGCATTCTACCAGCTCACCCTCAATACAAGGAATCTGTCTTGCCGGTTCAGCATCGGTTAAAGTGAAATCTTCAATAGTGACAAAATTAATTTCTTCTTCGGTATCTTTTAAATTTACAAACTTGGGGAAGTAAATTTTAAAGCTAGACTTATTGTTACTATTTGTATAAGTAATTGTAGCATCACAGGTAGCAGAAATATAATGTTTCATAGAATAGCCCATCATTTCTGTGAGTTTTCTCATTGATTCTGCTTGTGTGGCACTTGGCATAAAAGCTTCGAGTGTATTTTTATCAATGTTATAATTTATTTTATCAGCAATAGCAGTAAGTGCTTTTAAAAGAACAATGCCAGGGTCACTTTCATTCGTAGATTCTGGAGACCATCTATCAGAAATTTTTGATGCCAGATCTATTAATTCATTCCAGATTTGATAGTAATCTTTTTTGGTTGGAGATAATGAAATTTCATTTAATTCTTTATTTGTTATCATGTTTTTCCCCTTTATTTACTTGTTTCATTTTCATTTAATAATACTAATTGATAAGTATTTAATTGGTAGTCTATTTGGTTAACGCCAGTAAACTCACAGTATAATTTTGCCTTTTCACGGTCTTGAAATATACTTATATCTTTTCTTTCAACATGAACTTGTGGAATAAATACTGCCAGCTGTGTATAGATCATATCAATAATTTGGTCACGTAATACATAGTTATTTTGGTCAAACATAAAATGTCTGAGCAACAGTCCAAAATAAGGGTCACCAATTAATTCACCACGCTCACACTGTAAAACTAATTTAGTATTTTGCATAGTTGCTTGGTGGTGTTCATTAGATTTTCATACTCTGGTGCTATTTGTATTAAACATGTGTGGGAATTTTATGCTTCTCAAAATAACTTACCTCCAATCTCATAATATCATATAATTTAGCAAATAGATTTAATAAAAATAAAAGACACAGTAGCCTGCGTCTGTGCCTTTTAATTTAAATTTGCAATTTCTTCTTCAAGCTGATTTATCTCAGCTCTGGCAGCTTTTCTTTCTTCAATAGTATCTTTATATTTGGCTTTTAACTCTGATTCAAGCTCAGCATCATCTTCTATTCGTGCCTCGTTGATTTTTAATACCACAAAGTCAGTTTCAACCAAAGTCTGTTTTAGATGTCTGATTTGTCGTCTGAGATCTGCTTTCTGTATCTCTCTGAGTTCGGCTTCTGGAATTGGAATCTCTGAGAAGTATTTAGTAGTTTTATCATACTTTTTACCTATAATTGACTCAATAGCTTCTTTATCTGAAGCTGCCTCTATATCTACTGAGAGACAGTCATCTATAACTGGATTCTTGGAAGCCAGTGCTACAGTTGAATTCTTATCAAGCATAAAATAAATTTTATACATCATACTTTAATCCTACCTTAATTTAGTGGCTTAGAAACTATAATACTTGCTTCAAAGCCATAGCTGAGGCTGTTTTCATCAGCAGCAACTACTAAGCATGTGTCAGTAAAGTCACTGTAAGATCAGCTTCCATAATTCATAGCAACTAAGCCTTTATTTTCCCCTGTACCAGGTCTTCATAGACTTGCCCAATAACCTGGTGCATAGCCAGCATTTGTTTGTTTTCTTGGAGTTACATGGTAATTCATTATACGCCAGCCGTCTGTTGGTGACGTGCTTATACCGGCTGCATGAAAAATAGTCTCTAGTGGTATAAATACATAACCGTCTGATGGCAATGTTCTGGAGCTGCCCACGCTAAATAAATATGTGACTGGGTTTAACATAGTCACAGAATGATATGCCGGAAAGTCTGTTGCGGGTAGTGAAGTGGGTACGCTTTCAGCTGCAGACCAGTAGCAGGTCATAGCAGTATCATTTGTGTATTTAGTACCATTAGAGTAGATACCAAATGCTGGTGAGAATGGTACTGGGCTGGGAATGCCTGACACATAGGTAAGTGCATTTCTTCATTCAAGAGTTTTTGCAGTATTTGATATCAATGCAGCGCCCGGTGCAACGCTGGCTCCAGGAGTTTCGCTCTGCAGAGCCAGCGTTCCAGTGCTGCTCGGTAAAGTTATAGTATAGTTAGTTGTACCAGTTGGTCTATTCAGTGTAACTTTTCCTGTAGTACCGATCATTATACTACCTGCTACGGTTAAACTTGCTATACTTGGAGCTGCATCTGGTGGTAGATCAATATCATAGGCATTAGTGCCAATTTTAATTTGATCGATTTTTGTAGCCATAAAATAAAATCTCCTATCTTATTAAGTTGTCTTTTGTCTCCAGACTAACAGGTAAGCTGTAATAGTGCATTTAATATTCGAGAGGACATGCTTTAATATAATGTTATTCAAATATAGGTGAATTATCGCCATTAATTTTTACAAGCTGTAAAGTTGTTCGATAACCAGTACTATCTATTCTGTCTTTTTGTTGTGTAACTAGATATAGTCCAGATGAGATATGTTTTCTCCCACCAGGGAAAACAACGTTTAATCTCACGTGACTCATTAAAATAGCTGGTCTTAGCAATCCCTGAACTGTAATACTTGCTTTAATCGGATATTTAGTAACTTTAGTCCACCAAGTAATGTCAGAAGATTTAGTAATAAACTCATTATTTTTAGATGTAATAGTCGGAGCTCAGACAGTTGTTCAATTTCCTTCGTTATCTAAGTGTCTTACATATGGGTCTGTTTCTAGCTGCTCAGTATAATCATAGAGTAATGAATAGTTTTCATCATCTAAAACAGAAAAGGACGTCACAATTGTGCCGGTATTTCCAAAACCAACATCAATCTGAAAAGCATCAGATTTATCGGTTTTGTAAGATACCCTTTCAATTTTGAAGTATGATCCGCTTTCAATCATACTGTCACGATATTCATCATCAAATGTGGTATCATCATGCATAGTCAGTATATAAATATCAGTAGCGGTATGTTGTGGTTTTGTGAAGCTTTGTGGAAGCATGCAACTGACTAAGTAGGTAATGTAGTCGACAGCTGAAATATTACGTTTAGACTTGACATAAA
>AUXO014357969.1_pt1 | contig 13487 bp, 15 predicted proteins | sample 768731 | NCBI WGS metagenome assembly AUXO01 (sample SAMN02715735, study PRJNA202380) | gut metagenome | biome: sheep rumen | host: Ovis aries | place: New Zealand: Palmerston North
CATCAACAGCTAAGGGAATAGGGCTTATATATGTTATAGCGCCAGCGGTACTGATAGTGGTATTATTGCTTTTGGGATACATTTTTCCACTCTCTGCTAAAGAATTTGCTATCATCAAGACTGAGATAATGAGACGACAGGGGGAAGATGAGTCTGAAGCTACTGATGAAGAAAAGCGTATTTGTGAAAAAGTAACAGGATTTAAGTATGATAAACTTTGGAATATAGATAATGCCAAGGTTTTTGGAAATAAATAGTAAATGGATAAAAAATAGATAAAGAATAGATAGAAAGAAGGATATGGATATGAAAAAGCCTTTGGTTTGGGCACACAGAGGTGCCAGTGGATATGCACCCGAGAATACACTTCCAGCTTTTAAGATGGCGGCGGATATGAAAGCGGATGGAGTTGAATTAGATGTTCAGCTTACTAAAGATGGTGAAATCGTGGTGTGTCACGATGAGACTATTGATAGGACCAGTAACCACAAGGGGCTTGTGATGGATTATACCCTTGAGGAATTAAAGAAGATGGATTTTTCCTATGGAAATAATGCTTATGAAGGAACTAAGATCCCTCTTATGAGTGAAGTTTTTGAACTTCTTAAGGATACAGGGCTTACTATTAATATAGAGTTAAAGACAGGTATAATTTTTTATGATATTGAGAAGAAGATAGTGGAGCTTACTCATAAATATGGCTTTAATGACAGGGTTATTTATTCTTCATTTAATCATAGTTCGGTGTTAAAGATAAAAGAGTTAGACTCGGATGCGAAAATCGGATTCCTCTATGCGGATGGACCTGTTGATGCGCCGGAATACGGGGCACGCTATAAAGTTGATGCTCTTCATCCGGCGGGATATAATCTTCGTTTCCCAAATTTTATGGAACAATGCAGGGAAAACAATCTTGATGTAAATGTTTGGACTATTAATAAAGAGTGTGATATAAGAGAATGCATTACAAGGGGAGTAAATGCCATTATTACAAATTATCCAGAGAAGGCGAGAAAGATAATAGATGGAACAGTTTAAGGTTATAAAGGAAAGTGATTTAGAATTAAAGGAATACCTTCCAAATGGGATTAAGATCTACTCTGAGGATGAATTCCTGGACAGAATGGCCACAGAGAATAAGTTCTGGAGAGATACATTTGTTAAAGGGGGATATTTTACCAGCTTTAATAAGGCAAAGATAAGATTTTATTATGCTATCCCAAAGGAAGCAAAAAAGGTAGTTGTTATAGTGCATGGGTTTTGCGAATTCTGGGGAAAATACCACGAGCTTGCAGAATATCTCTATAAGGGCGGATATGGCTTCTTCTTTTTAGAACAGAGAGGTCATGGGCTTTCTGAAAGAGAAGTTGAAGATATTGATACGGTCCATACAAATGATTTCAGAGATTATGTAAAAGACCTGAAATGCTTTATGGATAAGGTGGTATTGCCTAAAGCTGATGGAAGAGAAGCTGTGCTTTTTGCTCATTCTATGGGAGGAGCGGTAAGTACTCTTTTTATGGAAAAGTATCCGGATTATTTTAAGAAGGCAATTCTTTCATCTCCTATGATGAAGCTGCGTACTGGAAAGATACCTATGGCGGCAATAGATGCTCTTAGTGTTTATGTTAAAGTGAGAAAGAAGCAGGAAGAACTGGCTTTTAATCAGTCGCATTTTGATCCAACACCTATATTTGAAAAGAGTTCTACTCTTTCAAAGCCAAGATATGATTATCTCTTTCAGCAAAGATTAGAGGATGATCATTATAAGACCTATGGTGGGACCTATATGTGGGAGATTGAGAGTATTAAGGCAGGCAGAATGCTTCTGAAATATCTTTCAAGGATAAAGACCGAGGTTTTGATCATTCAGGCTGGAAAAGATCATCTGGTTGATGTGGAAGGATATACAGACACAGTTTTAAATAATCTTAAGGGAGTAAGAATCATAAGATATGAAGACTCAAAACATGAAGTTTTTAATTCTACTCCAAAGATGATATATGACTTTTATAAGAGACTCTTTGAAGAGCTTAACTAAAAATATTGCTTTAAATACGTTTTTAGGATAAACTTAAATGTGAATGTATACAGGGAGGATTTTTAAATGAATTTTAAAAGATGGTGGAACAGGCTTCATCATATCTATAAAATAGTTTTCGTTGTTGCATGTATATGCGTTTTTTCGATATTTATGCTTTTAATAATAAATGCGGCAGGGCATGGTGCTTCTAAAAATGAGAAAGCTAAGGCTACTGAAGAAAATACTGAACAGGCATCTGTAACCGAAGAAGCCACTACTGAAAAACCGGCAACTGTTGATGTTTTACTTGCCAGCAGTACAGATTCAGAACTTATTAAAAAGGTAAATTCCCGTTCAAGTGAACTTGAGTGGATAAAGAATAATAGTAGTATGTTCCCTGAAGGAACTTATGAGAGAGCTTCAAATAATCCTGATTATATAGCATTTTTATATGAATATGGAACAACAAATAATCCGGGGACTTCAGACACAGCCATTCAGGAAGAGGATTATGATCCATATAATGATATAAGGCTCTATCAGTGGGACAAGAGATGGGGCTATAAGCCTTATGGAGATCCAAATAGTAAGACAGATATCATAGGAATAAAGGGAAGTGCTCCAACAGCCCTTTCTATGGCAATAATCGATCTGTCAGCAGATACATCAGTTACACCTGATATAATAGCTAAGTTTATTGTTGGTGAAAATGGTTTCAATCAGTTCCTTGGAACAGATCTTACAATGATAGAGCAGGTTTCTCTTAATTACGGACTTACCTGTGAAACAATAGAAACATCTGATAAGGCTTTTAAAGAAGCTCTTGGTCAGGGAAAAGATATCATACTTCGTCTTGGTGATGGAAATCCTACAGATGGTGGTCATTTCGTTATTATCACAAGTGTAAATGAAGAGAATAATGAAAATCTCTATACGATACATGATCCGTATAGTCAGGCCAACAGTATGAAACAATGGAAGTATAGTGAATTTTCAAAGAGCATAACAGGATGCTGGGGAATTTCAAAAAATTCAGGAAACTCTGAGAGTAGTTCAGAAGAGTAAAGATGATGTATTACACGGTATGGCAGAGAAAATCTTTGTCAATATTGTGCAAAATGATTCCAAAATACGTGCAAATTCAATCTTTTATAGTGAAAAAAAGAGAAATTTCTTGATTTTCTTGAAAAAACTTGAAATTGCGTATAGAATCTGATACATAAAAGACTATTTAATTTTTACAGCGTGGGTAACAGTATTTTTTTTGGAGGAATGGTAAAATGGCAGTTAAAAAGACTAGTGTAGACGATCTTGCTAAAAAAGTTGCAGCAGCAACAGCTCCTAAGGCTGAAGTTAAGAAGGTTGCTGAACCTAAGGTAGAGAAAAAGGTGGAAGCTAAGGCAGAGGCTCCAAAGGCAGAAGCTCCAAAGGCTGAGGTTAAGAAGGCGCCAGCTAAGAAGGCAGCTCCAGCAAAGAAGGAAACAGCAAAGGCTGAAAAGAAGGCTCCAGCAAAGAAAGAAACAGCAAAGGCTGAAAAGAAAGCAGCTCCTGCAAAGAAAGCTCCAGCTAAGAAGGCTGAACCAAAGGTTGAATTACACATTCAGTATCAGGGTGGAGACGTTAATATGAGCGATATCGAGGCAAGAGTTATTGAGGACCTCGGTGGAAAGAAACCAACTCAGCTTAATATTTATTATCAGCCAGAAAATGGTATGGTATATTATACAGCTAATGACGTTAAGGGAGAAATCCATTACTAATTTGAATAAAGATCCGGATATAGATCATCTGGAAAAAATAAGACCTGGATGCATATGGCACCCGGGTCTTTTTTTTATTCCAGGCGTTGATCGCCTGAAACTCTTGTTTTTGTGCGCCCTAAGGCGCACAGCAATTAGTTTTATTCTTCAGTCTGTCCGCGGAATTCAATTATAGGAGAGCCAGTTCCTTTGATATAGTCTCCTGTAATTGTAACTCTTCCGATGTTATCATCCTTAGGTATCTGATACATGATATCTAACATGAATTTTTCTATTATAGATCTGAGAGCTCTGGCTCCCGTCTTTCTCTTGGCTGCTTCTTCTGCAATTACTTCATAGGCAGAATCATCAAATTGAAGATCAACTTCATCCATACGAAGGAGTTTTTGATACTGTTTAATAATAGAATTCTGAGGCTCTTTTAAAATTCTGATATACATATCTTTATCAAGTGCATCCAATGAGAAAAGTACTGGAAGTCTTCCGATAAATTCAGGGATCATACCAAATTCGCGTAAGTCTTCAGTTGTTACTTTGGAAAGGATATGTGGATCATTATCATATTCATCCTTAAGTGGAGCGCCAAATCCGATTGATGATTCGTGAGTAAGACGCTGTTTAATGATTCCTTCTAAGTCTGGGAAAGCACCACCGCAGATGAATAATATTCCTGAGGTATCCATCATTGTTGTCGGTGTCATGGCATTTTTTGAACCAGATCCGATAGGTACTTCAACTTCACTTCCTTCTAAAATCTTAAGAAGTCCCTGCTGAACTGACTCACCGCTTACATCACGGGAGCGCTGTTCCTGCTTTTTGGCCAGCTTATCAATCTCATCTATAAATACGATACCTTTTTCTGCTTTCTCAACATCATTTCCGGCGGCTGAAAGAAGTTTTGATAATACGCTTTCAACGTCATCGCCTATGTAACCGGCTTCTGTAAGAGAAGTAGCATCTGTAATTGCGAGAGGTACCTTAAGTAATTTGGCAATGGTTTTTACAATATAGGTCTTACCTGAACCGGTAGGTCCTACCATAAGCATATTTGATTTTTCAATCTCTACGCCGTCTTCAACCTTGCCTTTTTCTTTTTCTGAAAGAACTCTCTTATAATGGTTATATACAGCAACAGAGATAACTTTCTTTGCATATTCCTGGCCGACTACATGTTTATCAAGTTCCGCCTTGATCTTATGAGGTGCCGGAATATCCTTTAAAGTAAGTTCAACTTCCTCTTTAGCATCTTTATCTTCTTTGGCTTTTTTCTTTTTTACCTTATGCTTATCAGAAATATCATTTGACTGGAACATATTTCCAAAATCAAAATTTGAAAGGCTGTTAAGGTCAAACATCTTAAATGGATGACTCTGGAATGAATTAAGAGTCTTCTGAAGACAGTCATTACATACATATAAGCCTTTTGAAAATTCAATCAATGGTCCTGTTTCTGACTCAGGACGACGACACATGTAACAATATCTTTCATATTCATCGTTGTCGTTTGATGAATCATTTATCTTATCATTTATATCAGACATAATATCCTCCTCTGTAAAAAACACCTAGATATTATAACAGAAGCTTATACTTTTGTTCAATATGATGGTTTGAATTTAGAAGGATAAGTGTTAATCTTTATATATATTCAGGAGGCATTGATTTATGGTAGAAGTTATTGCCCATAGAGGGGCAAGTGCGATAACTAAGTTTGAAAATTCCATGGAAGCATTTGAAGTTGCGATAAAGCTGAATGCGGATATGGTAGAATTTGATGTAAGACAGACAAGAGATAAGGAACTTATCGTTTTTCATGATAGCATATTTAATGATGCACCCATTGAGTATCAGACTCTTAAAGAAATAGAGGATGCAGCAGAAAATATTGGTTTTCATATTCCGCTTTTTGAGGAAGTGCTTAAGCTTTGTCATGGAAAGATAAAGATGGATATTGAATTTAAAGAGACAGGATTTGAAAAAAAAGCTGTGGAATTACTTCATAAAAATTGTAGTTATGATGAATACAGCATTAAGTCCTTTTTTGATAAGGTCCCTTATAAGATAAAAAAAATAGATCCAAATATCACTACAGGTCTTTTGGTTGGAAGAAGACATTTAAAGTTGAGGGATAAGCTCATTGATTATTTCCCTGGCAGAAGACTTAAAAAATGTAAGGTGGATTTTATATCACCTCATTTTTCATTCTTAACTCCTGGTTTCAGATTCAGAATGAAAAAAGAAGGCTATAAGATCTACGCATGGACTGTTAATGACGAAAGACGAATGAAGAAGTTACTTAATAGAGTTGACGGGATCATAACTGACAGACCGGATTTAGGGGTTTATGTGAGAAATCGTTACGACTCTTTATAAAAAAGTAAGGAAAGGGGATTATATGAAAAAACGTATTATATCTTATGTAAACTATATAGATAATATGTTGGAAGATGAAGAAGAAAGGGACTGGGACCTTGAAATAAAGAGGCATTTGGACCAGATTGCCTTCTTCAGCCATGAGAGATTGGTTCATCTTCTGGTTTTTATGCTTGTAGCAATATGCACAGTTTTATCTATTCTTGCATTTGTGATATGTAATGAGATCATGCTGCTTCCCCTTATAGTCCTTCTGTTTGTGCTGCTGGTTCCTTATTGTATGCACTATTATCTGCTGGAAAATAGTGTCCAGAAAATGTATAGTCAATATGACAAAATGACTAATAAAAAGGGTAAATATTTTACAGTCCCATAACCTTGACAGTAAACTAAAAAGTGATTTATAATTCATCCGCGCTCTGGTAACAGGGCGCATTTCTTAGTTATAGGGCATGTTGTGGTTGGGTGTTATGCAACCACAAGATGGTGTGAAATAGAAAAAACTTGCTTTAGGAGACACTCAAAATGGATGAAGATTACAATAGAGATAATGTAAATAAAATTAAAAAGATGATAATCGCTGTATTTTTTATCATGTTTCTTATTCCCACAGCACTTTGTATCATTCTTCTTTTTAAGATAAATAAACTTGAATCAAAATTAGATGAGAAGTTAAAAGAAAATGATACTAAGATAGAAGAGCTTAAGAAAGAGGAAAAAGTATCTTCTGATTCGGATGCAAAAAGAAGTGTTAAAGAAGAGAAAGTTAAGGCTGATGAGCATATTGAGAAAGACACAACAGCAAAGAACTTACTTACCGTTCATGATGCAACCCGTACAGATGCGGAGAAGGCTTCAAAAGAAAGCAATGTAAAACCTAACGGTAAGAAGGTTTATCTTACATTTGATGATGGCCCATCAGCTTATACTGATGAGATATTAGATATATTGAAAGAGGAAAACGTTAAGGCAACATTTTTTGTTGTAGTTAATGATGACAGTCGTGGGGATCAGTTAAGAAGGATCACCAGGGAAGGACACACTATAGCTATTCATTCGGCTTCTCATGACTATAAGAAGATCTATAAAGATATCAGAGCTTTTATGAATGATGTAGAAACTGCAGGAAGATGGATCTATGATATTACTGGTGTAAAGACAAAGTATTATAGGTTCCCAGGCGGATCCAGTAATGATGTATCACAGGTTCCTATAAAGGACTGCATTGATTATCTTAATAAACAGGGTTATACTTACTATGACTGGAACGCGATGAATGATGATGCGGAAACTACGTATCATACGGCAGATGAATTAAAAGATACAGCCCTGGGTTATGTGAGAAACAATGGTGGAGACTCAGTTGTTCTTATGCATGATCTTGAAGGACATCATGAAACTGTAGAAGCACTTAAGGGGCTTATTGAAACTCTTAAGGCTGAGGGATATACAATTCTTCCTATCACTGATGAGACAACACCTGTACAACACGTTTCAGCGGACTAAAAATTCGTCCGGAGGGAATATGAATTACAGGGAAACATTGAATATAATAGATGAAAAAACTAAGAATCTCGGTATCACACCGGGGCTTGATAATATCCGGGAACTTTTAAAGAGGATTGAAGATCCTCAGGATAAAGTTCCTGCGATACATATTGCCGGTACCAATGGTAAAGGCAGCATTATGGCCTATGTGGAAGAGGTTCTTATTCTTTCTGGACTAAAAGTAGGCAGGTATATTTCACCTGCCATTTTTGATTATAGGGAAAGATGGAAGATCAATAAAAAAGAAGTTACTGAAGAAGATGTGGCAGAAGCTTTTACTGTTATACTTAGGGCTATAGATGAAATGGAAAAAGATGGATTTAGCAGTCCGTCAGCTTTTGAGATTGAGACAGCTGCAGCATTTTATATGTTTGAAAAAAAAGACTGCGATGTCATGCTGATCGAGTGCGGCATGGGTGGCAGGCTGGATGCAACAAATGTTATGAAAAATAAGATAGTTGATGTTCTTGCCTCAGTAAGTCTGGATCATATGGAGTATCTTGGAGAGACTGTTAAAGAGATAACTAGAGAAAAGCTTGGTATTGTAAATGAAGGGGATACGCTTATTACTTATCCCGCAAGTGATGAAGTAAATACAGCGGTTTCTAATTATATGACAGATCATGATTTTTCATGGAGAAAGACTGAAACGGCTGCTCTTGATATTGTAAAATCGGGTATAGATGGAAGTGAATTCTATTACAGAGGTACAAGATTTTCTATTTCCATGGCAGGACAGTATCAGATCTATAATGCAATATGTGCAGTTGAAGTTATACATGCTTATAACAGATATGCAATTAAGAATGGAAATGATGCAGTGCAATATGATATCATTCGAAAGGGACTGAGTCAGGCTTTCTGGCCGGGAAGGTTCAACGTGATACATAGAGGACCATATATAATAGCTGATGGAGCACATAATCCTGATGCATGGAAGGTTCTTGCTGAAAGTATCAGGAGTTATTTTCCGGCAAAGAAGATTGTATTTATTCTGGGAGTTTTTAAGGATAAGCAATATGAAGAGATGGTAAGTATTCTTTCACCATTAATGAAATGCTGCTTTGTTATAACTCCACCTGGTCCAAGAGGGCTGGACGCAAAGTATCTTGCGGCTAAGATGAGTTATGATGGCTGTAAGGCAGTTCCTTGTAAGACAACGAGGGAAGCCTTGGCTAAGGCTAAGGAGGCTGCGGGAAAGAATGGCGTAATAGTTGCAACAGGATCTCTTTCTTATATAGGTAAATTAATAGAGATAAGTTATGAAATCGATTAATAAAGTGACTAAATAAATAAACAGATTACAGGGTGGCTTTAGATGGACAAGATAGATAATATCCTAAATGATAAGGAATATCAGAGCAGAATGAAAACCATCATTACTTCAGAGTATATGAGAAAATTCTGCAGACATGGACTTGGGCATGCACTTTCAGTGGCTCGTATTGCATATATTATTGCCCTGGAAGAGCATATAGAACTTGATAAAGAGATCATTTATGGAGCAGCGCTGCTTCATGATATTGGAAGATATACTGATTTAGAGAAAGAAGAGAAAATGTCTCATCACAAGGCTGGAGCTATAACAGCAGAGCCTATCCTTTTAAGATGTGGATATGATGAGGAAGATACAAGGCTTATATGCGCTGCCATAAGCAAACATAAGGAAAAGACAAAAGAAGTAAATACTCTTGCAGATATTTTGTTCAGAGCTGATAAACTTTCACGTAACTGCTTTATGTGTGATGCTAAAGATGAGTGTTACTGGGATGAAAGTTTAAAAAATAAATCTATATTCAGGTAGACTAAATAAGAAAGGCGTAAAAGATGAAGATAGGGAATAAGGAATTTGAACTTGAGAAACTTAAGAAACCTGTAATAATGGGAATATTAAATGTTACCCCGGATTCATTTTCAGATGGTGGAAAATTTAATGATCTTGACAGAGCGTTAAAACATACAGAAGAAATGCTCAGTCAGGGAGCTGATATCATCGATATCGGTGGTGAATCAACCCGCCCAGGTGCCATTAAAGTAACTGCTGAAGAAGAGATTGAAAGAGTATGTCCTATTATCGAAAAGATAAGAGAGAGATTTGATACAGTCATTTCTCTTGATACATATAAGCCATCAACTGCAAAAGCCGGAATTGAAGCAGGTGCAGACATAATAAATGATATTATGGGACTTAGATATGATGTTGCTACTGACGGATTCCTTCCTTTAGGAAAAGCTTCACTCATGGCACAGGTTGCTGCAGAAAAGAACGCTCCAGTAATCATCATGCATAACAGACCTGCTATATTAGAAGATGCAACTGAAGAGGAATATTTAAAGGCGATTGAAGATGATCTTAAGATATCTCTTGATCTGGCTAAGGAAGCAGGGGTTAAGGATGAGAATATAATCCTTGATCCAGGTGTTGGATTTTCAAAGACTGTAAAGCAGAATCTCATTTCAATAAGAGAGGTTGAGAGACTTGAAAAGTTCGGATATCCAATCCTTTTAGGAATTTCAAGAAAGTCTTATATTGGTAAGACATTTAATCTTACAGAAGATGACAGACTGGAGGGAACTATTGCATCTAATATCTATGGTTATATGCATGGATGCTCAATCTTAAGGGTGCATGATGTTAAGGAGAATAAGAGAGCTCTTGATATGATTTATAAGATTATGGAGTAGTACTATGGATAAGATTAGAATTGATGACCTTAAGATATATGCATATCACGGCGTTTTTGATGAAGAAAAAGAAAAGGGGCAGATATTTAAAGTGTCCTGCGAACTCCTTCTTGATCTTTATGAGGCCGAATCCGGGGACAATCTTGATAAGACAGTGAGTTACGATGAGGTGGCTCATCTTATTTATGATACAGTAACAAGGGAAAAATGCGATCTTATAGAGGCTGTTGCTGCCAATGTGGTAAATGAGATCCTTATTAATTTTAAAAAGGTTAATTCAGTCACAGTTAAGGTAAGTAAGCCGGACGCACCTATCCAGCTGGATTTTAAAAATGTATCAGTTTCTGTTACAAAGAAGAGGCATATAGTATATCTTGGCATAGGTTCTAATTTGGGTGATAGAGAGGAAAATCTTAAATTTGCCATTGAACAGTTGGGAAAAGATGATTTTATAAATGTAAAGAAGGTTTCTGGCTTTATTAATACTGAACCTTACGGACCTGTGGAACAGCCGGATTTTCTTAACGGTGTTGTTGAAATAGAGACTATTTACAGTCCTGAGGAATTGCTTCATGTTGTAAATGATATAGAGAAAGAAGCAAAGAGAGAGAGACTGGTTCACTGGGGACCAAGAACTCTTGATATTGATATCCTTTTATTTGATGAGGAGATAATAAGAAGTAAAGATCTTATAATACCTCATAGAGAAATGCATAAGAGGATGTTTGTGTTAGAGCCATTTAAAGAAATAGCTCCTGATGTAATCCATCCTGTTTATAGAAAAACTATTGAAGATCTCTATGATGAGCTGGTGAAAAGCGCAGAGAATCCAAGGGAAGAACTGCCATTTATTTTACCGGAGATAGTGGATGATCTTTGGGTAAAGGAAAAGAAGATAGTATATGCCGGAGTGCCTGGGGCTTATGCTGAGGCAGCGGCCATAAAATACTTCGGAGAAAATGCAGATATTCATAATGTAAAATCCTTTGATAAGGTTGTTAGAGAAGTTTCAGAAGGAATTTCTGATTATGGTGTTATTCCTATTGAAAACAGCTCGGCCGGTTTTGTAAGCGGCAATTATGATATCATTAAAAATGGAAATGTACATATAGTAGATGAAGTGGTAATTGATATTGAACATGCTCTTTTAGGGATTCCGGGTGCAACTATCGATGATATAAAGAAGGTCATATCTCATGATCAGGGGCTTATGCAGTGTAAGGACTTCATCGATGATTATGATCTTAAGAAAGAAGCTGTGAGTAATACGGCTGTTGCTGCAAAGAGAGTAATGGAGATGCAGGATAAGACTCTTGGAGCCATTGCCAGTGAGAGAGCTGCAGAACTCTACGGACTTAAGGTTCTTAAGAAAAAGGTTAATTTCTCCAGAGAAAACGCAACAAAGTTCGTTATCCTTACTCATAAGAATATAGCACTTTCAAAATCCAACAGGATAAGCATCTGCTTTAATGCAGCTCATAGGGTAGGTGCACTTTACAGGATCATGGGACTTTTTAATGAGAATATGATCAATATGACCAGCATTGAATCAAGACCATCACTTCTTAGAAAATGGGAATATACATTCTATGTAAGTTTTGAAGGTAAATTCTCAGATAAGAATGTTATAAAAACATTGGAAGAGATATATGCAGATTGTGATGAACTGTGTTTTCTTGGTACATTTTCGTCTTAGATTTGGGCTTATTAGAATATGTCGCGCGGTATTAGGAAATTATGCTTGACAGGAGAATGTTTGCATGGTATCCTATTCTGCGTGTAAAAAGAAAGAAGAGTATCCACTCTCACCTTGAGAGCTCTTAGATTGTAGCTCCGGGTATGATAAAGATTGTATAAGGACGTTAGATTTATGTCCTTTGTAACTTTTTATTGTAAGTGGATATCCTAGGGTTTCCACTTATTTTTTTGGAGGTAAGAACAATAGACTACTTAATTAACGAACAGATCAGAGACAAAGAGGTTCGCGTAATCGGAGCAGAAGGCAATCAGCTCGGTGTTATGACTGCTAAGGAAGCTCAGCATCTTGCGGACGAGGCAGGGCTTGATCTGGTTAGGGTATCACCTAATGCACAACCACCTGTATGCAGAATTATTGATTACAGTAAATTCCGCTATGAGCAGACTCGTAAGGAAAAAGCAGCAAAAAAGAAACAGAATATTGTAGAGATCAAGGAAGTTAGACTTTCACCTAATATAGAGGAAAACGATCTTAATACCAAGATTTCGCAGGCACGTAAGTTCCTTACAAAGGGAAATCGCGTTAAAGTTACTCTCCGTTTCAGAGGAAGAGAGCTTGCATATGTAAATCAGAGCAAGGTAATTCTTGACAGTTTTGCAGAAAAGCTTTCAGACATTTCAGTAGTTGATAAGCCTGCAAAATTTGAGGGAAGAAGCATGATCATGTTTCTTGCGGTTAAACGTTAGTAAGAGCATTTAAGGAGGATAAAAAAATGCCAAAGTTAAAGACAAAGAGAGCAGCAGCAAAGCGCTTCACAAAGACAGGTACAGGAAAGTTAAAGAGAAATAAAGCTTATAAGCGTCACATCCTTACAAAGAAGTCAACAAAGAGAAAGAGAAACTTAAGAAAAGCAGCAATGACAGATAAGACAAACTCAAAGGTAATGAGCAAGATCTTACCTTACATGTAAGATTTGGATAGTAAGGATCAGGAGGATTAAATAAATGGCAAGAATTAAAGGTGGCGTTGGTGCCAAGAAGAGACATAACAAAGTATTAAAAGCAGCTAAGGGATATGTAGGTGCTAGATCAAAACAGTACAGAGTTGCTAAGCAGTCAGTTATGAGAGCTGAAGCTACAGCTTTCGCTGGCAGACGTGAGAAGAAGAGAGATTTCCGTTCACTCTGGATCGCTCGTATCAATGCAGCAGCTAGACAGAATGATATTTCATACAGCGTACTTATGCATGGTCTTAAGGCAGCTAATGTTGATATCAACCGTAAGATGCTTGCTGAGCTTGCAGTAAATGATGCTGAAGCTTTCGCTAAGCTTGTTGAAGTTGCTAAGTCAGCACTTAACTAATTTTAGAAAAGACTTTGAAATTATGACCCAGGTGTTTA
>AUXO018480367.1_pt1 | contig 13487 bp, 6 predicted proteins | sample 768731 | NCBI WGS metagenome assembly AUXO01 (sample SAMN02715735, study PRJNA202380) | gut metagenome | biome: sheep rumen | host: Ovis aries | place: New Zealand: Palmerston North
TGCCACACCTCCGGCACCGATCACGATGATGGATGCGAGTTTCTCCTTGGCTCCCCGTTCGATCAACGCGCCGCTCTCATGGAAAAGGTCCTCGAGGGTGGGTCCTTTCTCGCCGTATTTCCTGATTTCCTCCTCTCGTTTAGCCTTGGCGCGCGACCGTTGAGTCTGCAGGGCGACATTGTGTTGGGCCAGTTCCTGCCATTTCGCGGCTTCGTGTTCGTCTTTTGGCACGCCCTTGCCTTGCGAATAGAGTTCGTAAAGCTGGTAGCCCGACAGGGCGTCCCCGCTCAGGGCGAGCTGTTTGTAGAAATCCACGGCTCCGGCCGTGTCGCCGGCGATGAGTGTCTGGTGGGCTTTTTTCCTGTAGGAATCCAGCGAGTCCGCCGGGATGTTCTGTGCGAAAGCGGCTGTCCAAAGGAGGCAGCATACAATTGCGGTTGCTTTTTTCATCATAACGTTTCTTTTTTGGGTGAATAATTTTGACGGTGCAAAATAACCACAGGCCGGTGCACACGGAGTGTCAGTGGCGAGGGGAAAGTGCACTGACAATATGTGAAGCGTATGGGGAAAAATGCTGTATCCGAATACCGCATCTTCGTTATCGAAACGAAGAATTACCAAGGCCGGATATACGGCGGAGCGGACAATGAACACTGGACTCAGAACATCTATGGCAACAAGTACGAGATGTGGAATCCAATCCGACAAAATGAAGGGCATATTCGGGTTCTTCGCCACATGCTCCAGGACATCAACCCGTTAGATTTCATTTCCATTGTCACATTTTCAAGACGAGCCTCCTTGGACATTCGGAACTGTGAAAATGTGGTTTATTGGGACGACCTCAACGATGTGATCCGTTCATACCATCGGAAATGGCTCTCAACAGAACAAGCAAGGGCGGCATACGAAACCCTACTGGCTGCGAACATCGACTCCAGGGACAACCAGCAGGAGCACATCCGCAACATGGAAACTCGAATTGCAGAGAGAGAGGAAACGATAGCCCATGGGCATTGCCCCCGATGCGGAGGGCAATTGATCCTGAGAAAGGGTTCGTATGGCCCATTTTACTGGTGCAGCAACTATCCCCGGTGCAGGTTCACGCACAAGCTTTAGTGCGGTTCGGGGCAGGTGTTCTGCTGACATCCCGTGTCAGTGGCATTTGAAAATCGTACTGACAAAGCGAGGAAAACGGCCGTTCGTATGGGGAAAAATGCTATTTTTGCGGCAAAAAACCAAACCATTGTCTGTGAATAAAGAGAAGCCGATAATTGACAACTTTCCAAATGGACGAATTTCAATAGGGCTTGTGGATGCCGACCTGCTTTGTAACGGGTCACGGCATCCAAACCTTGTGCTGATGAAGCTCGCCGGATTCCTGAATGACAATGACATTGATTTCAAACTGATTATCGATCAGAACGAAAACATTACGCCTTACAAATTCATATACATCTCCCGTGTATTCACGTTTACCCAGATGCCTGCTTTCTACGAGAATGCCACACCTGCCCAACAGCGCAAGTTCCGCAAAGGTGGCACAGGCTTCTATGCTAACGAGTTGAACGTGAACAAGTACCGCTACCAACGTGAGAAAGATATGAATCAGCTGGAGAATGATGAGTTCCTCAATCAATTTCCCAATCATCGTGGCGGACATCGTACTCACGGTATTGATCTCGCTCACCAAATGCCCTACTACCATCTATATGATGAATTTGTTGACCGCAAGGTCGCAGAAGGTTTTAAACGAAACAAGTATAAAGACTATCAGCAGTACAGCATAGGTTTCCTGACTCGTGGTTGTATCCGCCATTGTCCTTTCTGTATCAACAAATTGGAGGATAAGATTTTCCCCTATTCCGATCTTGAATGGTTTCTGGATGATGAACGTGACGAAAATGGTCGTCTTGTTCGGCCTTACATTTACCTGTGGGATGACAATTTTCTTGCAGCAGACCCAGCAGTATGGCGGGTACGTCTGCAGCAATTAATTGATTCTGGGCGTCCATTCCAGTTTCGTCAGGGCCTTGACGAACGAATGTTGGCAGAGAGTCCTCATGGCGAGGAGATGGCCCAGATGTTGTCACGGACCAAGTATCATGGCGATTTCATTTTTGCTTTCGACAACTGGCATGACCGTCCAAAAATTGAGAAGGCGCTGAAGATTTGGAAACATTACAACCCTAAGAAGGGAACAAAGTTCTACCTCTTCTGTGGTTTTAAGCAAACGGCGGATAATCGTGATAAGTTCTATCGTGATATTTGGGAAATCTTCCAGCGTATTCGAGTGCTCATGCAATATGGTTGTGTGGGTTATATCATGCGTCATGAAGACTACCTTAATTCCCCCATCCCAAACATCTACGTCCAGATAGCCCGATGGTGTAACCAACAAGCATTCTACAAGAAAATGTCATTCTGGGAGTACACATACCGTAATCAAACTTTCTGGGAGCAAGGAGTTGGTTTTGAGGTTGTCAAACCTATTAAATCATATGAAGACTTCCTAAGAGATTATGAGACGGGGTATTATGACCGCGAGGACTCACGAGGGAAAGTACGTAAAATCTCTCGTCCATTGCAGACTTTCCTTGATGTTTTGAATATGTTCCATGAACATCGAGAAAAACTACTCGAAATGTTTAATTATAAGATGTCAGAACTAAAAGACCCAAAACTTTGGGAATAACATAGATAGTATGCCAATAATCAGCCACGACTATAAAGATATTAATCTCCTTGAAACCATAATGGTAAAAGAGGATGGGACCCCACTACAGGGAGAAATTGACATGTATAGGCGCATATATGCAGATTGCAAAGCAAGTGACTATACGTGGCATTTTTGGCATGATTTGAAACTCACAATCCCTATAGGTAATCAGTCTGAGATACAGATAGATTTCTTTCTCATTTGCGAAAAAGGGGCAATCGTGGTTGAGGTGAAAGGAGGAGGTGTTGGTGTCCGAAATGGTTCTTTTTATTTTACGAACAATGGTGGAACTATTATGGCCCGTTCGCCATTTGATCAAGCCCATGATTACATGTATGCTCTCATCAACAATAGAGTTTTGAACACTCATGAATTGTTTGTTGATACGGTGTGTGCATTCCCACATTCTAAGATAAAAAAGACAAATGACCTACCCCAACTTGATCAAGGTTATAAACTGTGGTCTGCCATACAACAACAAGATCCACAGAAATCTTTTGCTGATTTCTGCCTTGATGTTATTAACATAGACCAAGACAAGAAAAATTGGTATAGCAAAGACTTGACGAAGGAAGAACTTTTAATAGCGATAAAGGTTCTGACACCTAATATAAGTAGTGAATACCAATATAAGGAAGGTCAATTAACAAGTATTGCCAAATGGTTAAATCTTCAAAATCTTGACTTGTTTACTAGCCTTGAGCGAAATAGTCGAATTATTATGGAAGGTGGACCAGGTACAGGAAAGACCACTTTTGCAAAAGCTTTCATCCACCGTTACGAATCTCTTCACGGGGTCTATATCTGTTGGAACAAACTCCTTGCATCGAAAATAAGAAATGAATTAGATAAAGAGAACTTAATCAACTGCGAAGTTAAACAATATATCAGTTTCCTATATGCTCTTGACAAAGAGCATCTGTTTATAGATTTTGAGGATTTTACAGGCGATGCCCAAACGCTCTCTGAAAAAGTATCAGCCTTAATGCAGCATCTTCGTTCGCAAATAGATTTTATACCTTACGACTATATTATAATTGATGAAGCACAAGATACTTTTGACAAAAATATTGCCTGTGTGCTGAATAATATGACATCTTCTTTAAGCAATGGTTTAGAGCACGGCCGTTACCTCGTTTTCTATGATACGGAGCAGGGTTACAAAAAAGATCTTCGTGATTTGGAAAGTTATGCGGAAAGCCTAAATCGCTACGGATGCCATTTCCTCCTAAATGAAAATAAACGAGTGCCAACCAACCGTGAGATTGTGGAATATGCTAATATGCTTTTAGCAAATGGCGATTTTAACATCAACACCTATCTTAATAATATCAATCAACAACACAACGACGCAATAGCTATACATCGTTTCAAAGGTGCTAAAGAAGTTGTTAAATTTATACGTGACAAGATCACCAAGATAAAGGAAGAATCGTTAGACTGGAACGATTATACCCTTTTGTGTAATTCGCAAATGAAAAAACTTTCATATAGTGGTGATGAAACCATCTATGACAGAATATTTGACATGGAGAATACTAAAGAACTCACAACTGATAATATTGGGAGGACAGAAAAGCGACTGCAATTCACCTCTATTCTCTCCTACAAGGGGCTAGAAAACAAGCATATTATTTTGCTAATGAGCAATAGAACTGAAATAGACAAATTTGAATTGTATGTTGGTATGACGAGAGCAATCTATGATTTAGTAATACTCATATTGGAATAAGGAAATGTAGTTATGAACGATAAATTTAAGAACATTATAGACGATGCATCTCCGATAGTTGATGCAATTGTGGAAAAAGCGATGTTTCATACTCGTAAGGAAGATGCACGTCGTTTTCTTTACTTTATGGATAGCTATATTTCCTATTATCTAAATAGGGACACGAATGAGTTGTGCTTCCCAATAATCAGAATTCCATCGTGTCCGAGTTGGGCAAGGGAAGTGTTTTTGAAATATTTAATATTGCGCCTTTCTATTTATTACAATCAAGATTCACTAAGTGATTTAGAACCAGAGAAGTCACTGCACATGATGTATGTTGACCCATTTGACAATGTTAAAGCAAGAGAGGCTCGTAAGCATAACACATACATTAGTAAATGGAATAAATTCAAGCGAGCCATTGCTACAATAAATAAAGAAAAGAACTATATAGGAGAGAATAATCATAAAAATCTTATATTCTGTACTCCTAACGACCTTATGGTATCCCGCGAGGACAAAAACGTATTTATTAAGGAATTCTATGGAGAACCAGATGATTTATTCAATCAAAAGAATGTTTGTATTTGTCACAATTTGACATCAAAGGACATCCGTCATAAATTAAAGGAGGCAAAATCCGAGGTCTACATAGACAATATTTTTATATTCTTCACGAATAATGAAGAATGCAAGAGTCTCCGTAAGGCAAATATCGAAAAGCTCAACAGGAGTAGAAACACAGGCATCAAAAATTGTTTTGTCTTTGACTTTACTGATCACCCGTATCGATTGGCAGAAACATTAAAAAAAGACAAACGAATGAGTTTTATCTATTCGGGCTACGGCGAAAAAGAATATCAATACAACGACAACTACACCTGTTTAACCGATGAGGAAACTCAATACATTTTCAAGCCCGAGATTAAAGAAACAGGTATAAGTCAACATTGGCACGCTTCTGATAATGAAAAGTGGCATAACAACTATTTTATTCCGCTTATTGCAAATTTTACCGATAACGCAGAATATTGGGTACAAGAACGTAACACATTTTCATTGTGCCTTTCTGAAAACCTTTCAGCAACATACAAACAACGATTGAGGAGTTTTACTACGGATATTGACGAACATATTTTTGATGAATCCTTCGAGGTTCAGAAAACTTTCGCAGAAAAGATTAAAAGTGAAATACTCACAAGGTTAGATGGTAAAGAAGATATCGACAAGATTGCTCTTGTGGTTGATTATTTCACACCAGACCAAATGAAAAGTGAGTTAAGAACCTTGCTGGAGCCATACAAAGTGAGCGTATACAGTTATAACCATCTACGTCCAATGAGGATTGGCAACAAACATTTATTAGGCAACAAACTTAAGGAGAAATATGTGTTTGTGCTTCGCTATCGTCCGCATAACGCGAAATCTGCTTTTTCAAATTATCCTAATTCTTTCGACCCATTTACGACTAACCCGGGACAATATGTTATAGAAATTATTCAAGATTATGTATTTATTGACAAGTATTTATGGGATAAATACGATTATGAGCTTGAACAGTATAAATTTTTAAATTCTGTATTTAGAAGAGAAGTCATGGGTAGTTTTTCAAAACCCATAAAGCCTAATCCAGACGATTTTCCACGAATATCAGGTGATGATGATCCGAACGAAGAAAGAAGCATCACTCGGCAAGCAGTTGCTATGATAGATATTGCATATGAAAATGGACGTTCAACTCGTGTGCCTGAGTCAGAGTGGGTGATTTATCAGACCCAAGAAAATTATGTGGGTATTTCAAGACTAAAAGACCTCAAAGAAGACGGTACTCTAAATCAAGTAACGGCAATTCAGCGATTAGACGAAATATCTGATGAATTGTCGAAAGCAATCATTGAAAGAGAACGTGAGGGGACAGAACAAGAAAAAATAACTCGAAACACCTACTATACTCAAGGCGTCATTACACTGGCTGAGCGTGATTCAGATGTCTATCTCTGGAAGATTTTATTATGGAAAAAAGTCAAGGAGAAATCACAAATGACTGTGTTTTATGAAATAATGGCACCACTGAAAGAAACAGACAAGGTTCAAAATAATGCATTTTTGCGCTGGCTTGATAAGGGCAATCCTATGATGCTCCCTTTACAAAAGGCCACCCAAAAACGTCTAATGGAATATCTTGGATTATCACCAGCTTATTTACAAGTGATGAGATCTAAAAAAATGTCTGAAATAAACAAAACCAGAAAAAACAATAATATGCTAGATAGTTTTCTGGTTGACTACCTTCTTTGTTCAATTGACGAAGACTCTTTTGAAGATTTCAAAAGCACCCCTATTAATGAAATCTTACGCTATGATAGGATTGGAGACTTGGAAGCACTATTGGAACTATTAAATGAAAAAGTTAACCTCAAAAAAGTTGTGAGAATAACGATATGAAGAATTTGATTCACACAAAGCGAGAAGAGCTTATCCAGTTCATCCGTAAACAAATGGAAGGACCTGGAGGTTGCAATGATAATTATTCTATTACATCGGAAAATTGGAACACCAAGGAGGAAATCCTTAACACGACCCCCGGTTCGATATATAGCACAGGTGTCCTTTTCCCTAAAAGAGTGGTTAAGGAAGGAGATAAATCTGAACGACTAAATCGTGAGGAAGAGATAATTGCAGAGATTTCTCAAATAATTGAAAACGAGGATAATTATACTCCTTCTGACCGTGACGAGATCAACGGAGCAGCAGGAAGCGATGTTGACGATGAGGACATCTATTCCCTAAACCGAAGGTTTCCCAATACGGTTGGCATATCTTGTTGCCTAGACAAAGATGTGGATTTGACAAAAGATGTTGCAATAACTGTATCTGGACGTTATTATACAAAATTAAAAGGTAATGAACGTACCAAGGTACAGGTAATCGTCAAGAAAGATAAAGAAGAATTTGAGACTTTTTTCAAAGAGAATGAACAGCTTAAAAGTTTCTTCTCTTATAGCGATGGAAAAGTTTCCGCATATGATTTTTCCAAACAACTCAATGACGTTAGAAATCTCATAAAAGACATCAACTTCAAATATGCAGAGCTAGTGTCCAACAAGGATGAAAACCTAAAAAAACTATTTGTCGATATTGCAGACAGAAACCGTTTTCTCCTATCATATCGAGATCGTTTGTTTTCTAATCTAACTCATTTGAAAGACGAGAAATACCTTTCTAATGAAGAAAAAAAAGCAACAATTATTATGCTTAAAGAAATTGAGAAATACGAATGCTTCATCTCATATTTTGAGGACTTGGTAGACATGTTTGACAAAAAGAGTTTCGGCTTCTGGGAATCACATACTTTCCACAAAGAAATTAATTTATCATCGTTATGTGGCACAAATTCTGGTAATAAGATAATCTATAACCCCAAAAAGAACCCAGGGCTAAAAAATGTCATTAAAGAAGATATAGATAGTACCCATTTCTTGGCTTTAGATTTATGGCTTCAAGTTACTTTCAATAGTAAGGATAAAGACGATAAAGATGCCTATTTGAAGATACTTTTACAAAACACTTCTACCCCCTTCGAAGAAGACAAACTGCACTATTTTTCTATCGTAACTGAAGGCGTGAATAAATTATGTTTCTTTGGTATTCGGATTGATGTGATAAGTGACCACATCATGCCTTATCATGAAAATGGACGTTACAAGGATATCGGTAAAGAAGAGGATAAATTAGATTTCCTGTATCGTGAAATAAAAGATTATGGCGTAGGGCATCTTTGTTCAGTTGACTGGGTGCTTGACGAGAATAACAAAGTCAACCACGTATTCTCAGAATTCATTCCGTCGTATGAGACACCAGATATTGAACCAGTACCTCGTAATAAATATGTACCATTTGTAAGAGAGGGTGATAAGTTGGTGCCCCCTCCATTCTTAACAAGCAATAAATGCTTAAATTTCAAGTGGTTGTCTACAATTAAAAAAACTGCTGATGAGGATATTCAAAAGGTTTTATTGGAATTTGTTGATACCTATGGACAATGGATAGACAGTTTACTATCCAAAGTGTCTGAAGAAGATAAAGTGTTTGCCAATGCCAACATAGAAATGTGTCGAAAAGACTATCTTCGCATGAGAACTAATGTCCAGAAGATATTGTCTGACAAAGAGAATATGCTGGCATTCAGACTAATGAACACTGCAATGTTTATGCAACTATGGCATAATAATAAAAAGCAAACATTAAAAGCAAATAATCTTCCTGATTTTGATGAAGAATTTTATAACGAGGTAGATGAGGACATATTTAATATTGGTACGCCTGCATCATGGCGTCCCTTCCAGTTGGCTTTTATTTTACTCAACCTTGATGGCATTATACAACATCCAGACGACCCAAAGTGGGAGCATCGTAATGATTGCGTAGATTTGGTATGGTTCCCAACAGGTGGTGGTAAGACCGAGGCATATTTAGGTATCATTGGAATGAGCATAATTGTTCGTAGAAGGAAATTTGGAGAAAAGGGGTATGGAGTTTCTACAATCATGCGTTATACGCTTCGACTTCTTACAAATCAACAATTCCAACGAGCTTTGAGTCTTATCCTTGCTTTGGAACAAATACGCAAATGGGGAAGTAAGTATAAATTGGGCGCTCAAGAAATATCTATTGGTTTATATGTCGGTTCAAAATCTCTACCAAACAAACGAGATGAACTCGATAAAGAGGCGACAAGTTGGACTGATCGCAATGATGGTGAAAATAGCACCAAAATACCTTTGGACAGGTGCCCGTGGTGCGGAAGCCGTTTAGAGTATGTTGATAATGCATTTTGCTGTTCAAATGAAGACTGTACTTTTGAGGAGAGACTTCCTGTGAGATTATGTGATGAGGATATATATAGCAACCCTCCAACATTGCTTTTTGGTACAGTAGATAAGTTCGCATCAATAGCTCATAAAGTTTCTACTACAAAAATTGGAGATGACTCTCGAAGGCTCTTTGGAAAGGGGAAAGATTTGAATGTACTACCACCTGACTTGATTATTCAGGACGAGTTACATCTCTTACTTGGCCCTCTTGGCTCTGCCGTTAGTCTTTTTGAGTGTGCAATTGACCAACTTTGTACTCGTGAGGATGGAACTCGTCCAAAGATAATATCTTCTACAGCTACAACTCGAAACACCGATTTGCAGATACGAGCACTTTATGATAGGAATTTAAATATTTTTCCAAAGAATGGTATTGACTATGACGATTCGTTCTTCGCATTCTACAAACGATCAGGATCAAACCACCATTTCGAATCTAAACGGAAATACCTTGGTGTAATGCCAACAGGTAGAACGCAAATGACAACTCTGATGCGACTAACTGCTATAATCTTTGTACATCGTGCATTATTTGAGATTGCCCATCTACAAGATGATGACTATGAAATAGTTGCCGATAACTACTACTCGGTAATATCTTATTTCAATAGTCTCAAAGAAGTTGGCAAGACTGATGCTTTGTTCCACATAGAATATGTAAAGTATCTGCGAAGGCTTTATAAGCGCGTGCTCCGTAATGGTGATTTGATGGAGTGCTTCTATGCCAGAGATTTGGTAGAATCAGAAATATCCGGTCGTCTTTCTGCCAGTGATGTCAATAAGACGTTTGCTGAAGTTGCCAGACATTGGACTTTAGAAAGCAGATTGCCTTACAAGAAAGACGAAAAGTGGCAACGAGCCACTCTCCCTCCTGATTATATTTTGGCTACAAATATGATATCAGTTGGATTGGACGTAAGTAGATTCAATACAATTATCATGAATTCCATGCCTAGAAATATTGCCGAATATATTCAAGCGAGTTCACGCATTGCTCGTAGTGTACAAGGACTTGTGATAACTTCTCACAACCCTTTCCGTTCACGTGACGTTTCACATTTTGAGAAATTTAGGGAATTCCACGAAAAGCTATATTACTATGTGGAGCCTATATCTATTACACCATTCTCAAAGAAATCTGTAGAGAAGTATTTCTCGCTTTATATGGCTGCTATTATTCGTCATAGATTTAACGAGCTTGCTGATGGCAATAGTGCTAAAAACCTTTCGAGTTCTGAACTAAAAGCATCTGTACACGACAAAGTGATGGCGTACATCGACAATCGTTACTGTCGTATAAAGAATCTTCCAGAGGGATTAGAACTACAACAAGAGTTGTTAACAGAGGAACTTAAAAAGAATATTGATGTCTTTGTAAATGATGCTCTGGATCAGTGGGAGACAATGGCTACTACGACAGTTGACCTTGTGTATAAAGCAGCACCGTTTAGGGGGAAAAAACCATATTTGTTTATTGCTCCTGATGCATACGATGATGAAAGAGAACAAAGTTGTTGGACCGTGCCAACATCATTACGAATCGTCGAACCAGAGGCTGTACTTCACGTAAAAGTTAAATAATCATGGAAATCAGAAAAGAAAAACAATATAATCAAGGCATCGGAAAGTATAAAGTACTTTCATCGAATGCTGGTGTCGGGTCTATTGTTGCAACGAATTGGGGAGGTTTCATAATGCCAATGTCCTCTTCAAATTGGGCATCGGTAAAGAACATCACCAAATACATTGAGAATCATCCAGACGAAATACTCGATTTGAGTAAAGTGTCTGCAGAACGAGGGGTGGAGCTGCTAGAAGATAATCGTTTCATGAATTTTCTTCGAGAAACCGAAGGATTGACCAAACTCCGTTGTTTTGTAGCCGTACCTCACGTATCTTTGGATCAATATAACCAAATCAATGTAAGGGATTTGCCCCTCAATAGAAAATACAAGGACAACACGGGAGCAGAACAAGATTTGGATGAAAATCTTGTAACAATCCCTGCAATTCCTTTCCCTCGTTGGTTTTTCTCCAATAGGAAGTCGCGCGAGCTCAAAACCTATGAAGAATGGCTTCAAATTTGGAGAAGGAAGAATTGCAACAATGGCGATGAGAAATATTTTGCTCCGCCAAGAGACCCAGAACTTAAGACTAACAGAAAGTTGCCTGACTTTGAGATTCCTCATGCTAAAGATAGGAGTGTTCATGGATTGCTGGAGCAGGTATCGATGGTACTGATTTGTCCAAATGGCCATATCTCCGATATTCCATGGGATAAGTTCTTTTGTGCCTCGGTCAACTTGAAGGAGAAAGTGAGAGAAGAAGGTTTTAACCTCTTTGGCTATGATGAAAGTATGTGGCCATGTCCTGAGAACATGAAACCTGATTTACAATGGATGGAGAATCGTAGCCATGCTGAGAGTTTTGGCCGTTTACAATGTAGAAATAGAGCTGAGAGATGCAACAAATGCCCTGGGTCTGTTTCTCTTGAAGGTATCATGAACCTCCAGCCTCTCTGTCCTGGAGAGAGGCCATGGGAAGGAATTGGTGTTCGTGACCATGTCGCATGTAAAACTGAAACAGGCAAACAAAGCACCATGAAGTGGGCCTTGGTAACCAGTAATAGCGTGTATTACGCAGAGAGTTTCAGTAGCCTTTACATTCCAGACACATATAATACGGGAAACGGTTTGCCAGTGAAATTGCAACAATTGTTGGATTTGATGACCGACACCTGGTATGGCACAACTTACTTACGACGCCATCCTGATGCCACAAAAGAAGAATATATCAATTCGAGAAACATTGATGATTTGATGGATAAGGCTTGGGAGAATAAGGAATATGAAGATGTGACATACGATGACATGAAACTCGTCATAGAGGAATTCTTGCATCCCAAAGCAAATGATGAAATTGATGTACGTGAAAATTATCGCTTCCAAGAGTTTTCGGTGTTTAATGACCATGAGATGTCGATAGCAGAGAGCGACAAGAGTTTATGTTTTACTGACATCAAGATGCCAGAAAGCCTAAATTCTTTCTTTCATAAGATTCAACAAGTGGAAACGCTTGGTGTTACTACCACACAAATTAATTTCTCACGGGTGGCAATGCCACAACCGCGAATGGTAGATGGCAAAATAGAATATCCTAATCGTATGAAGATTTTCAGGGAGACCCCTGAAGATGTGCTTGCTATGCCTGCCAATCAGACTTTTGGAGAGGGGTTGTTCTTCAGTTTCAATGAGGAAAAAATCAGGGAATGGCAAGAGGCTTGCGGGGAAACACTTAAAGACCGCTATTCTGGCGATGCTAACCACGAACAATTCTATGATGGCCTCTATCAGAAGATGGAACTCGGTGGGTTTGCTAGATTTTATCTACTGCATACATTTTCACATGTACTGATGAAAGAATTGGAATTCTCGTGCGGGTATCCAACCGCGAGTCTAAAAGAACGCTTGTATTTCTCCAATCGCATGTGTGGTGTATTGATTTATACAGCTGATGGTGCAGAAGGAAGTATGGGTGGACTGGTCTGGCAAGGTCAACCTCAGTTGATTGAGAAGATAATTGTTTCTGCTCTAAAACGAGCACTCAATTGTTCTTCTGACCCTATTTGTTGGGAAGGTGAAGAGAAGCCTAATTATGCTGCATGTTTCTCTTGTGCTATGGTTTCCGAGACATCATGCGAAGAAAGAAATCTAGGGCTCGACCGCAGGATACTTGTTGACGGAGTATTCGGTTTTTTTAAGGATTTAGCGTAAAACGCAACCTCGCCGCCTACCGCGCACGCTGCGGCTTCCAGTAGCCCCGGTGGACAAAGCGACAAATCCACACATCGCCCCTGTTTCCTGCGAAATCATCCCTCTAATTTTAACTAATATTTGTTAATAATATTTATCAGTATTTCCAAACACCTGATTATCAACGCTAAAAAAATCGCAAAACCCTTGACAATAGCGTTTTTCCGTTGTATCTTTGCAACCTAAAACTTGTCGTCAGATACTGTTTCAAAAAGTGTGTCCGAAGAAAGAAAAAAGTTCGTGAATTTTATAGTTTTGTAAAGTGAAACAATAAAACACAAACCTATAAAAAAGCACGAACTTATGGAGTTTACAAAAGAACAAATTTTTGAGCTAACTTCCAAACATTTGGAAAAAGAAAACGGGAT
>AUXO011218739.1_pt1 | contig 13485 bp, 9 predicted proteins | sample 768731 | NCBI WGS metagenome assembly AUXO01 (sample SAMN02715735, study PRJNA202380) | gut metagenome | biome: sheep rumen | host: Ovis aries | place: New Zealand: Palmerston North
TTATCTTCTTCTTTGATGGCTGCAGCGACAGCACGAATTACTTTTTTCATATATGATACATGTCTTAAAATGATATACTAGATTATACATTTAAAGGAATAACTTATGGAACAAGAACTTTATAACTTCGAAACAATTCTATTAAATGAAGTAAACGAACTTTCCAGTGAGACTGGAAAAAATAAGAGATTGTGTTTCACAGAAATTGCTCTTCAAAAACTTGAGAACTATGGCATTATTTCAGACCCAAACCTCTTTTCATTCTCTTGTTTCGGCCGAAACAACAAAAAGATCAGTCTTGATGGTTACTGTTTCGATGATACCGATTCTTCATTGATACTTTTCATCACTGATTACACAGAAAATTTTGATGAAATGATTTTAAACAACGATATAATCCAACGTGCATATACAACGTTATGGAATTTCGTTGTAGCCTCAATAGATGGAGTATTAGAAAATTATACTGAAGATACCGAAGCCATTAGAATATCCAAAAACATTTGCTATCATCTTAAAAACACTGACCCTGAAAGGCAACTTCAACGTTTAAAGCTTTTCATTTTATCTAACCGCTGCTCTTCTACTAGAAAAAAGAGTTTTTTCATGAAATCTGATTTTATGGAAAAAATTGATATTAGCTACCAAATTTGGAGTTTAGAGAGATTTTTCTCAAATGATTCAAGCGGTAAGGAAAGAGAGACAATTACTATAGATTTCAAAAACGATTGCAATCTTGAACATGGCATCAGTTACATAAAAGCAAACGTTTCTTCTTTAGAAAAGTATATTTCTTATTTATGTATTATTCCGGGTAAAACTTTAGCAAGAATATATCACCAGCATGGCAGCGTTCTATTAGAGCAAAATGTCAGAGCATATTTAGGAGCCCGAAGTAAAATCAACAGTGGTATGCTACGTACCATACGCTATACCCCAGAAAGGTTTTTCATTTATAACAATGGTATTTCTGCTACCGGTAATTCCGTGACCTTTGAAAAAGATGAAGACGGAAACGAATTCATATCATCAATCACTGACATGCAAATCATCAATGGTGGTCAAACCACCGCTTCTTTATATAATGCATATATGAATTATGGTAAAGATTCTCTTGATAATGTTTTTGTCCAAATGAAATTAACTGTCATTAAACACGAAGAAGATTATGACGACATGGTTGAAAACATTTCCAAGTATTCTAATAGTCAAACTACTGTACGCCCTGGTGACTTTTTCTCAGTCCATCCTTTCCATAGAAAATTTGAACAATTATCAAGAAGTACACCTGCGAACAAACCTGGTTATGCTTCTAAAGATGTATATTGGTTTTACGAAAGAACACGTGGTCAATATAATCAGCAAACTTTCAAATCCAGTCCAATCGATAAAAAGCACTTCCAAGAAAAATTCCCAAAATCAAATATTATAAAGAAAGAAGAATTAGCGAAGTATTACATGACTATGGAAAAGAAGCCCTATATTGTTTCAAAGGGTGCTTCTAAATGTATGTCAGAATTTGCAACTTATGCGGACAATCTTTTCAATTCAGATGTAGATCACACGAAAATCAATAAAGATTTCTATAAACGTTGTGTATGCTATGCCATTATCTTCAGAGAAACCGATTACCTTGTCGCTCATTCAAGCTGGTATACCGTTAATGGTTTTAAAAATGTCATTGTCCCCTATGCTATTGCCCGTGTTTTGCATTCCGTTCCAAAGGATAAGGAACTAGATTTCGATTTAATTTGGAAAAATCAAACTATGTATCCAGCCCTATATGAAGCCATAAAGTTAGCAGCAAATGAAGCACATCGTTTTTTCAGTATGGTTCCAAACGGAGGAATCGTTACAGAGTTTGCCAAAAAAGAACAAGCATGGCAAATGTTTTCCAACAACGAAATAGTTTTTTCAAATGATTTCTATGAAAAATTAGAGAGCACCTCTTACATGAAAGAAAAACAACACAGTGAAAGAAAAGATGAAATCCTCAGAACGGAAGTTAATCACACCACTGAAATGCTTTCTTATGGAAAAGAGTATTGGACTGAACTATTAAATGAAGCTAGAGAAAAACATTTAATCAGTCCATCCGAAAGTGATTTGCTATCTATGATGGCAAACATTGACATCAACAATTACCGCACCAAGCTTCCTTCAGCAAAGCAATTTGCTTTAATTTGGAAAATCAAGACAGGCCTTGAAGATAAAGGCATTATCACACTTCCGCCTGAAATTGATTAAATCTTATTTTTTGCTATAGACTATTTGAAATGGGCATTTAGCCAAATCAATTGACAATGAATAGTCAATAATGTTTTTACTTTTTATTCTTTCATTTAAATCCGCTAAGGAAAACAATGGGAAGCTATCATCATCGACATTATAGCTTCTGACTTCAATAAGATCATAGGTTTCGGTACGTTTTCTAATACCTTTAGGTAGTCCTTTTTTCTCCAAAGCTTCTTCAATTTTGCTTTCACTGAAGCCCAGATCAACCAATTCTTTTTTTACAGAATCAATGGAAAGAGCATTTGGTTTTCTTTCCAAACGAACAAAATATAATTTTTGTGGCTTTTCTCCACCTAATTGAATACCGCTATTAATGGTTATACGGGTCACTTTCTTCTCGAAAGTCGTCTTTACCTCAACATCTTTTTTCTCACAGACAATGTCTTGACTTGAACTAAATGCGCCAAGCCATTGGGCCGTTTTGTCTTGCTCATAAACAAATTTGAGAGCGATCATTTCTCCCAAGATTGCTGCATTATAATCTTTGGTAATTGTATCACCAAAAATCTCTCTCCATGAATCCGACCATGCATAAGGGTTTTCGATGATTTTTTGGCGATTTTCTTTCTTTAAGAAATCAACTGCAATATAGGCAAATTGTTGAATTTGAATATCATCAGATGAAGATAAGTATAAAGCTTGTTTATAATCGCCGGATTTTAGACGTAAAGGTCCTGTCTCCATTTGGAAGCCAACAAATTTATCAAGAATCTTTTCTTCTTTATCATATAAAAAGGCGATATAATAACGACCATCTTCAGTTTTGATATAGCCTTCAATTTCTTGATTTTCAACTTTCTTTAACAACCCCTCACCAAGTAATTTTACGTCCTTAATGAGTTGGAAAGATTGATCAGTTATACTCATCTAAGTTCACCCCACATTTCAAAAATAGTTCTTTAACATATTGTAATGCATTATTTTCAAATATCAAATTTGTATTTGATCTTCTAGCAACATCTTGCATCATGACTCTACGGAATAAATTTTGCCCATTTATGGTTTCATTAATAGTAGATCGAGGTAAAGATACTAATTTATTCATGATCAAACGGGAGGTCTCTAAATATACCCCATTACCGGAAGCTCTGTCCACAAGTTGCATAATATAATCTGTCGAAGGGATTTGTGCTAACAGATTATATGTTTGTTCTTTGGTTTCTTGTTTGCATAAGTGAACGAACCACCACATGACCGCTAAATAACTTCTATTATTCTTCAAATAATAATAATCAGGATTTAAACCATGTCTTTCACATATGACATCAGGAACACAATATAGATTTAAACGATTCCATATTTGATAATTCGAAGCTATAGATTCATTGAAATTCTCATAGGAATTCAATAACTCATAAAGACCAAAAGCAAATTTATAATCGAAACTATATGTGCCAATAGCATCCGGAATATTCTCTTTAATTTCCAAAATTTTTAGTCTTAGTGGAAACAAAACATTTGTCTCAGGTGTTCCTATGAGAGAGTTTAAATCATTTTCAGTCTTAATACTTTCAAAGACTTTTCTAGCGCTTTCTTTATCTAAACCTTCAATTCTTAATCGCATAGATGTTTCTCCTTTTGCAATAGCAATTGCACGGATTTATGAAGTTCTTCGTTAGTTTTATCGAAACAAATGCCTAAAGACCTCAAATAATTTACCGTTTGTTGAATTGAACCATCATTATCCGCTTCGGCATCATAGGAATATGTGCCACTATTGTCATAAAATTGTTTTAGATCTAAAAGTAAAGCAAAGACAGACGATTCCAAAAATTCTTTGAAAAACGGTTCACAAAAATCCGGACCTTTAACAAAGTATTTTTTATAGGTTGGATGCTCAGTATTATAGTAAATATAAAGATTTTCAGCGGAAAAACTGTCACTTAAAGGATCAACAACGTTGAAATAGATGCCCCATAATGGACCATCGGGATCTGATTTTGGTATGATTGGAAATAATTTGGCATTCGAATCAACCATGAAGGAAAACAAAAGGTCTTTACCTAATATCATTCCTTTGCCCTTAGCATATGATGGTAAAGAAAACTGATTATTTCCGTAATCAATCAGGTATATGGTCCAATAAAAGTCAATGCTAGACGAACAATCTGAAATCAAAATATCATTCAAGGTAAACGTAATATCTTGATTCTTTTTATAGATGAACTCACCAATCTTAATACATTTTTTAACTTTAGAATTGTTTGTCTTCCATACAAGGCCTAAACCTAGTTTTGCGTCCTGATTACAAATTTCTCCAAATAAATTATTAAAGCCTACACATCTAAGTGTCAAATTTAAATAGCAAGAATGCTCCCTATAATCCCATTTTTCTTTTGAATCTTCTAAGGAAAAATATTTTGGGAAATCAAGATTTTCAAATTCGACGAGGTCTAATTTATTAGTCCCCTGGTCATCTTTATAAAAGAACTCTTGTTTCTCTACATTAATGGAAAAAGAATTAATAAGGTCTTCATCAATGCTTTTATATAATAATGTTTGCATTTAATCACCCCTCCAAAAATTCTTCGTTGATTGTAAACTGATAATCTTGACTTAAAGGTTCAATTCTCAGCCTGAAAATCAATGCTAATCCCTTATTTGTCAAATTCCTAACTAGTAATTTTGAAGTGTTGGATTCTACATTGATCAAATCAAATCTTACACATTCACCATATCCAAAAACAGAAACATTGAATTGATTAGAATCAAAGGCATATTCATTATTTGGATGATAGACATCTCCACCATTGATTCCTATTTCAGCAACCTCTAAAGAGACGGCTTTAAATGGCACTTCAAATTTGTTAGCCACCCATTCATCAACAGTGAAGTTTTTCATCTCTGTCTTAATCATGAATTTCAAAGAGCAAATTTCTTTTGGCTTAAAATTAATTGCTACTTCATAAGTAGGATAAGACATGCTAGTTGTAAAACCGCAGAATTCCAAGTCGCATTTCTCAACATGTTTTTTCCTTTTCTTTTTTTCTGTAACCTTCTTTCTTAATCCGTAGCCTGTAGGTGCAACCAAAAGACTACCAAGCTTCTTTTGTAATCTTGTATTTGTTGTTTCTTTTGGATCTATTAGATGCTTGATTTCAAAAATCTCTTTTAATTTTTTTGTGATTTGTTTTTTGATTTCGTTAAATGGCATATTTCCCGAAAACTTGTCATCTTTCAAATCATGCCATTGTTTATGATTATCACGTTCACTCTTTTTAAAATAAGAATCTAAACTGCGATTTGTACTATCACGGCAATCGTTGTTTACAACATAGCAACCTATTAAATATTCATCATCATTTAGATTTGACGGATTAATTTTTAATTCATCATTATATTTATAGTTTATAACCATACCAGGCGTTCTGGCATAGAAAAAAATAGGTCCTCTATCGCTTTCATCTAAATCCAACAATTCATATGGACTAGGATAATTATCCGGAGGGGTCAAAACATTTAGTTCAGCATTGTTGAAAACTTTATAATTGAAGCTTCCATAATCCTCTAAAATACCATAACTATTTTTGGGCTTTAATTCTATTTTTTGACATTCATCATCACCATTATAAAGATTTTGCATTTTTATAAAAAACGGGGTCAATTCTTGTTTTTTATTATTTATATAGATTTCTAAATAACTCCCGCGGAATTTTTCATTATCAATTCTAGGAAAATACCAGCGCTGACATATTAACCAAAGTTTATTATCTAGCAAATACTCTAAATCATAATCATCTTGGAAACCAAAATCAGCTGGTTTGATAAATGGAATGATAATAACGGTACCTGTTCTATTATCAGAAAATGGTTTGATTCCAAAAATAGAAAGAAATTCCTCAATTTCACTTTCATCATAGATTGGTCCAGATAAATCAAAACCATTATATGTTTCATCTTGACCAAAACATACAATACCTGAATAATTGCTATCAAAAATAGAACTTGAAGGGGAATCTTCATTATCTTCCAAATAAACACCGGCAAGTTTGGAAACAATTTCACCTGATTCTTCCTTTGCCCTGGAATAGTAGAAAACTAATTGTTTACCAAAACGATAATAGACCGTTTTACCAATGCCATGAGACCCACCAATTCCATCATCATTTCTCTTATTGTCCTCTAAAACAGAGTACACCAAATTAAACAAATTATTTCTTTTATAATCTGTTTGGTGGAAAGACCCACAGAGGCCAAAAGTATCACAGTCACGAATTGATAAATAATAGGAAGTAGATTCAATCTCTTTTTTGATTTGAAATTTACGTCCAAAATGATAATTATCATCATCAAGACAACTCAAAAGCGGTTCGGTTTCAAATTTTCCTACATCGAAAAATATTTTGCCTTTCTTATTTCCATATTGGGTGATAGCATCTGAGGAATTTTGTACGACCTCTCGAATTAGCAAGTCACAAGAATCGGTCTCACGGTCTTGCATCAATTCAAAAATCTTTTTTCCATTGATTGTAAACTGTGGATCAGCTTTTTTTGGATTACATTGCAGCTTCATCATCTTCTTCGATCTCCTCTACAAAGTCATTGAATTCTAACTGCACCTGTACATGGGTTTGAATTTCTTTATTATCCTTACCACCAGGAATGTAAATAAAATAACCAAATAAATGATTATTTAAATCCAACGGTACACGTTTACTATTCTCAGCGTATGTCTTATTCTTACCGCTGTCTTTATCGATAAAATACAGCAGCAATAACGGAGTTTCACTCAAGCCCAAAGCATTACGCTTGTAAATTGGTCCCATCTTAGGATTTTGATAGATTTGGAGTTGATCAGTCGTTAATGTGTTGATGTCTACATCACACAAATAGTCAGCTGGACCGGTTAAGACAGGGATTCTAAACACCTTATTTTGCTTATCCTCTACACTAATCATTTCTTTACTACGAGTAATTGGATTTATAGTGACATTATTCAAGTGAATGCAACTATTATTTTCTCCAGGCTTTTGCAAAGATGGCAAACCTACACTAAAATTTTTCAAAGAGCCATTATTAAAAGCTTTCTCAAACCATTCTTTAGCTTTATCGATTTCACCAAAAGATGCGACTTGTTTAGGGAATAATAGTTTTGCTAAAAAGTCAAAAACCTTATTAAAATCAACATTTTTCCAAAGATAATGAGATTTGTTCATGTTTTGAGAGTAGTTTGATAAGGAAAGACCATCTTGAATTAACGTCTCTGAAGGATTACCCAAGCTTTCGACAAAACTGATGGCTTCATCATAGTTTTTCTTGATTAAATTGTTATCATCAAAAAACTTTGTGGTTTGACCTTTTTTGTTTGCATAGGATAAGTCAACCTTTATGGCTTTTTGCATATGGGATTTTGAAGTTATTTTCAAATATTTAAAATCCGGAAACTCATCTATGGCTGGTGCATACTGCTTTGGGTCCCATCTCATGACTCTATACTGGTCAATCAATTCTCTTAAATCATAATCCAAACGAGTCAGACGTTTAAATTGTTCCACAGTTCTCTTGGATAACCAAAGTCTACATAAAAGTTCGTAACCTGGTCTATAACCAAACCAACGTCCCATTTGCATCAAGGAATCCGCTAATACTGTCGAACGAAGGAAATATGAAACAGTAAGACCTTGCAAGGTCAAACCACGCGATAAGGTTTGACCACCAATAACAATGAAAGCAGGACATTTTTCTCGAATTTCATCATCTTCTGGATAAAAAACACGAATATGGACATCTTGATTATAGTCATCGGTAATCTTACAGTTATCTACACAAAGATGGATACCATTATTATATACACATTCGCCCTGATCACTCATTTGGATATAACCAACACCAGCATTTAAAAAATCACGAATATAAGATTCAATATCGGAAAAAGCAGGATAATCATTAATGTTGTCAACATTAATATAATCAGGCATGACATCAGCAAAGTCTTTAGGACTTTCTTTAGATGTTTGGTCTAAATAAACTCTTTCCAAATTTCCAATTGCTAAATTGATGTCTTTACATAAAGACATTAAGTAATTGTTAACCGCATCATGGACAAATTTATGTTCATCAACCTTTTGACTAGTATGAATCAGCATTGAGACCGGAGATTTTAAATTCCTATATCTGAAAACACCCACTGTACAAATAAACCATAGAATAGCTTGTTCAAGCTGCTCTGGTAACACTTGCTTTGTAAAACTAATATGTTCTTTAATATCATTAACTTCATCTTCAGGGATTTCATTAACTATTGGTAGGCTATCAATGTTTTCCCCTTCAATGCCAAAGAAATGCTGTGGACCTATATATTCATTTGGAACATGTAAGCCACAAATAAAATCAGTAGGATACAATGATTCTTCATTGGCTTCATTTAAAAAATTACCATATGGAGTCGCGGTATAACCGATATAGGCAATAGTATGATAAGGATTTATATTATCTTTTTTATCTTTTGCAAAAATTATTTCTTTAATATCACTATTGATTTTAGTGATTTTATCTTTGCTTATATTACTAGAATTCAAACTAGCCTGGTCGGCTTCATCATCAATCAACAGAACATTAAGTTGTTGCTTTTTAAGTGGATTCTTATTTAGCCATTGAATTAAATCATCCAATCTTTTGCCATTTTTTAAGCAAACACAAACATAACGTTTGTTAGATGAAGGAGATAAATCTAAATCAGCCAATCTAGTTCCAGTGACAGAAGATGCCGAAACATTATCCAAGAACACAAAATCTTGCTTACAATGGTATTTGTTGTTCATTTTAGTTTGGAAATCTTTCACAAAACGATCACGGGTTTGTCTTCTTAAATTATCAATTGTTCCCGTTAAAACAATAAAGAAATTATATCTATAGTCAGAAGCCAAAGAAATCAAAGCTTCCATATTAGCAGTTTTACCAGATTGGACATTACCAACAACCATACCTCTGACAGGATTGTCAGGTGAACGCAAAATCACATCATCATTTGCGTCATTAAGTAAATAGTTCATGATATATTGCGTGGAATTCGAAATATTTTCAACAGATTCAACAGTGAATTCCTTGCTTTTCAACAATTTCTGATAACTTTGCCAGGCAGACTCGGGTTTGTTAGGTAAAACAGGCACATCTTCAGGATTGGATGGCCATGTATTTATATTTGTTTTAAATATTTTCCAAACAATATATTGAAATTGCTGTGGAGTAACATCCCAATCATCATCCTCTCTCTTTTGTTGGATAAAATCACTAAGTCCTACAAAATTCCCTTTTAACCCAAAATATATATCACTCCAGGAGGATTTTTTCATTTGTTTCTTTTTGATCCAAGAACGGACATCGTCATAATCATCGTTGTACATCAGCTCATTTTCTTGTTCTACAGTTAAATTCATGGGCTTCACAACGGTAGTATAATCGTTTAAAAATCTCTCCGCGTCATTCATGATTCCTAACCCCTTTATTTAATATTAGTATAATTTAGTTCTGGATAAACTAAAACTTCATTATCAGAAATTTTCTCAAAAACAAGACACGAGACCAATCCGTACAAAACATTTCTCAAGGCTGCAATTATAGGGTTCTTGTTATCGAACTGTAGAAAATATCTAGTATCATTTTTACGTGTTGATACTTTAATTTTTTCATTTCCAGTGAACTTATCGAAATAAGCAGCATTAATAGGGAAAACCTCTCTAGCAAATTTATATGTTTCCATTGGAAGTACTAACGCCTTAAAAGCAGAGCAATATGCTTTTACACGATTGAAGTCGAGATAATAGAACATCGCTTTAGTTCCTGAATCATCAATATATTCCTTAAAGACTTCTAGGTAGTCCTGTTCACTACTGATAAAATAGGTTCCGGTATTACTCTTTCCTTGTAATCTATTTGAATCAATAGCATCACCATTTTGGATAGAAATACGAATAATTTTTGTTACCTTGGCAGACATAAATCCCTCCTAATTAATCAAAAACTTTTGTATCAAAGATTGTTTTAAGAACAGCCATCATCACATCAACAACGATCGAATTTCCAGCTTGTTTATAGGTTTGGGCTCGGGATACTACTTGGTTGAAATCATCAGTGAACCCCATCAATCTCAAGGCTTCTCGCTCAGTCAACATTCTGACCGAGCCCAATTGGTCCGTGCCATCGAATGATAAGTAATTGTCTACACCTGCACGATGTCTATTACCCATAGTTTTCAATAATGTTCTTGCTACTTCTTTATTTATTTCAGGCTTTTGATAAAAGCTCTTTGTTCCTCCTTTCATTACATATCGATATAACTTAGGAGTCAATATATATTTGGAATCAGGTATACCTTTCTCTTTTCCAACTACGAGTTCTCCGAATTCATCAAATTTGAAGCAACCAAATTTACAATTATTGATTGTAAAATCCTTTAAACAGTATTTTCTTTCTTTGGTCTTTGGTGGAAAGACGAAATCAACAGAGTCTTTGAAGCCAACAACAAATAATCGACGACGAGTTTGTGGAATTCCATAATCCGCAGCATTCAATACGCTAAACTTGAAATGATACCCTAAGGATTCAAAAATACCTTGAATAATTGTCCATGTATTACCATGATCATGATTGAAAATATTTCTTACATTTTCATAAATAAATACTTTGGGTTTGATTTCCTTAATCAGTCTAGCAAACTCATAAAACAATGTTCCACGCGCATCTTCTAAACCTTTTTGAAATCCCACAGACGAGAAACTTTGGCAAGGAGAACCACCTACTAGGAGATCAACCTTACCTTCAAAGTCTCTACCATCAAGAAGTTTAATATCCTGAAAAAAATAATCTTCATCAAGTTTATAATTCCCAAGATATGCTTTTTTCACAAAGTTTTGCGAATGTGTTTTTGAATCATATAGTTCATCAACGAATCGTTTTTTTTCGATTGGGCCTGAAAGAGAAAGAACTTTTTTTCTCATCTCTTCTGTATTGTACTCAATATCTCTTTCACCATTGTCACATGCAAAAACTTGTTTTACTTCAAAGCCTAATCTTCTCAAAGCAAATTCGACAGCACCAATACCGCTAAAAACTGTTGCAAGCTTAATTTGTTTCATCAAAAACTCCTGTTTTCATTATAGATTTCATCAAATTTTCTAAAACATTAACAACGATAGAATTACCTGCATGTCTATATGCCCAAACATTTGGCACAACAATTTTGAAACTATCAGGGAAACCCATCAATCGGAGACATTCTCTATGAGTCAATTGACGAATTGCCCCCTTTTCACCTTTATATTCCGAAATGTATGCTCTAGCCATAATTTCCGGATTATTTTTAATTTTATTTAGAGGTACAAAAACAAAATCACCATTCCAATTAAACTGTTGATTAGCTTTTTCAGTTTGAATAATCTTATGATTAACTCTTGCTCGATTTTTATATTTCGGATTTGTAACAAATTCAAAACCTTTTTTTCCTAAATAGAATCTTGCCTCAACATCTTTTTCTAGATAGTCAAACATGGTAGTTACTAAATCAAATGAGGAAGGAAATTCAAAAGAAGATATTTGCTTTTTAAAGCCTACAACAAATAGTCTCTTACGATCTTGAGGAATTCCATAATTCTTAGCATTTAAAACATTGTAATGAATATTGTAACCAAGAGAATCAAAGACATCCTTGATTACTTTCCAAGTATTGCCATGATCATGAGCCAACATTCCTGGAACATTTTCATAAATAAAAACCTTCGGCTGCATCTCAGACACTAACCTAGCATAGTCATAGAATAAAGTACCCCTAGTATCATTTAATCCAGCTTTTTTTCCAATAATACTAAAGCTTTGGCAAGGGGAACCGCCGACAAATATATCTATAGCATTGCGATATTTTGTTCCATCGATGAATCTGATATCTTCATACCATCGATTCTCATTAATATTATAATTAGCGAAATACGCCTTTTTCATGTAATTTTCTTTATGTGTTGCATCATATAATTGTTTCACATAATTCAACATTTCAGCGTCATCAAAATGATAATCCTGACAATGCTTGAGAATCTCTTCTTTGCTTTCTTTGATCATTCTTTCACCATTATCACAAGCAAATACAATTGTGTATGGGATTCTTAGTTTTTTCAAAGACTGTTCAAAGGCCCCAATACCACTAAAAACGGTTGCCACTCGAAGTTGATTTTTGACCATAAAAAAGTTTTTTCTCCCTAAGCTATTAAAAACCTAATTATTTTATCACAAATATATATTCCCGTAATGTGCTCTTATCATTTAACCATTGTTATTAGTTCCTGAATTGCAAGCCAAAGTGATAATTATCACTTCAGTTTACAATTAACGTTATAAAATTGATGAAGACGAAGACTGGTCACCTTATTTTTTGTGCATTAAAGCACGACTTATTGAACCGATCATAATGGAATCAAATATTATTTTTGTATAAGAATCATAACGATAGATTAAATAAGGGGCAACAGCAAGTAAACATATCAATTCAAATTCTTCATTTTCTAAATTATCAAGTAGAGATAACCTAGATACACCATATAGATCCTTTCCCTCAAATAATTCCCATTCTATTATGGCTACAGCCTTAGTAAGATCAATTTTCTTTTTACCTGAGTCAAAATCCTTCTTACGGAAAACATAGATTTCTTCTCCAACATTTAAAACTTCAAAAGGTGAATTGTTCTTTGTTATTTCTATTTTATCGTCTTTAAGAACAACTGTACCTAGGCATTGACTATCTTTATCATATAAATTCATCTTTTTTGAAGACAAACTATCATACCGAATGGAATAACCATTCTTATGGAAGAAATAACTGTGTTTAGCATAATTCATTTCATATAATTTATCGCAGTCTTCAAAGTTTCCAGCAAGAAACACTCTATCGGCATTATTCGTCAACCCATTAATAAGATAATATTGCCCACAGGCATCTTCATCGGAAACTCGGGTTATGAATTCACTTCCTTCATAGGCATAATTATTGTAGATTTCCTTCTTCTTAGCAAACATTTTCCTAATCTTTGGAATCTTCTTGAAAATGTAGCGAGAAAACATAGAAACCGTCTTCACATCATTCAAAGTCTCACAATGCGTTACTGTCTTGGCTAAAGCATCATAAAAATCATGCAAATCAAAATTCTCTGTTGGATGATAATTGAGTTCATCAAAATAGAGATGTATCTTTTCAATAAAATTTCT
>AUXO013122295.1_pt1 | contig 13485 bp, 4 predicted proteins | sample 768731 | NCBI WGS metagenome assembly AUXO01 (sample SAMN02715735, study PRJNA202380) | gut metagenome | biome: sheep rumen | host: Ovis aries | place: New Zealand: Palmerston North
TCTCATTAAGTTCGATTAATTTATCCAATTTATCTTCAATCATCAAATCACCACAAAAAATTTATTTTATCATAAATTAAACAGATAAGAATTGAATTATAATATGATATATAAACAATAATATAAGTTATTTGCCATTTCAAAAGAAAAAACATATAATAATGTTTTAATAGAAAAATAATCGGTGATAAATTTTGAATAATAAGACAAAAATAATACTAATAATAGTTTTATTAGCTATTATCGGTGTTTTATTTGCATACGATTATACATCACATTCAAATTCAACCAATCATTGGGAAAATGACTTGGGAAAAGTAGACAAATTTGTTTATGGAAACAATAACTCAAATACAGAACTCGTTTTGATTGCAGGAATTCATCCAAGAGAACCATTAGCTATTGAACCTGAAATCAAAGCGGCAAAGGAATTTGCACAAAATCACGACGTCAAATTTACAGTATATCATGTTAACGTTACTAAAGACCCTGACATCTATCAGGCAAGCCGTGACAATGGTGAAAGCCTGGTTCATGATTATGTTGTTCCAGATATAAGTAATACAAAAGGAAAAGCAGTAATCATAAGTCATTCACATGTGGAAGGCTATGGTGAAGGATTTTATTTGGCTACACCAGCAATGGATAAAGCTTCCGTTGACATTTCACATAAAATAGCAAATTCAAGTGACTTTAACTATTTCCCGACAGATACTTCAAAACCTTATAAGGCTACTTCTGCAACTCTTGTTTCAAAGCCTATAGCAGATGCAGGATATCCTACATTCGTATATGAAATACCTGAAAACATTACAGAACAAAATTCAACAGATAAAGCAATTGAACTGTTTGGAATGATGTATGATTTGGTAAAAAAATAGAATTGTAATAGATTGAATTAATCTATTACTTATTTTTATTTAATTTTTTTAAAAAATGCACTAGTTAACTGTTACTTTTTTTGCAACATTATATCCATTATAGCTAGATGTGATGATATATTCACCAGCCATTAAATTAATGTTTAAACTGGCAACACCATTACTTGCTGTGGTTCTGTTATAAAATACTCCATTAATATTGAAATTAACAACAGCACCGGATAATGGATTACCTACACCATCAAGCACCCTGACTTTATACTGGCCAGATGATCCGTAACTTTTCTCAAAGTCTTCAGCATATAATGTTGGAATAACATGGACATTATTGGATACTTTACATCCTTTATATTCGGCAGTTATTATATAGTCATCAGGCTGCAAATTAAGATTCAATTTAACATGACCTGTAGAATTACTGGTTCTTTGGTAGAATACACCATTGATGTTAAATGTTACTTTTTCACCGGCAATAGGGTTTCCATCATCACCTAAAACGCGAATGACATAATGGGTATCGTTCCTGTAATATTTGATTACATTATGGTTATCGATAATTCTGGAAATGACTATAACAGTATTTGTATGCATTTCACCATTTTCAGGATTGATTGCAGTTAATATGTATTCACCCTGATTAAGATTGATGTTTAATTTTGCAACACCTTCAGAATTGGTTTTACGTTCATACATAACACCATTGATGTTGAATGTAACTGTTCCGTTAACTAAAGGATTTCCATTAACATCTACAAATTTAGCATAATATTGGGTGTCATTTCTATAAACTTTTGTTATATTTTGACCTTCTATTGTGCCCTTAACTGTAATTGTCACATTTTTATAATCAGGTGTATGAACATCACTGCCGTTGTATGTGACTGAAGCGGTATAAACACCACTATTTAATGCAAGAGCAATTGATGCATGTCCATTTTCATCAGTAGTTCTGGTATAATTCATTCCATTAAGGACAATAGTAACTTTTTCTCCAGCCAAAGGAGTTTCCAAATTATTGGTCAATAAAATATCTAACCTTTCAGGACCATTAAAGTATTTTACAACATCACTTACATTCAAGACACTTTTTGATGATGAATTGACAACTTTTAGCATAGCAGTTGCATTAGCATCATTATATTTTAAATCATTTTCATAATAAGCGAAATAATTATGCTCACCAACATCCAAATCTGGAATTTCAACATTAGCTTTTCCATTTACGACATCAGCAGAATATGATTTGCCGTCAACATTGACAGTTACTTTTCCATTTGCATCATCAGGTAAGGTTACTGCAATAATTGCGGTTTCTCCTGAAACAGTGATTTGGCTTTCAAGAGAAATATTTGCATCTTTTTTAGATACTTTAAATGTTTCAGTTGCATTTGCCGGCGAATAGATATTGTTTCCGGAAAATATTGCACTGGCATCATATGTACCTACTGGAATTTCATCAGAAATATCTTTTGATGCTTTTCCGTTGACTACAGAAAGATTGTAAGATTTGTTATTTATGATAACATCAACATTTCCATTAATGTCATTGTTCATTGCAATATTAACTGTTAGTACATTATCAACGACAATATCATCAATGTCTAAAGTAATGTTTGCATTTAATTTGTTTACAGTGATTTTTGAAGTTGCATTGGCTTGTGGATATTCATCACTTCCAGGATATGATGCGAATACATCAAACACACCGCTTTCATCAAATGTTACTGTTGTATTAGCGATACCCTCTGTGATTTTTGAAATATAATCTTTTCCATTAATTTTAAATATTACAGTACCGTTTTTAATCAATTCATTGTTTTGATTTCTTACAACAGCTGAAACTGTAGTTGGAGTGTTGATTTCTGTAATAATTTTATTAACTTTTATATTTGTTGTATTAATTCCACTAGCTCTGGTATATGCCTTAATACAGGCTACCTGAGAAGCATATCTGTGCTCAATTTCAGGATCATCAAACACATAATCATAACAGTCTATCCAGTTTTTGCCGTCATAACTGAAAAATGAAATGCCTTCAAAATAAGTCAGTCTTGAAGCGGTGACTATTTCAAATATAGGAAAACTAGCCATGGATTCTGTATTGATTTTTATTTGAATCGTAAAGTTATCTCCAATGTTCAATAAGAATTCTTCATCGAATGGAATAGTGTAATAACCAGGTATTGCTTGGCCTTGCTGTGTTAATTTCAATTCATCATTAATGAAAAGGGAAACTTCATAATCGCATTTCTGTTCAAAGAAAGTACCGAATGCAGATAAAATATCATTTCCTATTGCAGTGAATGTGTTTTTATAGTATAGGCTGTCTTCATGAGTTATTAAGTAATCAGTCATTCCTCCAATATCGTACTGATAATTTCTGTTGTATCTTACAGTATCGTTTAAAATAAAGGTATATGCATTGTTAGGTTCACCAACCTTGTATAATACCTGATCGCAGTATGAAACATAGAAATATCCGTTATCTCCCCATTGGTCTCCCCAGCTGTTTTTAACAATCCATGCACCGTCGCAATCTGCTACATCACCCATAGGGAAGTTTTCTTTAGGATAATTGTCATCCCATCCGACAACAGCTACTGCATGGTTAGGATAAGCTCCCTGATACCAGTAATAATGAGCGGATTTTTTCTCATCCCAAACGGTAAAGTCAGTCTGTGCCATGCAAATGCCAACGCTGACTGCACCATAGTCCATAATTGCTTTTTTCATTGCATCATTATCTGTAAATGATGTACGTGCCGGTATGAAATATACGTTTTGAACATGCATTACTGAATCAAGCAATGTGGATAATGTGGATAAATCATCATATTTATCATCACTTTCATTTACAGGACCAATCCAGCTTAATAAGTTACCATAGGTCATTGGCTCGTGTCCGCCTTCATTGGTTGCATATTTCCAGCCGTATGCAGAATACAGTTCCACCAAATTCTTAACGTTTTCTTCAGACAAATCATATGGAACACCAGTTGCTTTTAATATGCATGATTCCAAAGCGGCAATTCCTGCAAATGCCCAGCAGTTTCCTCCAGCCTGCTGATCACGGATTGGAGTGACAAAACCCTCTTCAGCCAAATTATATCTTGACGGCAGGCTGCCAGTATATGAAGAGTTGTATTTCATCATGGTGTAGTTTGAATTGTATCCGATATCATAGTCATATCCGTCCTGTTCATATACAACAGAATCATCACCAGCAGTATTTCTTTCAAATGTAACATCTTGTGTTTTCAATTCATTATTGTTTGAAAATATTGCTCCCCCTTTTCTATCTGCAGAGGTGTCTTTAATTTCAACATGCTCCAAAGTTGTTGAAGTACAGTTATCGATAAAGATTGCACCTCCATCACGTGCATGGGCAACATTAATTTTGGAGTTTTTCAAAGTGAAACTTCCATACATTTGATAAATAGCTCCGCCTTCAAGTTTAGCAGAGTTGTTTTCAAAATTACAGTTTTCAATATCCAGAACAGCATTCAGATTACAGATTGCTCCACCAAAGTCCCCATGTCCATTAGTGAAATTTGTGTTTTTAACTGTAAGATTTGTAACTTTTGCATAAACCGCTCCTCCGGCATCGCCTTCAGCATAGCAATCATCGAAAATACAGTTTTCTATTGTAATTGAACCGCCGTCAGTTGCCAGTACTCCGCCGTATAACTGTGAGTGGCTGTCATAGAATTTTGAGTTTTTAATGACAGTCACACCATTCTTATGATAGATTGAACCTCCATATACAGCAGTGTTGTTAATGAATGTACAGTTGTTTAAAGTCAAATAGGATGGCATTCCATATCCTGCAAAGTAAATTGAACCAGGACTGTAGATTGCTCCTCCAAATATATCATTATATTCAGGGCTGCTTGGGTATGCATCCACTCCCTGTCCATTCTTGAAAATAACATTTGTTGCTTCAAGAGTTCCCTGATTTTGAATAGTTGCACTGTCGAAGGTCATGTCCCAGACATATAATCTGGCATTGTCATTTACAAAAATAGGCACTACACCAAAGGAGGACTTTATAATTGTACCTTCAGCGCTTTCACCATAAAATTTTACCTGCGTAGTTTCACTGTTTGAAAAGATATCAATCATTTCATCTACTTCATATACACCATCTGCAAAATATGCAGTGTCTCCGTATTCGATTCTTGCATTTGTAAGATATTTATATGGATTTGACTTAGATCCGTCACCATCACTTGAAGCTGATGCGTTAAAGTAAATCGTTTCTTCAAATCCTAAAACATCTCCCGTATCATCTACATTTAAAATATCATTATCAATATCTGTGGTTTGGCTGACTGTAGTTTCATTAGCCAAATCCTGTCCATAAACTCCTGAAATAGTAAACAGACACAATATTAATAATGAAAAAATCATTATCTTATTAAATTTCATTTTTAACCTCTTTAATAAATTGTAACTTTGTTAGCAACATTCAATCCATTATAGGATGAAGTTATAATATACTCTCCGCTTTGGAGATTAATATTTAAACTGGCTATTCCTTGAGAATTAGCATATCTATTGTAAAATACTCCATTAATATTGAAGGTGATTTTTTCACCAGCAGCAGGATTGCCTTGACCGTCATATACATTAACATTAAATCTGCTTCCATCACGATAACGCATTGTTAAATCATGTGATTTTAAAACTGTCAATATTTTAATGTTATTTGATACTTTGCATCCATTATATTCTGCTGTTATGATATAATCTCCAGGTTCCAAATTAAGGTTTAGCTTAACGTGACCTGTTGAATTGGTTTTTCTTTCATAAAATACTCCATTGATGTTAAATTTGGCAGTTACATTTGCACCGGCATAACTTCCATCACTGTTCACTAAACGGATGACATACTGGGAAGCATTCCTATAGTATTTGACCAGATCATGATTGTCCACTATTGTTGATAAGACTTTGATATTATTAGCTCTATTTTCTTTAGTTATTGGGTTTACACTAGTAATTACGTATTCTCCCTGTGCCAAATTAATATTCAAACGGGCAACACCTGAAGCGTTTGTCATTCTTTCATACCATACTCCATTAATATTAAATGAAACAGCAGTATTTCTGATGAGATTGCCCTCGCCATCAACAAATGTTGCATAGAACTGACTGCTATTCCTGTACACTTTTTCCAAATCATTTGCAGATACAGTATCTTTAATAATGACTTTAGAATTCAAGGTAATATTGTCACAAATGGTCGTTACATTATAGCTTCCTGAGTTTAAATTAATACCTATTGAAGCAACACCATCTTTATTAGTAGTCCTTGTATATTCATTGCCATTAATTTGTATATTTACAGCAACATTATCTAATCCATTACCTTTTGAATCAGTTACATGAACAATGAATCTTTCACTGCTTGAGAAATATTTGACCACATCAGGAGCATTTAAAAAGATTTCTGAATCAACAGGAACATCCTGTGAATCATTTGTATCATTGGCTGTGGAATTATCCGTTGGAGTGACATTAGTGTTATTTTCTATAGGAGTAACATTTGTATCATTTTTAACCGGAACCGGATCAGTCCTATTATCCTGAGGAGTGACATTCGTATCATTTTCAACAGGAGGATTATATTTTTCAATTACTTCAAATCTTCCATTAACTGAAGTTTCAATATACTTGTCATCACCATTGTAAAGCACATCATAGGAATATTTTCCTGCATTCAAATTAGGTACCTTGACTGAAGCCTTACCATTATTAATAAATGCCAAATATTGCTTTTCATTCATTTGAACTGTCAATACTCCACCAATATCATCATTCAATTTTATATTTATAACGGCAATTTCACCTTCTTCAACATCATCAGCACTAGTAACGATGTTTGGCGTAGCTTTACCGACATTGAATGAAGTGGAATTGGAAATTTCCAAATAATATTCATTGCCTTCAAAAGAAACAAAAATGCTATGGTTTCCAACTTTCAAATCAGGCACTGATAAAAATCCTTTTCCTTTTTCAATTTTCAAATCGTAATCTTTGTCGTTTACCTTAACTTTCAATACAGCATCATCAACATCATCCAAAGTAACGCTGATTGATGCATTTTCACCAAAGACAATGTCTTCAACATCCAATGCCAATGACGTATGGATTTTCGCTACATTGACAGAAGCATTGTTGAATGATTCAGCATAATTGTCGCTTCCGGCAGATTTGACCTGAATAACATAATTGCCAGGCTTTAAATTAGAAACATTAAGATTACCTTTAGTTACAAGATAAGATTTTCCATCAACACTGATTGTAATTGGCAAATTAACAATAGAACCTGTAGAATTGGTCAATGTGACCCTGATAATCAAATTTTCACCATAATTAATATTTTGAGCATCAATACCTACATTTAGAGATTCCCTGTCGATTTCAATATCTTTACTTGTAGCTGATGATTCAAACTTATCGTTGCCATTATATGTTGCAATTATCTTATGAATACCTGGCTTTAAGCTGGTCTTTAGTTCTGCCCTACCATTGCTTAGGCTAACGGTTGAAACATTACCGTCAACATCGAATGTTACATTTCCAGAACTCACCAATGCATTATTGACTGTTTTAATGCTGGCCACAATCAAATTGGAATTTGCCTGTGTAATTTCAATTTTAGTTTTTACGGCAGAATCATCACCACTGTCGGATGTGAAAGCTTTAATACAGGCTACCTGAGATGAATATTTATGACCATAACTATCTGAAACCTTATAATCATATAAATCATGCCAAGTTTCACCATCATAGCTAAAGAAAGAAACTCCCGGCATATAATTCATTCTAGTTGATCCGTATCTTGTATTTTCAGATATTGGAAAACTTGCAAATCCATTGCATGAAATCTTTAAAGCAACGGCAAAGTTATCTCCAGTATTTAAAGGAATCTGAGAATCCAAATTAATTGTATAATAGCCCTGATTAGCGACACCGCTTTGAGTATGGACCAATTGATCATTTACATAAATTTTTGCTTCCCAATTAGTTTTAGTAGCATTGAAATAAGTTGAAAATGCTGAAAGCAAATCATTTCCTGTTGAAATAAATTCATTTTTGTAATAAATTGATTTTTTACCAGTTACAAAGTAATCTGTCCAGCTTGTGGTTTCATACTGATAATTTTTATTGTATTTTACAGTATCATTCAATATGAATGTGAATGTTGAATATGGAAGATTAAATCTTGCAAAAGCAGTATCATAATATGACACATAACCAAATCCGGAGTTGTCTTTTCCCCATTGATTTCCGTAACTATTCTTAATTATGAATGCACCATCGCCGGCAGGAGTTCTAGGGAAATTATTTCTTGAATAAGTGTCATCCCAACCTACAATAATTACTGCATGGTTAATTTCATTTCCATCATAGTAATAATAACCACCAGTTGAAGGTGAATAATAGCTTCCGCTATTTCTAAAGAAAATTTCTGTAGCTACAGCACCATAGTCCATTATAGCTCTTTTTATTGCATTATTATCTGTATATGATGTTCTTTGAATATATAAAACATTTTGAACATGCATTAAGCTGTCAAATACAGCAGAAACAAAGTCCTTATCGTCAGTTAAATCTTCACTTTCCAAAACAGGACCTAACCAGCCTGTCAGATAGCCGGTTGCCATCCTATAAAATCCGCCTTCATTTGTTTCATAGTCCCAGCCATAATCTGAGAAGTATTGTGCCAGGTTTTTCAAGTTTCCTTCAGACAAATCATATTCCTTTCCTGTCGCTTTCAAGATACATGATTCCAAAGCAGCTATGCTTGCATAAGCCCAACAGTTTCCACTATCTTCCTGATTTTTAACAGATGATACATAACCATAATCCCTCAAATCATATTTTGCAGGTAAAACACTGCCTGATGAAGGATTATAAATCATTGTTTCATAATCATCACTGACCATAATCAAGTCAAATGATCTGGATTCATAGTAATCATCCTCTTTTCCAGCCTTATTTCCATTATATGTAGGATTGACTACCGTATTTTTAATATTTGCCAATGCATAAATTGCACCTGCAGTGTTTGTTGCACTGTTATCATTGAAGATGGAATCCCTGCATTCAAATGATGTTAAATTATCTGCAAAAATAGCCCCACCATATTTAGCTGAATTTGAATTGAAGACAGAGGAAGTAACTTTTAGAGAACCGTACATTGAATAGATTGCTCCGCCTTCATATGATGCATTATTATTTGATGCTAGGATATGGTCTGCATTTACAGAGGAATTTAAGGCAGTAACAGCTGAACCGAAATAGGAATTTAAATTTGTGAAATTAGTATAGCTTATAGTTGACTGTGAATTTTTTAAATAAATAGAAGCTCCTGCATCAAAATGACTGCTTGCTCCATCAAACTCGGAATTTTTGACAATGACATTAGCTCCATTTTCAGCAGCTATTGTTCCACCAAATTGTGTAGCAGAATTTCCTACAAATTTAGAGTTTGTAATTGTTGCTGTACCATATTTCAAATAGATAGCACCACCATATTCTGCCTTATTATTTCGAAATATTGAATTATCCACAGTCAGCTTTGAAGATGCATCAGTAAGTGAAATAGCTCCACCATAAGTATTTCCCTTATCATTTGATATTCCTTTTGCATTTTCAATTATTGAGTTGGAAATATCAACAGCACTATTCACATTCAAAGTCAGCCCTGAAATAGTGATTCCCTTAATGTTTATTGAATTGATTGAAGACATCCCTGAACCAAATATATTTCCATCGCCAGTATATCTGAGAACGGTATTTGAAGGATTATTACCAATTAATTCAAGAGATCCATAAAAAAAGGATACTGAATCAGAAAAAGTATATGTTCCAGGTGCAAAATAACATGAAGTATCTCCAAATCCTAGTTTTGAAGCTGAAAATGTTTTATATGGACTTGACTGTGACCCGCTGCCTTCGCTTGAAGCACTTGCATCAAAGTACAATACATTAGCAAGAGCACCCACTTCATCTTTATTGTTTTCCACAGACACTACATCCACAGAACTCATTTCATCAATGCTTGTTAAATTTTCATTTGCAACATCACTGGCAAAACCTAATGGAATAAACATTAATGAAATAAAAATAATGAACAATAAAATTTTTTTATTTATCAATTTCATATCTCCTTAAAAAAGAAAAAAATAGCTTAATTAAGCTATTGTAATTTTATTTGATTTGTTTAAACCATTAAATGATGAAGTGATAATATATTCTCCACTTTGCAAGTTAATGTTTAGACTAGCAACACCATTTGAATCAGTTGTTCTATTGTAAAATACACCATTTACATTACATGAAACAACCTGATTTGAATATGGATTACCTTGACCATCCAAAATGGTTACATTAAATTTACTGCCGTCACGATAGCTCATTTTTAAGTCATCTGCTTTAATAGTAGGCAATATTTTAATGGTATTGGATACTTTACAGTCATTATATTCAGCAGTGATGACATATTCACCAGGTTCCAAATTAAGGTTTAAATTAGCCCAGCCGTTGCTGTCTGCATATCTTGTATAGAATACACCATTGATATTGAATTGAACAGCAGTGCCCTGTTTAGCAACTTTACCATCATAACCCCATAATCTAACTTTGTATGAACTAGCATTACGGTAATATTTTGTAACATCCTTATTATCAGTAATTGTAGGTAAAATTGTAACATTAGTAGCATACTGTTCTCCAGTTATAGGATTATAAGCAGTAATGATATAAGTGCCCTGTTCAAGATTCAAATTCAATCTTGCATATCCTTCACTGTTTGTAGTACGGTTATAGAATACTCCATGAATATTGAATTGAACTTTAGTATTTGGTGCTACATTACCCTTATTGTCTAAAAATACTGCTTCATAATTAGTACCGTTTCTGAATATTTTTGTTACATCATGAGCAATGACAGTTGGCTTTACATTTATTTGACTTTCAGCTGAACAATTATTATACTTATCAGAACCTGCATAGGTTAATTTGACCGGATAAACAGCACTATTCAAACTAACGGCAATTGATGCTTCACCTTTATCATTGGTAGTTCTGCTGTATGACATGCCGTTTAAATCAATGCTAATTTTTTGTCCGGAAATAGGATTTCCATCTTCATCAGTTAATTTAACATAAAATCTTGATCCGTCATGATAAAACATCTCCAAATTATCAGCAACTAATTTAACTTTTATTAAAGTAGTTTCATTAGCCGGAGTAATGTTTGTATCATTTGTAGGTGTAACTGGAGTTACATTAGTATTATTTGTTGGAGTAACAGGAGTTACATTAGTATTGTTTGCAGGTGTAACCGGAGTATCATTAGTCGGATTAACCGGAGTGACTGGTGTATCATTTGTAGGATTAACCGGAGTTACCGGAGTGTCATTTTTAGGATTAACCGGAGTGACTGGTGTATCATTTGTAGGATTAACCGGAGTTACCGGAGTGTCATTTTTAGAGTTATCCTCTTTTACTTTAAATTTAACTTTATCAGAAGTACTTGGATTATAATTTTCATTACCTAAGTATCTTGCATGAACTTTATAAGAACCTTTTTCAGTTAATGCGATTTTATAGTTGTTTCCAACATTAATTGATGTTATTAAATTATCATCAATATAAATTTGGACATTACCTTCTTTTACTGTATTTCCATTGATATCCGCCACATTTGGAGTGATTGTGACTTCTTCACCGGAAATTACTTCTGAAGGATTTACAGAAACTTTAGTGATTGTATCTAATACAGTATCACCAGTGACATTTTCATCAGTAGTGTTATCCTCAGTTGGATTATCGGTCGTATTATCGTCAGTAGTGTTATCATCTATTGGATCATCACCAAAGACAACTTCCAAAGTTACAACTGATGAAGAGCTGGCTTTATATTCATCATTTCCAATATAGTATGCCTTGATTTCATAGTTAGCAGGCAAGAATGGGTAGAACTCATAGCTTTGACCAACATCAATAGTTGTCATGTTCATATCACTTACAGAGATAGCTATTCTACCTGATTTTACAGGATTATTTGATTTATCAACAACTGTTGGTGTAATCAATACCTTATTTCCATAGTTAATTTTACTTTGGTTTAAACGAACTGTAGTCTTGGTATCAACAGCCTGAACAGGTTTGACAGGTTCTGTAGAATTTTCATTGACTGTTATCCTTTCAGTATTTGATTTGCTTGACTTATGTGATGCATCTGCTAAAAATTCAGCATAAACATCAACATTACCCGTACTTGAAGGAGTTAATGTATAGCTGTCACCTATTTTAATTGTACTTACTTTTGAACCGTCGACATAAATATCAACATAACCACTTGTTATTTCTTGATTTTTTGAATCAAAAACAGTAGGTGTGATAATTGCACTTTCACCTAATGTAATGTTTTTATTGTCAACATTAATCTGTGTGGTGGTTATTTCAGTGATATTTTCATCAGCCTCTGCAACATAATATGATAAAACATTACTGGTTGCATTGCTTAAATATTCATTTCCAGCATAAAAAGCTGTAAAGTTATACCATCCAGGCTCAGTGAATGCCAAATTAGCTCCATTGGCCCAATCCCCATTAGGGCTTACTAAAATTCTACCTAACATTTCTCCGTTAAGATACACATCAATATATTCATTAATTGCAGTTTGTCCTTCCTTATTTATTTTGGAAATCAAACTGGAAATAGTACTTCCCAATTCAGAATTGGACAAATTGTTTAAAATTGCTGCACTGTCACCTAAATTCTTATAAATTACAGTACTTGATGTTTCACTATCAAATAAAGCCAATTTTGTTTGATATGTTTTATTAGTATCAATTACCGGATCAGTGCTTCCCCCACCAATAATATAAGTTAAGGTATTACTGGTTACTGTTCCAAAGATAGAACCTGAGGATGCAAATACTGTATATCTTCCAGGTTCAGTAAAAGAAAAAGTAATTCCATTTGCTTTTGCACTTGAAGAATATGCAACAGCCTGACTATAACCATTTATAGTAAGATTGACTATATCATTTTCGCTGGAAAATATATATGGTGTATAATCCAATGTTACTGAACCAACATCTCTGTTAATTGTATCCTGATTAGGATAATTTCTATCTGAGATAGTTATTTCCCCTTCGCTTATTATTTCATCATTATATGAAACTTTCAAAATATCTTTATCATAATGTGAAATATCAATATCCGTACTTAATTCTGTGTCATTTTTATCAATATCACTTGCTGATACTGCAGATATGCAGAATACTGCTAAAGTGAATATGATTAATAAATTAAGTATTTTATTAATAATTTCACCTCCCATGTTACATTTAAAAAATCATTTATGAATATAATCTCCAAAAAAATTATATCATGAATATATTTAGGTAAGACTAAATATTTAAATATATTGCCTAAAAATGAATAAATATCAATTACACGAAAAACACTACATATTTATATAATTTCAAAAACAAACTAAAAAATAATTTAAAAGGATTGTTTGAAATGTTAAGTATTAATCAATGTTATTTAGATTTCGTTAATAAAATATTAAAA
>AUXO014396872.1_pt1 | contig 13485 bp, 6 predicted proteins | sample 768731 | NCBI WGS metagenome assembly AUXO01 (sample SAMN02715735, study PRJNA202380) | gut metagenome | biome: sheep rumen | host: Ovis aries | place: New Zealand: Palmerston North
ATTAGGTTGTCTGATATAATTCCAAGATATTCTAAAATTGATTTAAACATTATATAATTAAGTGTTTTCTCCTTGGGCGAATCCAATTTGTTCTATGAAATAACCATTAGCACAAGCCATTGCAAAACAACATGCAGAAGCTATTCTACCAATATCTACACACTGCTGCCAATGAGCTCCTAAGATAACTCTATGCTCACAATACTGATAAGCTCTTCTAAATAATAACTTTAAGTCTGCAAGATTATTGTCATCTGAAAATTCACTAAATGCTGTACAATAAACCATAGCCATATTCCAACCAACTCCAGTATGACCAGAAGGATAGGATGAATCTGTAAGTGTAGAAGTTACTGATGAGCTTCCTGTATTATCATAATAATACATCGGAGGAGTAGAATTGGGATTATAACCGCCAAGACCATCACTACCAGAACGATTATCTACATGTTCTGTTCCAAAGGCTGATTGGATATAGCTATAAGGGCGTTCTCTAAATATATAAACCTTAGCACCTGTTGGAGCTGTGTCTGTATGTAGAGATTTATTTTTTATTCTTGAAGCCATACAATCACCAACATGCCTAGAAAGATCCAATAAACAATATCTGGGGTAACCTAAAGTGCTTGATCTTGACCATTGATACCCTAGAACACTACTACTGAATCCTTTATAGTTTGGGGTATATCCTCCAGTACTATTTTCAGCCTCTTGCCAACTAAGTACATTTTTTGTGATTGTACCTGTTGGAACCTTAATATGAATGGATTTAACATTACTATTTGAATAATCTAGTCCACCATATATAGTTAAGAAGCGATTTATAGACTGAGATCTGTCTTGAAGAGCTACATTACCTATAGTATTTTGACTTCCTCTTACCATACCTCCCTTATTATGATATAACATATCTCTAGTTAAAACCCAGTTGTTACTATTATTTTTAGGAGGTAATGGGAAGAAACATTCAGCCTCATAACATATTCCATCATCTCCAGGCCTTAAGAACTTTTCACCATCATTATAGTAAAATTCAGTAACTCCGTTTGATGTATACTTTTTATTTTTCTTTAAATCATCAAACATTGTTCTCATAGTTGGATTTGACATCATCTTAGCAAATATAATAGATGCTGCTAATGTTCCTGCATATTTCTGTAAAAACTTTGTTCCATCTATACTGCTATAATCATAATCATTCTCACTTATAACATCCGGTTTCACTCTATATACTTCACAGTAATTTTCAAAAGCAATCTCATATATAATATCATTTCTAAACTTATAGCTCATGCTTTGTCCTCTGAAAGGATAGAGGTAATTAAACAAGAATGCTAAGAACCAACCAAATCCTGCAGCTTTATCAACACCAATGTGAGTAATTTCATAAGAATCACTTACCTCGATTTCATCTTCAAATATATCTGCCCAACCAGTATAATCACCGCTCCCTGAATTTTCAATTAGGTCAAACTGAGAGTCATAATAATTTGCAGCTTCAGCTATGTAAGGATAAACTGTAGAATTTTGTGTTATAGGTCCATCCATTTGATAATTTGGAAGATTAGCATTGAAGAACTTAGGATTCCAAACATTATTTAATTGCTCATCAAGATCTACACTTGGTTGTGGAGTTGGTGGCTCTGGTCCGGGAGGTTCTGGGCTTTTTCCACCTACATTATCAGACCCTTGTTCAATATCTATATAGAAAGTCTTAAGAATTACAGGTACTTCACTTGTTGTCTGTCTTGGATCTAATACATCAATCTTATATTGAACAGATCTAGAATTGGTAAAAGTTCCTTCCTCTTCAGATTGATTACTATCAACGACAAATTGAATAGCATTGTTTGAAACACTTGCCGTTACCCAACTAATTACACCACCTGGAATAAAACCATGACTAAATAAGCTTCCAAAATATTCAGGATAAAAAGATACTTGTTTTGTTCCCCCTTTACAATCAAATTTTAAACTTTGATCACTAAATTGAAGAAGCTCAACATTCAAAGGTTCATTGCTCTTGCTCTTATACTGAGATGTAACAAAGTAATAATCAACTGTTTTATTTGTTGCTTCATTAAAAAGAGTGATCTTGCATTGAGATGTAAATAAGAATCTTTCTCTTAAATATTCCTCTTTACTCTTATAAGTTATCTCTAAATATGGTATATCATCTGTGAAATTATGCTCAGTATAAAGTTTTCTTCCATTAAAAGTTTCATTCAATGTAGCATCTGGATCACTTTGATAATACTCTCCTTCACCTGACTCAAAAGATAACATAGTTGATACTCCAGTTGATTCAAAATAATCCGGATTAGAAATACTTATTAACTCAGAGCTTTTATAGATATTAGATAGATTTCCAGCATCTTTACCATATGTTACCTCCGAAGATTCACTAAATTCCCTCCTTTTTGCCACAAGCTTATATATAGTTCTCCCTGATATATTTGAAGACGAATTTGAATTATCACTTTGTGTTAAACAAGGAGACTGACTGTTATAAATAATATAAGTTGAACTGCTGGTAGAAGCTTTACCTAATACTAAACGTGTTGGATTAATTCTAGATATATAATTAACTGGCGGACTTACTGTTCCATTAGTAGAATAGAACTGTAGTGAAAGATTAAAATATCCCATTCTTACAGGTATTTTTCCTATCGTCATCCCATTATATCTAGCAACAAGATTATGTTTTATAAAGGTATTACTTCCATTAGGTTTAAACTTTAATCTAATATATCCATCTTTATATGATCTCTCTAATTCTTCTAAAATTGAAAGATCGTCCGGACTTGTTGGAATATCAGAATCACCACTTCCTTTCACAGGGTCCCAGATAAATGTAACATCCTTAAAAATTTCTTCCGTTAAGTTGTGAGTAAAATAGATTTTATTGTCATCATCTTCAAATTTTCCATCAGAGTATATATTCAACCTACTCTTATTAAAAAGAAGTTTATAGTTGGTTTTACTTGTATCTGGACTATCACCTCTTAAACTCTTCTGAACAAAATCTATATAAAGATTTAATGGGTAATATTCATTTGGTTGAGTCACCTGAAGAATAAAATGTTTAGGTCCATAATCATCTCGTAATCTTGGAGGAATCTTAATATATAGATTCCCACCTCCATCTCTATTACCGCCTTCCCAAGTTACTTCCTCTGGCTTATTTTCCCCAATAAATTTATACTCATAAGGAACATCTAGAGCTTGGGTTTCCCACATCCAGCTATCAGCAGTAGCACTACCTCCAGGATTAGGATAACTAATATTAGCATAGAAAACACCAGCATTAATTAGAACATTACCACCATCCGCAGATATTTCTATAGTATTAATGCTTTTCTTGTTTTTTTCAGACTCAGCATTCCCGAATCCATACCAACTCTTTCCACTTATAGGATCTTTAACATATAGACAATTATTAAATCCATATCTTAAGAAATGAATACTACTAAATTGTTTTGTATATGTTGTTGAATCTCCTGCTTTTTTATAATTCACACTAACATTAAGAGAATAATCACCATTGTATACTGTATTTACAAATTCATTATAGGTGAAAGGATTAAACCAATGAGTTTCGTTCTCTTCTATCCTATTATCAGAATGAATCTTTATATAGAAATATTTAGAGCTAGAAATACATTCATAAGTACAACCTGAAAGATCTCCACCACCATTTTCTGTTAATATTACTGTTGGATTACCTACAAGTGTTATATTATCACCTATACTAGAAATTAAATATTGCGTATCCTCTTCTACACTAAAATCATGGAGGTCAGGATTTATTAGGTCAAGAGCATTAGCATCTGATCCTCTTTGGAATACATTTATATTGAGATCCTGTTCACTTTCCCCAACTATATATGTCTTAATATAATTTACAATACTAGCAGAAGTAGTACCCATTTCAGCAGCTGCAACATCACTAGAGACATCAATAACATCTGTCAATGACCCTTCTGTAATAACCGTCTTAGCTTTAAACTGAAATGAACCTAAAAATACATTTCCATTATTATTTAGGGTATTACATTCTATCTTTATTGGAATAGCATATTCGATCTGAGATGTTTTATCAAGTGTTATTTTTTCTTGGGGTGACACAGTAAGCTTAGCCTCTAATTCTCCTCTAGAAATTTTTACTTCACTATCTTGTGGATACTCTGTTATAAATGTATTATTGTTTATACCATACCTAGATACAATATAAAAGTTTCTTCCAGATTCACCTGCTGCATCTAAAACAACATCTACATCAGTTGGAATATCATTATCAGAAATTCCAGAGAGATCATTGATATTATCAAGACACCAAAGATGATGTTCCTTACCTTTCATGTAGAATAAATACTCTAAATATCTCGTCATCTCTTCTCCGGAATAACTTAAAGATTGTTCTCTAATACTACCAAAACTCTTGATTGGATATTTTGTTAAGCTAAGTGATTGAGGATTAGGAACATTAATTGTAAGACTACTTTTATGATCTACATATGATAGATTACTCTGACTTGATCCGCTAAATATAGTATCTGTTGTAACATTACTCTTATCTATATCAACAAAACTAATACTTGGAGTTGTAGATGAGGTATACTCAAACACTTCGGATTTCGTAGTGGTTCCATTGTTCAAAACTCTAATTCTATCAGGACTAGAATTTTTATAATTATGAGTTACTTCAAGATTGTTTATGTCTAATGTTATCTTTCTAGTAACACTTCCACTATTAATTTCAACATAAGATTTTTCTATACCACCAAGATCATCTAAGTTTGTAATGACCAATTTGAAAGTAGTTATAGAATTATATCCACTAAATACAGTTTTCTTGTCACTAAATACAACTCCACTTCCACTCTTATCAATGAAATGTAAGTATCCCTCTGAGTTTGTTAGTGCTAAATATTTAAAATTAGATCGAATCTTTAAATCATAAACACCAATCTTTGATACACCTAAAGACATATCCTCATCTTCCAAATTATCATTAGTAGTTCCAACTTGAATATAAATATTTGTTAAGTATCTATAAACATTAACATTTATTGTATTCTGATTTAATAGGTCTCTCCAACTTCCAGGATATGTAGAGCTTTCAGTTACTGTGAGAACTCCAAGAGCATCAATATAATCAGATCTATTTACATTTATTACTCTTCCAAATTTATTTCTAAGCTCAGACGTGGATCCTCCGAGATTTATGGTTTCTTTGTTTGGATCTTCATTTATAAATATCAATCCTACATTAGTTACCATTGATTCTGTGTCAGTAATATAAAACTTATTAGTACTTGACAGATCATAATAATACCAATTAATAGACTCTTCTGTATCTGTTCCATTTTTAACTACAATGAAAGTTTTACTAAGAGAATTGAAAATATTTATTCCTGTATCACCAACTCTAGAGAAAATTCCCGGTAAAGTTTCTTCCCAAATTTCAAGCACGGGTTCTATTCTTATTCTCTGAATAACACAGAAGTTAATAGGAATAGAGACACCTTGATATTTAATAAAGTCAACTACATAAGGGTCATTTCCATTTTTAGGTCTCCAATCATTTCCAGAATTGTTAGATATTGTTTTTACATCTATATAGAAAACATTCCAATATTCTCCATCTATTAATTCTGTTACAGCATTATCATTGGAAGTAAAATTGAAGATAGAACTAAGTGTATTATATGTCCCAGTAGATGATATAGTAAGTTTTCCTGTATAATCTGTTCTATTCACTAAAACTTTTATACGTTTAGTTTGTGGATAATTATAATCGAATACATAAACTCCATATTCTTTCTCATCTTCAGTTTCATATATATAATCTGAAAGTGTAGCTATTTTCCAGATAGTTCCACTTTGTATTATCTTAATTTTATAATCAGAACTAAGAATTGACGTAGAAATTGTATCCACCTCAACCTCAATATTATCTCTTATTACAACTTGAAAAATTCCATAAAGATCAACCCCAGAAACAGAATTATTATAAAAACACTTTATCTGTTTTTCTAAAGAATCAATCTTATAATTTAAACCACCACTTTCAACTGTTAAAATCTCTAATCCAGGAACACTATTTATACTGTCAGTTCCTTCACCAATCTTTGTTATCTTACCTAAATATTTTTCATACTCAATATAATCACAAGTACCATAGATTTTAACTACGGAACTAGGATCTATATTAGCTATATTTATAACATAAGTATTATCCGGATTAGGAGTTATAACATTTACAGATTCTTCAATATATAGGATCGTTTCAATTTTATCTACCTTGGCTGGTCCGGAGGCTATTATTCCGTTGAGATGATAATATTGAAGATCCTCTGGAATTCTAACTTCTGCAACTCCCGATGAATCTATATCAACACTGTAAGTTATATATCTTCCCTCTGTAGATGCTTTATTAAACAAGACTTCAATAGATGATCCTTCAGTTCCAGTAAGTCTAAATCCCTTAAGGTTCTGGAAATTTATAAACTGAAAACAATCTGTATTTCCAAAGATAACATTCCCAGGATCAACATACTTACCAATATTATTTATACAGGTTGGGTCAGAATTAAAATCAACTTTAGCATCTATCATCGGACTATCCCAAACTAAGAAATTTGAGCTAGAAATTTCAGAATATACATCATGTTTTGTTACTATGGCTCTTTCTATTGAGTCTACGTCCCAATTTCCTTGATAGATTTTTATATTTTGATAGGACTTAAATTTTACAGGTCGATCATATATTTCTCCAGACTTAGTATCTAACTTTTCCGTACTAAACACATGATTCTCCAGTCCTCTCTCTGTTACATATTTTTCTACTGATTCCTTCCAAACTAATGAATCTTCTGAAACCCGGATATCCTTATAAAAACTACTTCCGAGATTAATTCCAGGACTTTCTATAAATTTTGTATCATTAGTTAACCAAGAACAACCAATCTCCGCTTTTGGTGTTGTTGGAAGGATTATCTCGAAGATTGTTCTTTCGGGATTTAATTTTATATCCCCATCTCCGAGTATAGTGAAAGCTAGATTACCCGAACTTGTATAAAATTCCAGTTTTTCACACACATCTTCCTCAACACCAATAATACATGCTCGTATTAAATCATCATAATAAACTACTTCAGGTCTATAACTGCTCGTTCCAACTCTACATTCATCTATCATGACTTTATTATCTATTCTCTCCAGATAAGTGAGAAAATCTTGTTCGAATCTTACTCTCATTACAAATAATTTACAATATTTCCATTCTTATAAAAGATCAATCCACCAAAAGATCCTATTAATTTCGGTATCCCATCACACTCTGGATATACATTTCTTCTATATCTATTTAAGACCGTATTATAAAGTGCTTCCTCCTTGAATACTATATGAACTAATTCACTACTATAATATATCTCATAGTGTTTTTCATCTTCTTCAGTATCTAAATAACAGAATAAAATATCACCATAATAATCTAGTCTTCCATTATATAATATCTTTCTAGCTCTCTCTGTCTCTAAATTTATCCTAGAAGAATTATATAGAGAGTAGTATCCATCCTCACAGAGTATAACAGTTTGATCTCCTACAAAAATTGCTCTATTCAAATCTTCTTCTGTCATTTTTATAGTAGTAGTAGGAGAAGAAGCTACATAAATGGTTCTTCCACCAAAATCTTGAAGAAGAATAAACCAAGGTCCTATTTTAGAATATATAACTACTTGATTAGATTTCAAATAGTTGTTCAAGTCGAGGTATATATTGTTAATTTCAGGAATATACTTAATAAGATCAGTTTTTAGATAGATTGTTGGAAAATTATATACAGTACAGTGCTTACTTTGATAATCACAAAATAGAGAGCTTTTTCTAGATTGAACAACACTATCATCTGTTATCAAATCTCTAAGCCCTCCTTCCATGTCCATATAATATCTACCAACAACCTTTTTTATTTCACTTCTAGTATTTCCCATTATCGTTGTTCCAGATCCTGTCAGTTTATATAACCTATAAGATATTCCACTCCATTCAGCCAATACTAAGTCACCACCATAGAAGCATATATTATAATTACCATCACTTACTCCTATATTTTTATTAATCTTAAGTGACCAACCCTCATTTTTAGATACTAACCACGAAGATCCTAAGGAAAAACTATAGATATCACTTTCAAGTCTTCCAGTATTCGACGTAAATTTATTTCTGTAGTTCTTTCCCTTAATATCTTTCAGGGTAGCATAATTATAAAGAGCTTCACCTGTATAAGTTTTGTAGAGATCTTTTCCAACTAATTGATTTTTTATTTCAACCCTAAGAACTTTACTATTATCTGCCGTTCTCTTAATGTTCAGGTTAATTCCAAAAGAAGAATCTACTCCTTGTGTATTAGAAAACTCAGTATAACCCACAGGAGAATTTGAAATAGGACTAATATAAATTATAACATTAAATCCATCTTCCAACTGTTTCTTATACTCAAAACTAGCATCAACCCCACTTCTTATTAGCTTTACAAACTTAGTTGATGTTCCAATAAGATTCTTAAGATAAAAACTCTCTAAATTATAAATAGAAACTAGCTCGGAAAAACTAGACTTATTATACAACACTATCTCAAGACAATTGGAAACTTGACTGACAGAACCTGAGAAATAATTGTTATATATCTTTTCCATATTTACAAATTACCAATCGTCATTATACAATCATTAAAGATAACTTCACTAATCTCATTACTTATGGGATATATCTTAAGTACATAATTTACATACTCAATCTGAATGTCACCTAATCTGATTATTTGGTCTTTATGTATCAAGAATAGGTCGGGATACATTTCATTATAGTAGAAAGCATCTAAAGACTGAGAACCACAAAATACATTACCTCCTTTACTATACATAAAAGATATATCAAGTTTAGCTTTCACGGACTTTTTACCAGAAGCATAAACCCAATCACTAATGTTTATTGTATCAGTATATTCAGTTCCAGACATTAAATCCACTACCTGAGAATTTGTTGAAAGATCTGATGAATAATCTCCCAACTTATCCCTAACCTCCTTCTCTATATCTATCTCATTAAAATCTGCGTAATAACCAAAAACCTCTTTCACTCTCTCATTTATAGCAGTGATAGCATTAGCCTCTTCTGATGGACTATTATACCAACTATCACAAGCTTTAATACTCCTAACAGAACTCTGAGTTATTGTACTATCTCTAGAAAATCCCGACTTATCGAATCCATTTACCTCACCTCTAATTAGTGATGATAAATTTGTGAGGGTAGGAATAAACTTAGTCTCTGGTTTAAATAAGGCATCATAAGTAGGATCTCCAGGAAATAGATAATAAAGAACTGGATTATAAGTACTAATTATAAACTTTATCCCTTTCATAAAATACTTAGATAATATTGTTTTTAATCCAGAACAAGTCAATAATTTATACTTAGGAGTTCCACCGCCTTTATTTAAGCGTATAACATTTCCTCCAGAATCTTTATATCTTAACTGTGGACCATTAATAGTATTATATAAGTAGAGAGGAGTGGAAGTTGTAGTTATAATTTTCAACTTACTCATGACTTAACCTCCCTCTTATAAACACTAATTATATTTAGAGTTCCACTAGTTCTAACAAGACTAATATTATTTTTACCAGAGCTTACAGTTATACTAAGATATCCAAAACTAGAAAGACTATTGAGCTGAAGATTAAATGCACTTCCAGATAACCTAACTACCACAGACTCTGCTCTCTCCATATCCGTTGTTAAACTTCCCCCAATTACCCCCTGAATATTGACAGTATAAACTCCATTATCTAATCCAGTCACAGAAGTTCCGGGTCCTGTATATACTTCCTTAAATCTGAAAGAACCTACTAATGCATCTACCCTAGCTTTCTGTTGATTTGCCAAAGTTGTATAATATTCTTGAAGAGCATCTAACTTTGATTGGATGGCAGACGAATAACTAAATACATTTCTCCATCCAGATATTACGTTACCCTCCTTTGGAAAATAATCTTCACTCCAAGACATATACCTATAAACAGAAACACCAGTAAGAGGACTAAACATCTCCTGAATTCTCATATACATATCGGGAGATGGTTTGTATGTATATTGATTTAACAATAACTGATAATTAATAGGTGTACTAGTTTCAGGTTGATTTTTTGTTAAGAACCCAAAAACAGTCGAGAAAGGAATTCCATTTATCGAACCATCTACAATCTGACCTAATTCATGAGAAACTTTTACTGTACCTCTATTCAGTGTCTCAGTTAACATAAGATTATCAAGTGGTCTGTCTGTAGGGGTAGATAATGCCAAAGTCGTATCTCCATTTTCATCAATATAATCAGTTATTACTCCCTCCATGTTAAAACCAAATTGATAGCTCTGTAAGATTCCCATAATAGCTTGAGCAGATACATACTTCTCACCTATACTAGAATCTCCATTATCTACATATTGAAGAAACTCTGATGCTGATATAATCTTTGAACCTGAATATGGATGATAATACTCAAATCCAGTGTCTAATGCAGGATCAATACCAGAAATAGATTCAGCATCACAAACATATATATACTCTCCCGACACTACTAGATCATTCTTAGTAAATTCAATTTCAGAAGAGTATAAAAATATTCCTTGTACTTTATTATTATTTATTATCATAACGAATCTAATATTCCTGATTTAATCCAACTTCTTGAATAATAAGGATGATTACCAATATTATTCAGATCAATCGACTCATATTCTGTAGAGCCAATCATTACTTTATCACCGATCGAATATCTCTTTTCCCGGTTCCACTCATTACCATTCCTACTCTTTACTCTATCATATATTGGCCTACTTTCTAACTTCTCAGTTCCAAACAATGAACCTGAAATGCAAGAATATAGGTAACCCTCCTTCTCTGTATACCCTTTATAATCTGGAACTAAAGAATCATTCCTAAGTACATAATCAGACATCTCCCTATTCGAGGTTTCATCAGAGAGGTAAGAAATATAACTTATGTTTAATACCTTCTTCTCCTCGTAGGTATATGTCATAAAAAGATATAATACTTTGGAAAATTCTGTCTCCTCATCACTAAAGGTTATACTAATAGAAACAGAATTAGACGAACCTTCATATAACTTCACATACTTTATCTCCTCTGGAATTACCAAACAGATTAATTCGTTTCCCGAAGGGTCTATGTAGGTACTAAAATATGAATTACCCCCTGACGAATCTCCAGAAAGAACAGTTGGAAATAAAGTAACAGAATATTTACTTACCTTCTCTAAGTTCATTCCAATACTACTCTTATCTGTACTATCAAGATAATCAAGAATCTTAGGGTCAGAAAAACTAATCTTATTTTGAAGATACTTGAAATCCGTCTCAAAAAAGTCAGAGTCTACAAATTCAGAAGAGCCAGACCTTACTAGAGTTTTATCAGTGACACTAGAAGTTCTACCATATCTAATGTTTCCTATATCAGAAAACCTACTATTTACTACGTAATTCATGATGACTCTACTCTATACAATTTATATGTCCTTACTCCAATCCCATAGTAAAATTTCTTATCCTCCGTTATAGTTAAATCTAGGTCAACATCATAATTTAGGTTCTCATAATATAATAAATAATTTAAGAAATCTACTAAGTACGTGTTGAAGAGAGAAACATCATACCAACTCTGACTATTCTCTATAGAAAAACTTATTAACTTCGTGGTATATATCGGACTACCTTTGAATATAATCCCTAAATATCTAGACATATAATCGAAAACACGTCTAGTACCACGAACACTGTAAAATAATCTTGTGATATAATCTAGAATAATCATATACTCATCTTCCGTCTGACCTTCACCTTGAGGGATACAAAAACTGATAAACCTAAGAACAGGATCAATCTTCATATAACTCTGGTAACTATCAAAACTGGAAGTAGGATCCTTATAATTCTCTTCATACTTGGAAATCATCAAAGCAAGATCCTTAAATATTCCTATCTTTCTTAAGTGTTGTGGTATATATATTCTCATAGTCCGATAGTTTGAATTTTACTATTTATCACGTAATCAATGTCGTAATAGATAGAATCAAGATTTTCAAACATAACCTCTTTCTCTATCTCACCTACTAGATTACCAGACTCAGATAGATAAGTGATGTAAAAACCTGATATCTGTTTTACATTCGATATCTTGTTAATCAATCCCTTAATCTCATCTGACTTCTCCTCCAAATTCATTCCAAACTTATTTTCATAACTTGATAATAATTCTGAAACAGTCTGATCTACACTCTCCGAATAATATAACTCTAAGTCTATATTTATAACTGCCGTATATCTCTGACCAGGTTCTATAGTAAAATTAGAAGTTACATAATATCCAGACCTATTCTCTCTAAACCACTCAATCTGCTCATCCGTTAATAGGTTCTCCGTATTTTGTGGCACGTAATATAACCTTAACCCATTTCCAGAGACTCCAGTGTAAAATTTATAACTCGTTCCTCCAGTCTTTACTATTGACGGGAATGTTTCCTCTAAGATCGTCCCAATATCACTGTTCGTCCTGATTATAGAATTTACATACCTATCCCTGTTCGCCCTATAATGAATCGTTGAAACTGTATCTCTCGAGGACTCAGGAATAAGAATTAAACCGGTACTTATCTCGGTAGAACCTTGAAAACTACTACCAAAACTAATGGGCATCGTCCCTTTTATTACCAACTTCTTTAACTCGGATTGATTATAACTATCCAAAATACTATACTTAAACCAAAGACCATCAACCCGTACATTGGCTTGAACTGTTATCTGATCTCTTTTGTAAGCTCCACTCCTTAAGATATCAGCAACATAAAGACGAGAACCAAAACTAGGAAGAGTTAAGTCAAAAACGGAAGCATCCGTAATATGAGAACTGAAATTACGAGTCACGGGCCAATAAGAACCGTTTATCTTACACCACATATCAGAACTCAAATCTTCGGACGTATTTTCAACATAATACGTATTAGACTCTACCGTACTCTCCGTAATTGTAGACGTCTCCTTAGCTAATAACCCAATAATAGTATAAACATCACTCCCATTAAGACTCGGGGGAATTATCTTAGGACCATATACAAATCCATCCATTAAAGCTACACTCTCCGTTCCAAGCTGATCCTCCTCACTACTTCCCGGATCCCAAAAACCTAAGTAATAAACCTTAAAACCATTTCCAACAATCAACTCATCAAAAGGCTTAAGATCAAAATACTTAGTGGGCGTAAACCGAAGAATAACACGAGGACAAGAACCACGGAATACACTATACATATTATCCATACAGTGCTGAATTTTAGAGTTCAGGAGGGTGGATTTTTCTAGAGAAGCTTCCTGCATATAAACAACATGCTCAACCTC
>AUXO015320092.1_pt1 | contig 13485 bp, 7 predicted proteins | sample 768731 | NCBI WGS metagenome assembly AUXO01 (sample SAMN02715735, study PRJNA202380) | gut metagenome | biome: sheep rumen | host: Ovis aries | place: New Zealand: Palmerston North
GGATCAACTCCTCCACTTAAGACAAAAGATGGATGGCTATTCTTATATCATGGCGTTAGTAAAAAAGATAATATGTATAGAGTAGGCGCAATGTTACTAGATTTAAATAATCCATCAAAAATCTTATCTAGAACTAGCGAACCTATATTAGAACCAATCAAAGAAGAAGGATCAATCTATTCAGGTTGCGTATTCCCTACAGGAAATGTTATTAAAGATGGAATACTCTATGTATACTATGGAATTAACGATCATGAAATTGGGGTTGCGACATGCGTTCTTGATGAATTATTAGATTATCTAAAAAAGGACTGTAAAATATGAAAAAAATACTGTTAATTATATTTTTACTAGTCTCCTCATTATCAGTAACAGCGTGTACAGTTACATTTTCTAATAATGATACTACATCTATAGATTCAAAAAGTTCTATAACTGAACCTATAGAAGATTATAAAATTCTAATTAAAGATCCATATATAGATTTATATGCAGGAGAAACTACATATTTAAAATACGTATTAAATTTTGAATTACCTGAAGGAGAAGAACTAGAATTTACATCATCTGACCCATCTGTCGCAAGGGTTATATCTACTGGATTTTTAATTGCGAAATCAAAAGGTGTATGCGATGTAACTGTATCATATAAGAATGCTAAACAAGTATTCTATGTAACAGTAAATCAAGATTCTTCTATAGTTCCTCCTACTAAATTAACTTATTATACTGATGAAGAATTAGATTTAACAGGATGCGAAATACTTCTATATAATCAGGATAATACTATAAGTAACTATATCGAAGTAACTAAAGATATGGTAAGTGAACTCGATATGTCTACTAAAGGAGATAAATTGGTTTACATAAAATATGGTGATGATACTTATTCATTCCATATCAATGTAATAGAAAGGGAATTTGAACCGTATTTATTAAAGACTGTAGATGTATCAGACAATAATAAAGTAGATGAAACTGTTGAATTCAAATTAGAACCTAAAGATGTTAATTATCTAAGAAGAACAGTTAATTCTGTATACGACTATACTGAATTTAAGATTGTATTAGATATTGAAACACCAAGTGGAAATATAGATAGAATCTATTCATATTACACTCAAGACTTTAACGAAAATAAAAAAGATGTTAAAGAGATGGCTACATCTAGAAACTTAGAAGGAACAGTATTTTCTAAAATTGGATATAATTATGAATTAACTTTCTCTAAAAATGGCGATCCATATTATATGGCTAAATATGTTCCTATAGAAGCTGGCACATATTCATACACAGTTAAAAGTTATTCACTTGAAGATACTTTGATTGAAACTTTAGATGGAGAATTTGATGTAACCGGCAACAATAAACCAAAAGGTGTAATTAAAGTATCTAAAAATAAACGCACATTTGAATTTGAAGATGGAGAAACTTATATTGCGGTAGGAGAAAATGTTGCGTGGTACACATCAGCTCAGCGTAGATATGGCGACTATGAAATAATTTTTAATTCACTAAGTGATAACGATTGTAACTACGCAAGAATTTGGTTATCAGGTTTCTCATTCTCATTATTTTGGGAAGATGTAGAAAACTATGATAGAAGATTAGATGAAGCATATGAACTTGATAAAGTATTTGAACTTGCGGAAGATTTAGGAATATATATCAATTTAACTATTTTCCATCATGGAATGTTTAGCGCTAAGGTTAATCCTATCTGGCCAAATGATGTGAATGATTGGTATATAAATAAATATGGCGCAAATCCATATTCAAGACATTTTAATAATCCAGGAGATTTCTTCTCTAGTTCATATGGTAAGAAATGGTGTAAAAACTATCTATCTTACATTATCGCTAGATATGGATATTCTAATGCGCTTCTAAGTTATGAACTATTTAATGAAGTGGATTGGGTAGAATCATATACAGCTGAAGACGGCGCTTTATGGCATGATGAGATGGCTAACTATATTAAATCAAACGATTATAGAGGCCACATGGTCACAACATCAGTTAAAGGTGATGACTTCACTTCATCAATATATCAAGTATTTAGTTTGAATTCTATAGACTATGTCAATGTGCATAATTATGGAACTAAAAACTATCTAACCACTATCCCTAAAAAAGCAGCTCAAGCATATTCGAGGTTTAATAAACCTATAATGTATCAAGAAGTTGGATATAACGGAAATAGCGGTACTGATCAAATTAATTCAGATCCAGATAATATAACACTTCACCAAGAACTCTGGGCTGGCGCAATGTCAACTGGCTCAACTGGAATGAACTGGTGGTGGGATAGCTGGATTGAAAAGAACGATTGTTATAGTTATTATTATCCAGTTGGAAAATACGCTAGTTTAATGGATTTAAGTGGAAATATGAGCTTAGCTTATAATTCAACTAGAGTAACTAATTCACAGTCAGCATTATCAACAATAGGGTATCTATTTAACGATAAAGCATATCTATATGTATTTAATAAGAACTATACATTAGATAATCATAACTTATCATTTAATTCAACTTTATCAGTTAAGAATTTAGATAATGGTACTTATAAAATCGAATTCTTTGATACATTTACTGGAGAAATTACTAAAACTCAAAGCCTAAATACATCTTCAGGAACATTAAAAATAACAATAACAGGAAAAGATGATGTAGCATTAATCATCACCAAACAATAGGAGAAAAAATGAAATACAAATTTACAGCTGAAACATGCGACTATATGCCGTTTGAGGCAAAACCAAAAGGATTAGACGCTCCGGTATGGAGATATTCTAAGAATCCATTAATTAAAAGAAATCCACAAAAGGGAATCGCTAGAATCTTTAATAGTGCAGTAGTTCCTTATAATGGAGAATTTATTGGTGTATTTAGAGTTGAAGACCAATCATCTCTTCCTCATCTAAGATTAGCCCATTCTAAAGATGGAATTAATTTCACAGTTGAAGAAGAAAGAATCCACTTTGTAGATGAAGAAGGTAAACCATATGATCCATATTATGCATATGACCCTAGACTTGTAAAAGTAGAAGATGAATACTTTATCATCTGGTGTACTGAGTTCTATGGACCATCTATTGGACTCGCTAAAACTAAAGACTTTAAGACATTTGTAAGACTTGAAAACTGTTTCCTACCATTCAATAGAAACGGTGTATTATTCCCAAGAAAAATAAATGGTGAATATAAGATGTTAAGTAGAGTATCAGATAATGGACATACACCATTTGGTGATATCTTCTTATCATCATCAAAAGATTTAACTTACTGGGGCAAACATCGTCACGTTATGGAAAAAGGTGGCAATGGTTGGTGGCAGGGTCTAAAAATAGGTGGTGGTCCTGCGCCTATTGAAACTGAGGTTGGATGGTTAATGATATATCATGGAGTAATCCTAAACTGTAATGGTTACGTTTATTCTATGGGTGTCGCTATTCTAGATAAAGATGAACCATCTAAAGTTCTATATAGAGCTAAATATTATATTATGACTCCTGAAGAAGATTATGAAACTGTAGGATTTGTACCAAATGTAGTATTCCCTTGTTCAACTTTAATTGATAAAGAAGGACATATCGCTATCTACTATGGCGCTGCGGATACATATGTTGCGTTAGCGTTTACTACAGTTGATGAACTAGTTGATTTCGCTATCAACAATCATGAAGGTGTTGGTAGAGATAGAGATTTAGGTAGATAAAAGGAAGGATTTTATGAAAAAAATCCTGATGGTAATATTATCTTGTCTGGGGGTGTTTACATTGATTTCTTGTACGAGTAAAACTGAAGAAACAACTATAGATAATGAGGTTACTACCATTAGTAATAGTGAAACAAAAGATGTTAGCGATAATCAATATGTTCCTAGATTTAATTCTTTAACTATAGATAAAGAAAACATTAATCAGTATGAAACATTTATTATAAACATCAATGATTCACTAGGAGAAATAACTAACGATGGGATCAATCCATACGATTCTAGCGAAGTTAAAATAGATGCATATTTCACTCATGAAGATGGAACTATTTACTATAGACCAGCGTACTATACAGTAGATTACAAAATCAGATTAAACACATTAATGACAAGTGATACTTATGTTTATGATGATGAAATTGAAGGGACTGATAGCGCAATTAAAAGTGGTATAGGTCACTTTAATGTATCGTTTAAACCTCTTAAAGCAGGAAAGTATTCACTTAAAATAGAAGCTAACGTTAAAGGTAATACTGAATCATTAACTGACGAATTTACTGTTAAGGAATCAACTGATAACTATAAAGGCAAGATAGTTGTGAATGATACAAATAAAAGATACTTTATGTATGAAAATACTAAAGAAACTTATGTTCCTGTTGGGATGAACAACGCTTGGTATTCATCTAATTCAAGAAAATCATTCGATTATGATGAATGGTTTAAAAGAATGGTAGATAATAACGCCAACTGGTCAAGAATATGGATGGCATCTTGGAGCTTTGGACTTCATATAGGTACAGGGGCTGAGGTTAACGACTTTACTATGAGACTCAATCAAGCATCAAGACTTGAAAGAGTTTTAGAGATGGCAGAAGAAAAAGGCATCTGCATCTATTTAACAATGAACAACCACGGACAGTTCTCAACATCAGTAAATACTGAATGGGATATAAACCCATATAACAAACTAATCGATAAACCTTATAAATTCTGGACTGATGAAGAATGTAAAAGAATTTATAAAGATGAAATCAGATATATAGTTGCGAGATATGGTACATATGATTCACTAATGGCTTATGAACTATTTAATGAAGTAGATTGGACTGAATCATCAGCGTTATACTCTAATAAGATTAAGGACTGGCATGGCGAAATGGCTAAATACTTAAACAGTATAGATTGTTATGACAGGTTAGTCACTACATCTTATAAAGGAACACTTGGTAGCGCAATGGCGCTTGATTCAATCGATATCGCCAATATTCATACATATGAATTTTCAAGATCTAATCCATTTAGTGGCGTAAAGAATCTAATTGATATAAATTATAAAAACTATAATAAGATACTCCTTCTAGCTGAATGGGGAGTTAACGCATCAACAGGAAAAGAAACTTATGATGTCGACCCTGAAGGAATAACCTTATATCAATCTATGTGGTCATCTATTTTAGAAGGCGCTAGCGGAACTGTGATGACTTGGTGGTGGGATCAATATATTCATAGATATAAATTATATGGTTTATATAAAGGCGTTGGTGAATTCGCTAAAAGAATGGATTTAAATGGCTCACTAACATACCTTGATTCAAGTTCAGTTAGCGTAGATTCAGATGAATTATCATTTATCGGAATCAAAGCTGATAATAGAATGTATGGATATCTATATGATTCTAATTATTCAAGAACAAATAAAACAATTAGAACATTTGTGCCTAATTTAACACTTCCGTTTACTAACGGCACATATGAATTAACATTACTTAATCCAAGAACTGGAGATGTAATATTAACTAAAGATATTGAAGTAACAAATAACACTCTTTTAGTTGAACTAACTGAGTTTAATACTGATATCGCAATAATAATAAAATAAATAAAGGAGATTATAGAAATGAAAAAATTATTAGTTGTAATTTTAACATTCGCATTATTCTTACTTGTAGGTTGTGCTTCTAATACTGTATCAGATAATACAACTACTAAAGCTACAAATGCTGATTCTAGCACAACTAAAGAATCAAAAGTAACATCTGAAAATGATAAGTACTGGGATAAAGATGAAAATGGTGTTCCTGATTGGCAGGAAGAAAAAATCACTTTATCTTACGCCACCTGGCAATATAATGATGATACGCAAGTAACAATCGACACAATGATGTTAGATGCGTTCATGACTAAATATCCAAATATCACAGTCAATATGCAGATAGTTGGTGAAGACTACGAATGGGACGTTAATATGCAAGCTCAGGCAGAAGTAGGTAACTTGCCAGATGTATTCTTAGTGTATAGACTTGAAACAGCTCTTCCATATGGACTACTATCGGATATTACTGAATTCTATGAACATGACGATTCTACTAAATATATGTTTGATTCAGTAAAGAATGCAGGAACATATAAAGGTGTTAGATACGCTGTTCCAACATTCATCTATCCAAGCTATTGGTTCGTAAATTTAGATATTTTAACTAATAACGGAATCCAAGCTCCATCGTACGATTGGACATGGGATCAAATGGAAAGTATCGCTCAATCATGTTATAACGAATCTGAACATATCGTTGGACAATATGGTGTATCAAGCTACTGGAGAGAACTTCCTAAGATTTTATCAGGTAATAACTCATGGAGCGCATTCACTTATGATGGTGAAAAATTCAATTTTGATAGTCCATATTTTGAAGAATCATTTACTAAATTAACTAATGCCTTAACAAATCACGCTGTTACAGCTGAATACGGTGAAGAAACATTAACTACATATTATGGCGATCCACAATATTTAGTTGATTATAACGGAAGCGCCGCTATTTGGGTTGCGCCAGCTTGGGAAGCTAAAGGCTATTTTGAAACAATGAACTTCAACTGGGATGTATATCCAGCTCCAGGTGGATGTACAGGCGGAAATATCGATATCGCTGGTATTTCTTCAACATGTGCACATAAAGAAGCCGCATATCAATTATTAAAATGGATGAGTTTCTCTGAAGAGGGATTAGTAACTAGATTCTCTTTATATCAAGACTTCGGCACAATTCTATATAAATCCGCTAATAACTATCCATACCCTGTAGTAGATTATGGTATCAACGCTAAAGGTGTCAACGCTGTATGGGATAATATTCCATATAATAACGCTCCAGGTATGACATCTCCACAGATGATAAATTCATTAAATAACGCTGCGTTATGGGGAAATAAAGAAGTTGTTGGATGGGACAAAGTAGATACAGCTATCAACACATATTTCGCAGATATCTATTATGGAGTTGATACTTTCGCAAACTTAAAAGAAACAATTATCGAACTTGGAAATAAAACTTTAATAGAATATAGAGAATCGTTAGACGAATTACTAAAATAAGACATAAAGGAGGTTGTGATTATGAAAAAAGCACTAATCACTACTCTAGCACTTGTTTTATTCTTTATTCTTGCGTTACATCTAACTCAAAATATCTCTGCGGAAACTGATAGATCAACAGCTGATAAAAAAGAATCTCAAGCGTATGATGCTTCAGTTTATAGAGATAAAACATTCTATAGAACATATAACCAGTGGTTAAAAAATGGAATAGAAGAAATTGAACTTGATAGTGAACTTGAGTTTATTTATGATTTAAATCAATTAACCAAGCTCACTATCGAATCTAAAGAATTTTCTTTAGTATCTATAGGCGAATCAATCACTTATAGTATAAATGTTACTAAGGCTGGATTATATGAAATAGGATTACTATATTATCTAAATGAAGAATTCTATACTAATCCTACAGTTGATATTTTAGTTAATGATGAATATCAGTTTAATGAAACGATGAGCTTGCCTCTAGAAGTTTCATGGACAATAGAAGAAAGAATAGAATCTAATAGATTTAATAGATATGGAAATGAACTATTACCTTTATCAAATAGTTTACTTTCAACATATAAATATTACCTTTGTGATGATAATGAAATGTATAACTATAATTATAAATTCAAATTAAATGCTGGATTAAACACTATCGTTATTAAACCAGTGAATATGAATCTATATTTATCAAGTTTATACTTAAATAATAAAAAAGAATTAATTAGTTATTCTGATTATGATTTAACTAAAGAATCTTATACAAAGGGATATTATAAGATGATAGAAGCAGAAGACTTCTATCTTAAAAACGATCTATCTATTAAACAAACATATTATAAAGATAGAAATGTTACACCTTATTCATATAAAACTACTGTATTAAATATTTTAGATGGTGGTTCTATAAAAGAAGGTGGTTCATTTATCGAATATAAGTTTAAAGTAGATAAGACAGGTTACTATAATCTTGCGTTTAAATATCTACATGATTCAAATCTGGGTGTTGTATCATCAAAGAATATCTATATAGATGGTGAAATCCTCTATAAAGAACTTGAAGGATATAATTTTGAAACTGCGAGAGATTGGACCAATAAATATTTAACTGATAATTCAGGAAACAATTTAGAAATCTATCTAGAAGCAGGAGTAGATCATACATTAAGAATAGAATCATCTACAGCTTACGCTTCAAGCATAATTGATGAGCTCCATAGGATTATGGATTGGATCAATTCAACTGGTTTAAATATTAAAGTTATAACTGGAGGTGAGACATCAAGAATCATCACTCAGTACATAACTAAATACTTACCTAATCTAGAAAGCGATCTTGAATATTATGCGTCTAGATTAAAAACAATTTATCAAGAATTATTATCGATTGATACAGGTGTTAAAAATAGTGCACCAGAAGTATCAAGTTTAGAAGTTGCGTATAAACAATTATTAAAGATATCGAAGAAGCCAAACAAGATCAATTCAAATCTAAACCTATTCTGTGATGGATCAGGTTCTGCATACCAATTAATTGGTGAAGCAGTAACTTCTTTATCAGAATCACCAATGGATATAGATAAGATTTATTTTGTAGGAGTAGGAGAAACTATTAAACTACCTAAAGCTAAATCAAATATATTTGAAAAGATAGGTGTCGCTATACAATCATTCTTCTATTCATTCTTTGATAAGAGATATAAACTCAATAGAGTAAAAGAGGATAATACTCTTGAAGTATGGGTTCAACAATCAAGCCTATATGTTGATATAATTCAATCGATGATAGATGAAGCAGGATTTGATTTTGATTGTCAATTATCCGTTTTACCATCAACATCAAAGATTGTATTATCATCATCAACAAACGATAACCCTGATTGTATATTATCAATTGATACATGGGAACCATATACATACGCTTTAAGAGGAATTTTAGAAGATCTATCAAAATATGATGGATTCTATTCCTTAACAGGTGAGATTGCGGATGGAAACTTCACCCCACTAATATTTGAGGATGGAGTATATGGAATCCCGGAAACCACTTCAGTATATCTCTTATATTATAGAAAAGATATATTAGATTCATTAAATATTCCGGTTCCAGATACTTGGAGTGAAACATTAGAAATGTTATATACACTCCAGTCATATTCAATGAATTTTTATCACCCTATGAGCAGTGATTCATCATATAAATCATTCGGTATGATTTCTCCATTTATATATCAATTTAATGGTGAACTATTTAGCGCTGATGGCTTAACTTCAACATTAGAAGATGATAATACAATCAGTGCGATAGATTTCTTAACTGGGCTATATACTGTCTATAATCTTCCACAACAGGTTTCATCATTCTTTGAACATTTTAGAACTGGAACAATGCCAATTGGCGTATCGACAGTTGATCTATATTTACAGATGCAGTATGCGGCACCTGAAATAGCTGGCCAATGGGGTGTTACAGTAATACCTGGAATATTAGATAATGAAACTAATGATGTAGAAAGATGGAGCGCTACATACGGTAAATGTTCTATATTATTCTCGAATTCAGATTTAAAAGATGAAGGTTGGGAATTAATAAAGTGGTGGAATAGCGCTTCTACACAAATGGAATATGTTAAAAACATCAAGATGTCTCTTGGTGAAAGATATATGGTCATCCCAGCGAATAAAAAAGCGCTTAACCAATCAGTATGGGATGATGAAATTAAAAAAGTTATATTAGAAATGGAAGAATACTCTATGACTCCAGCGGTTACACCTGGTTCATATATTGTAGAAAGAGAAATCTCACAGATTTGGAACAAGGTTGTAATAGATAAGATGCCTGTAAGACAAGCGATCAGTGAATCTGTGCCAAGGATAAATAGAGAACTTAAAAGGAAGCTAGATGAATTTGGATATATAAACGCTGATGGTTCATCATCATATAAAGTTCCAATATCATCTAATTTAAGAGGTTGGTTACATGAAAGCTAATACGTCTAAAAAGAAGAAGATCTCTTTTGATTTTATGTTTGCGCTTCCATATGCATTAGTATTCTTCACATTCGTTATATTATTAATTATTATCTCTATAGGTTTATCATTCTTCTATTATGATACTATTAACGCACCAAGATTTATTGGTTTAGATAACTATGTAAACCTATTTACTAGAGATTCAGACTTCTTACAATACGCTTTACCTAACACAATTAAATATGCGTTAATTGTTGGACCAATTGGATATTTATTATCATTCTTTATGGCTTGGCTTCTTGCGCAATTAACTCATAAAATTAGAACGGTACTAGCTGTAATATTATATTCTCCATCTTTAACAAGCGCAATTATGATGAGCGTTGTATGGAGAGTTCTATTTAGTGGTGATTCAAGAGGATATCTCAATTCACTTCTTATCAACTGGGGCTTTATATCAACACCAGTTCAGTTCTTACAAGATCCAAGATTCATCTTTGGAATAATGATATTCGTTGGACTTTGGAGCTCAATGAGTGTTGGATTCCTTGCGATGTTATCAGGTATATTAAATATCAATAAGGAATTATATGAAGCCGCATATATAGATGGAATGAAATCAAGATTCCAAGAAATCTTTTTTATCACAATCCCATCAATGAAACCACAGATGATGTTTGGCGCAGTTATGTCAATCGTTAATACATTTAACGCCGCAGGCCTCGCTACTACATTATCAGGTTCAACTCCACCTCCACAATACGCTGGATGGTTAATTGTTGATCACATGAATGACTATGGATTCGCACGATATGAAATGGGCTACGCAAGTGCGATATCTGTAATATTACTTCTTGTAGTAGGTGCTTTCTACCTAGTCGCAAGAAAACTCTTTACGGAGAAAGACTGATGGCTAAGAATAGAAAGAAAAGAAGTAAGTTCTTAGGAACGATGATCAACCCAGCCCATTTCCATCGTTCACAAATAAAGTTCATTATAATAGTTTTACCTTTAGCTTTATTAATGTTACTTCCAATGTTGTTCATTTTAAGCCATGCGTTTAAACCATTTAGTGAACTATATGCATATCCACCTAAATTCTTCGTTAGAAGACCTACCCTAGATTCATTTAGATTACTCGCAAGATTAACTAGCCAATCAGGAGTTCCATTAATGCGCTACGCATTTAACTCTATCATTCAAGCGGTTGGCGTAATATTCTTCACATTGTTCTTTGGATCTATGGCTGCCTATTCATTCTCATTCTTAAAATATAAAGGTAAGAAAGCGCTTCTTGGCGCAAACCAAATCGCAATCATGTTTGTCGCAGTTGCGGTAGCGGTACCTAGATATTTCGTAATGAATAGACTTGGATTAATCAATAATTATTTATCCTTAATCGTTCCTTTAATTGCGATGCCTGTAGGTGTATTCTTACTAAAACAGTTCATGGATCAAATCCCAAGAGAATTGATTGACGCATCAAAAATAGATGGAGCGAACAGTTTCCAAATTTATTTAAAAGTTATTATTCCATTAGTGAAGCCAGCTTTAGCGACTGTCGCAATCCTCTCATTCCAAGCAGCTTGGAATAACACTGAAGCATCATCCCTTTTTGTAGATGATGAATCACTTAAGACACTAGCGTATTATTTCTCAACTATGTCTATGGGATCAAGCGCACTCGCAAACCAAGGTATGAGCGCCGCAGCTTCATTAATTATGTTCCTGCCTAACATTATCTTCTTCATACTTGTGCAAAACCAAGTAATGAACACAATGGCTTATTCGGGTATGAAATAATGAAAAAATCTAAAATCATTATTCTCTTAACATTAATTAGCTTACTATCTTTACTATTAATCGCAAGCACTAGAAAAGTTAATGCGACAAATGTTCCATATAAGACATTTACAGAAAATAGAGATAGAGAACTGATTGAAACACAAGAAGCATATACCCCAAAAAGTTCAATCAATATTATCTATGATGGATTATCGATATCTAAGGCAGAAGATATGATAATTGATAATGACGATTACCTTTATATCGCTGATACAGGAAATAAACGTATAGTCGTTCTAGATAATAACTTAGCTCCAATATACGCATTTGGATCTGATAAATTAGTCTATCCGAGAGGCATATATAAACTTGATAATGATATCTATATTACAGATTATGATTCTAAAACTCAAACAGGTAGAATCTTAATCTATGAATATGATAAATCATCTAATACCGCTACACTTAAAAAAGAATTCTTTACTCCAACAAGCTGGATTTTAGAAACTGATGGTTATATCTATAAACCAATCAAGATTGCGGTATCAGAAAATGGCTACATGTATGTGACAAGTGAAGGTTCATCATCAGGTGTACTAATGATTGACCCAAACAATAACTTTATCACATATTTCGCAGCGAACTCTCCTACATATTCTGGATTTGAAAAGATAATGTATTTCTTATTTGAAGGAACTAGGTGGGCTGAACGTAATAGAAAAATTGCGCCATCCCCATATAATGTAATGCTTAATGGAACAGGTTATGTTTATACAATAACTAAATCTGAACTAGATAAGGATGGGTTTACAGATAACTTCAAAAAAGTTAATACTGGTGGCACTAACTATTTCCCTAAACAGATGATAGGCACTAACGATTTTATCGATTCGTATTATGGAAAATATGGAAACACTTACGCAATAAGCGAATCTGGACAAATATTCGAATATGATGATGAAGGAAATCTACTTTTCAAGTTCAGTGGAAAAGGAGATAACTTAGATGTATATGGACTATTTTCTAGCGCATCATCTATAGTTGTAAATTCAACTGATAACTTATATGTAATAGATTCAACTAGAAACAATCTTCAAATATTCGTTCCTACAACATATTGTAACTATGTTCATGAAGCATTAGCTTTATATAAGGATGCGAAATATGAAGAAGCTCTAGAAATCTGGCAAGAAGTTTTAAGATATAATTCGATGTTCGATCTAGCTCATAAGGGAGTAGGTCTTGCTTACTATATGAGTGGAAGATACGAAGACGCATTAAATGAATTCTATATATCTTATGATAAAACTGATTATTCAGATGCATTCTGGGAAATAAGAAATATCTATCTAATCAACCATTTATCAATGTGGATAATAATTATAATATCTTTGATAGTAGCAATAGTCGTAGTTATAATAACTAATAAGAAATATCATTATCTACATAAAGTATTCAAACCATTCATCTATCTATATAATAAGAAAATAGTCAATCAAACGTTATATAGCTTTAGATTCTTAATTCATCCAAGCGACTCAATCTACGAGATTAAAACGAAGAAGAGAGCGACGATGTTATCATCAACAATCATTCTCTTAATCATCTTCGGATTATATCTTCTTGGAATGGTTTTAACAGG
>AUXO015864687.1_pt1 | contig 13483 bp, 10 predicted proteins | sample 768731 | NCBI WGS metagenome assembly AUXO01 (sample SAMN02715735, study PRJNA202380) | gut metagenome | biome: sheep rumen | host: Ovis aries | place: New Zealand: Palmerston North
GAGAGGTGACCGTGAAGAAAGGAGAGCCAATGAGGCAGAAAAAAGTCTTTCAGACATGGAACAATTCATTCGTGTGTCTGGAGCATCAGAGGCATACGAGCATTGGAACTATCTCCAAACCATTGTCAAAAAAGCAGCCCAAACCTTGGCAGATTGGGCCCATAGCACGGCATCCATCTTTAGCCATGATGATGAACAAACCATTGGCCAGGGTATCATCGCTCAATGTCTTCTTAATGATCTTGATCCTCATGTCGAGTCCAACCGTAAGAAGGCTGCAAGCAGCATCGCTGACATGGCGGATTCCATAGTCGGTGACATTAGCCGGTACCTATGGGATATGGCAGTTACTCGAATTGGACAACTCGCATCAGAAATGCGATTATCAACAGGTGGCCAGTCTGTTGGTGGCAGCAATGGTAATGCTGACGAGTTGACGAATTGGAATGGCACTAAAAAACGTAGATTAGGGATATAAATGTTTAGGCAAGATAATAAGAGACAACGAGATAGACAGAGAGTTCGGTGAGCAGGAAGAGTGCACCACAACAGTCGCCTGTGTAACCTCGCAGCCTACGCCAGATGAAAAGGTAGAGGAAATACATTGTCAGGCAAGGCAAGAAGATGAGTGCGCTCCATTCTATTCGCCCCTGCATCCACCAGAGGTAGAAGCCGATGGGCAACAGGCCTTGTATAGCAAGACCAATACCTGCAGCCGCAGAAATCTTACGATAGACGGTTTTGTTCTTGGCCGTCTCTTCCGTGCGGGCATACGGCATCATCTGTATCACCTGGGCGCTCACCATCTTTGCATATGGGTCAACAGCGAGGATAGCCAGTGCGGCATCAGCGGGTGCCAGAGAATGGAGGGCAAAGAAAAGCAATGCAAAATAAACGATGAGTGCCAGCACGCCGTAGGTGCCGATGTGCGAATCTTTCATAATGTCGAGGATGCGTTGACGGTCTCGCCCACCGCCTCCGAAGCCATCAAAGAAGTCGGCAAACCCGTCTTCATGCAGGGCGCCTGTCAACAGCAAACGACTGACGATGGCCAACACGATGGCAATCTCATAGTTGAGCACCATCGAGGAGCCGTAGAGCACGCCCGCCATCACCCCAGCCGTGAGCCAACCTGCCAACGGCCAGAATTCCACAACACCCTGATAGGCCACCTTCGGGGGCTGGTAGATGCGCCAGAAGGGCAGACGGGTGAAGAAGATCAGCGCCGCCCATAGGCGGTCGTACCATTTAGAAGTATTTAGTGATATTTCCATTGTCGAAGTTATTCATTTCGTTCATCATACGTACAGCAGAGTCGAGGATGGGGAAGGCACAGAGAGCTCCTGTTCCCTCGCCTAACCTCAAACCTAATGAGAGTAACGGCTTGGCCCCCATCGCATCGAGCATGCGACGATGTCCGCTCTCGTCACCACAATGTCCGAAGACCATATAACTCTGTGCTGCAGGATAGAGCCGACAGGCGGCAAGCGCACAGGCAGTCATGATGAAGCCGTCAACTAATATAATAAGGTGTTGCTCGGCTGCTCGCAACATGGCTCCAATGGCCGCAATCATCTCGAAGCCGCCGAAGTAAATGAGAGGTGAGAGGTGAGTGGTGAGAGGCGAGAGATGTGACTGATAGTTTGATAAGGCGCTTGAGAGTACTTCGCACTTATGGCAAATGCCTGGGGTATCAAGTCCGGCACCAGCGCCAATGCATTCGCCGAGAGGAATATTGCAGAATAGACTCATCCAGATGCTTGACGGAGAGGTATTGCCAATGCCCATCTCACCAATGCTGAGCACACGGCATCCTTCAGCGATACAGTCATCCACCAGCGAGACTCCTACTTCGATAGCCTTATCAAACTCTTCCTCCGTCATCGCTGGTTCATAGAGGAAATTGCGAGTGCCACGTGCTATCTTGCGGTCAATGATGCCTGGTATAGCAGAGAGATCGTAATCCACACCCACATCGACGATGCGCAATTTGAAGCCATGCTGACGACAGAACATATTCACACCGCCACCGTCATGAGTGAAGTTGATCATCTGCTGCCAGGTTACCTCACGAGGAGACACGCTGACACCCTCACGCTCTATGCCATGATCGCCACCCAAGAGCAGATGGCAGGGATGAGCCAACGAAGGTGTGAGCGTCTGCTGGATTAGACACACCTGCATAGCAAGTTCCTCCAGCACACCCAACGAACCTTTGGGTTTGTTCAAGTTGTCTATCTTATCCTGAATAGCAGACCGCATTGCCATTCCCGCTGTCGCGCCTACCCGTAGCCTTTCATCAGGCCTTTCTATTATAAATGCTCTCATTTTTTTACCCTTTTACCTTTACAGCAATTCCACTCACCATCAGTATCACCTCATCGGCCTTGCTGGCCACGTATTGGTTCATCCAACCTTGCAAGTCGGTAAATTTCCGTTGGACGGCATTATCGCTCACGCCACCCATACCAATCTCGTTGGTCACGAAGATATAGGTAGCATCCTTGGCCGTAAACTTGTCGAACTCAGCCTTGAGGGCTTCGAGAGCGGTATCAACCTCCTGCTTCTTGAAGAAGTAATTGGTACACCAGAGTGTGATACAGTCGATGACGGCCACACGTCCCGTCAGGTCGTGACGGCTCAGCAACATCTCCTCCTCGATGTTCGTCCACTCAGGGCCACGGCGCTCCTGATGTTTTTTCACCCGTTCGCGGAACTCCTCGTCCCACACATGAGCCGTAGCCACATAGACGGGATTATTGCTCAGCGACAGAGCAAATTCTTCAGCGTAGCGACTTTTGCCTGAACGGGCGCCACCTGTTATCAATATCACTTTCTTCATAGGCAGTAAATAACAGTTATTATAACGATGGCGAGCACTTCAGCCGTGCGGTTGATGCGTACTGCTTTCTGCATATCAGCAGTAGTCAACTCGCGAGCGTTCTCGCCAATATACGGTTTATCGAATAATTCTCCAAAATAATAGTGAGGTCCTCCAAAACGACAGTCGAGGATGCCAGCGAGAGCAGCCTCAGGGTAGCCGCTATTGGGCGAAGCATGGTTGCGCCCATTACGCCAAACGAAGCCAACGAGTTGCGGTTTGCCAGCAGCAATCAACATTAACAGCGCCGTGATGCGGGCCGGGATATAATTCGCTACATCATCAATGTGGGCAGCCCAGCAGCCGAAGTCTTTGTATCGCTTTGTGCGATAGCCTATCATCGAGTCGAGCGTGTTCACCATTTTGTATGCCATCATAGCTGGCACACCGCCGATAGCCAACCAGAACAGCGGTGCTATCACGCCGTCGCTCAGATTCTCTGCCAACGTCTCCAAGGCCGCCGTACGAATTTCCTGAGCCGAGAGTTCCGAAGTGTCGCGCCCCACGATACGAGCAACTTGTTTCCTGCCTTCTTCCAAAGAACGGTCAACGGCACGGAACACCTCACGAACTTCACGAATAAGCGTTGTTCCCGCCAAACAGAAGAAGATAAGGAGGGAGCCCACCCCAATATCCCCCAAGGGAGGGAGTAAGGCGAACAGAGCATAAAAAACGACAAAAACAAGGACGATGAGGAATACAGCCATGAGGGCACCTTTCAGTTTCCGATGACTTCCCTTGTTCAGCCGATTCTCGCCAAAGGCGATCGTCTTGCCGAAACCTACGACAGGATGCGGCAACCACGCGGGGTCGCCCAGGATGAGGTCGAGCATCCAACCTATCAGCAGGGGCAATATCAGCAACAGACTATCAGCCATTTCTCTTTACTTTATAAACATAAGTCCTGATAGCCTCCACCAATTCGTCGTTGAATTCCGGCAATTGTGTGGCAATACGGAAATGACAATCCTTCAATCCCTCAAAGTTCGAGGCATCGCGAATCAGAAATCCATGATGAGCCAGCAGATACTCCTTCAACTCTGCTGCCGTGCTTTGCTGGATGGAACAGAGCATGAAATTGGTGCTGGTGGGATAGACATGGATGCCGAAAATGTTGCGAAGGCGTTCATGCAAGTATCTGGTTTGTGCAAGGAGCAGTTTCATTTCTTCACGATAATAGGGTTCCTCGGACGAATGGTGCTCACCTTCGTCTTCCAAGAGCCAATGCCCTGCCTCTATCGCCAAGGCGTTGACGGCCCACGGACGATAATTGGCACGCAGACGGTCAACGACAGCGGATGGTGCGATAATGTATCCCAGTCGCAGACCAGGAATGGCAAAACGCTTGGTCATAGAATGGATGACGATGACGTTCTGCATGTCGATAGCCGTCTGTGCAGAAAGCAGCGGTGCCCAAGTATAGTCTTCATACGACTGGTCGATAATAAGCCAGTGATGACGACGCGACAGTACCTTGACGGTGTCAGTAGTGCGAAGTTCGCCAGTGGGATTGTTGGGATTGCAGAGCCAGCGAACGGCTCCACCCTTTGGTGCTTCCTCGTAGCCATACATCCGACAGGCATCGGCATACTCGCTGAATGTGGGGCGCTTAACAGCAAAGGTCCGCTCGCTGCGCAGAGTCTGGGCTATCAGATAGATAGCATCCGTAGCACCACTGGTAACAAGTACCTCGTTAGGACTGATACCGTGTTTGGCAGCAATGAGCACTTCCAAGGAATAGGCATCAGGCTCCGGATAATGGTTGATGAGCGTCAGCCGTTCAGCCAAATGCTGACGCAAAGGACTGGTGTCTATCAAAGGAGAAATGTTGCTGCTGAAGTTGCAGCGGATTCCACCATATTGGTATATATCGTCGCCGTGTCCGTTAATCATCGCCTCTCAGAATTTGATAGAGTCGTGGAATATCTACATACTTACGAACATGCTCAGCGAGTTTGTCATACTGCTCTTCTTTAAAATCACTATAGTTTTGTACGGACGCACAAACTGTGGCTTTATCTTTGAGCAGATACTCAATGACAGGTGCATTATCTAAGAAACCATGAATATATGTTCCGATGCAGTGGTCAGTCTGCAGAATGGACTGGTCTGTATCGCTAACGCCTTGATGAATCTCGTAGCCCTGACACGCCTGACCTTCGAATTGGAAGGTGACCTGTTGAGTGGTCTTCTCATGAGTCATGGTGGTATGGATAGGTAACAGACCAAGGCCTGGCAGTCTGGCGATAGTGCCCTCAATGCCGTCGGGGTCACTGATGGCCTGCCCCAGCATCTGATAACCGCCACAGATACCAATCACCATCTTTCCGTCACGATGGGCACGGATGATGGCCTGCGCACAACCATTGCGGCGCAACTCCATAAGGTCGTCAAGTGTTGCTTTCGTTCCAGGTAGGATGATGATGTCAGCCCGACTGATATCTGACACATTATTTGTATAGAAGAGGTTGACGCGAGGGTCACGCTCCAACGTATCGAAGTCGGTAAAGTTACTGATATGACGCAATAGCACCACCGCAACGTTCACCTTTCCTTCTGCTAACATTCCCGCAGAAGCGCCTACCCGTAGCCTTTCACGCTGTTTCTTTTCAAGACTTACAGAGTCCTCTTCCTCAATGTAGATGTCTTTATAATAAGGTACGACTCCCAAGACGGGTACGCCACAGATATCCTCCAACATCTTCCGGCCTTCCTCGAAGAGTCGCATATCACCACGGAACTTATTGATAATAATGCCCTTGATACGCTGACGGTCCTCTGGTGTCTGCAACATGATACTGCCATAGACGGAGGCAAACACACCTCCACGATCGATATCGCCCACCAAAACGACATCGGCATTGGCATGACGGGCCATTGGAAGATTCACCAAGTCCGTATCACGCAGGTTTATCTCTGAGATACTTCCTGCCCCCTCCATCACGATGGGATTATAACGGGCAGCCAATCGGTCGAATGCATCGCACACCTCTTTGCGAAAGTCGATAGTATCGTCTTGTCTCCCTGTCTCCTTGTCTCCTTGTCTCCTCCAATAGTCATACGCATTCTTATTACCGATGGGCTTACCGTTCAGTACTACTTGTGACGTATGGTCGCTCTGTGGTTTCAGCAGCAAGGGATTCATGTCTGTATGACAGGGGATTCCAGCGGCTTCGGCCTGCACAGCCTGAGCACGACCAATCTCCAAGCCTTCTGGTGTGGCATAGCTGTTGAGCGCCATGTTCTGAGCCTTGAAAGGAGCGGGATTGTAGCCATCCTGCTTGAAAATGCGACACAAGGCTGTTGCAATCACGCTTTTGCCTACGTCACTACCCGTTCCAGCCAACATGATAGGTCGAAGTAATTTACGATTTGACAATTTACTATTTACCATTTAAATGTTATACAAATGAGTATATGAGGCCAGCACATTCTTATACTTGAACACTGGTGTATCCACAGGCTCGCCCTTGGCATTATAAACCTGTGTGACTGACTTCGGTTTTTCACCCAAAAATTGCGTATAGTGGAACTCGTGTCCCCGATACTCTTTACCATCAAGTTCAAACATCCGATAGCCGAGTGAGAGCTTACGGTCGGCCTTTCGCGCTGTGATAGCGTATGGCAGCACGCCACACATGGGATACTCCCCAATATCAGTTACGATTTTCTCACAAAGATACATCATACCGCCACATTCCGCAACAATCCTTCCCCCCTGCTCAGCATACGCATTGATGGCCTTGCGGCAAGCTTCATTCTTCACCAGTGCCTCCAGATGCTTTTCTGGATAGCCGCCAGGCAGGTAAAGCAGATCGATACCCGTCAGCTCTGGAACCTCTGTCTCCGGGTCAAAAAAACGTTTCGACGAGAAGCAATCCATATTCTCCTCATACAGAAAAGAAAAACTTTCCAAATTGCGGGCAATCATTACCGAGACTTTCCTCCGGGGAAACCTGGACTTTCCTCCGGGGAAACTTGGACTTTCCTCCGGGGAAACTCCTATGGTGGTCAGTTGCTTCCACTCGACATGTTTCTCCAACAGTCGCATGAGCTCCTGAGTGTTTGTCTTTTCCGAGAAGTCAAGTCCTAAATATCGTGAACCTTGTTCGAGAGCGGGTGACTTAGGCAAATAGCCGAAGCACTCAATATGCAGGTCTTCGCACACCTGCTGAAGCATACGGAAATGCTTTTCCGATCCTACCTTATTAAATATGACGCCACAGATGCGCACATCTTTTCGGAAGTTGATGAAACCCTGCAACAGAGGTGCCATCGAGTAGGCTGCCGACTTGGCATCCACCACCAGCACAACTGGTATCTCTAATGTAGCGGCAATCTCAGCCGATGAACCTTTGTCACGGTCATAACCGTCGAACAAGCCCATCATCCCTTCCACGATACAGATGTCGGCGTCAGCCCCATAGCGGGTAAACAACTCCTGCACATGCTCCTTTGAGGCCATAAACGTATCGAGGTTGATGCTGGGCCTTCCGCATACCGCTTCATGGAATTTCGTATCGATATAGTCAGGTCCGCATTTGAAGGGCTGAACTTTGTAACCTTTCGATGCGTACAATGCCATTAGCCCGCGAGCAACTGTAGTCTTGCCCGAACCACTGGTTGGTGCTGCGATAAGAAATTTAGCGTTCATGTGTGCAAAATTAGAAAAAAACTTGGAATTATTGCATACTTATCGAAAAAATTTGTATCTTTGCAGGCGAATATGGCAATCTGGTGGCAGTAGCCGCCATGATGTAAGGGAATCCGGTGAAAGTCCGGAACTGTACCTGCAGCTGTAATCCTCGTTTAAGAGGTCTGCCTGTATAACGCCACTGTTGATGAAAATTCAAGAATTGTAAAATTGAAGAATTGAAATCTTCGGGAAGGTAAAGCAGACTGGGGAAAGTCAGAAGACCTGCCAGAAAACATAAGTACGGCCGTACAGGGATATGCGGTGCGGAAAAGATGACATTGTTATGATGAAGAAATTGGCAGTAGGTCTGCTGGCTTTATGCGTAGCGGTATCTGTCGAGGCACAGAGTGATATCTGGCGCTCTGACTCGTTGCAGGAAGTTGTGGTGACGGGAACCGGCACCCAGCACCTGCTGAAGGATGCGCCTGTGCAGACGGAGGTGATAACGCAGAAGATGCTGCGCAACTACGGCGGAAAGAGCCTGGAGGACATCCTCGCAGGTCTGACGGCATCGTTTGCTTTTGCCGAGGGGGATATGGGCTCGCAGATGCAACTCAATGGTTTGGGTAACAGCTATATCCTGATACTTATCGACGGCAAGCGCATTCATGGTGATGTGGGTGGCGAGAACGACCTTGGCCTCATTGACCCACACAACATTGAGAAGATAGAAATCGTAAAGGGAGCACAGAGTGCGCTTTATGGCAGCGATGCGATGGCAGGTGTCATCAACATCATCACCAAGAAACACACACAGAAGGGCATCTATGCTGACAACATCACACGCTACGGCTCGCATAATGACCTACGCCAGCACAACAGCGTGGCATTTTCGTTGGGCAAGTTCTCCTCTCAGACTAATTTCCAGTTGCAGCGCAATGACGGTTGGCAAAATACGGCAGAAGAGTATGCCGAGGCGACAGTACTGACAGACAGCAAGAACAAAACGGTAAATAAGTTCCGCAATTGGCAAATAGCAGAACGTTTGACTTATAAGCCAATGGAAAGTCTGGAATTGTATGCTGAGGGGACTTACTACAAGAAGAACATCATGCGCCCTCAGGATGGCACCCATCCCAGTTGTGATGTCTATACTTACGATTTGCGATACAATAATGCATCAGCTTCGGTAGGCGGCAAATGGTATCCAGGCAACAAGAAGGATGTCATCACACTCGATATAGACTGGAACAAGCACGCCTATTATTATGACTATACCAAAGGCACATACGAGTATGTACTGCTGAAAGGTGAAGAGTACGGAGATATGGATGGCGAATGGTATTCTGTACTGATGAAGCCAGGACAGAGCAAGTTGCAGAGCGACCAACAGCGCATGATGGGACAGTTGAAGGGTATCTTCTATCTGCCCTATGACAACACGCTGAGTACAGGCGCAGAATATCGCTATGACTATCTGAAGGCCCCTGACAGGACTGAAACAGGCACAGCCAGTGACAGGACATCAGCTCTCTACGTACAAGACGAGTTTGATATGCTGAAATGGTTGAATATTACTGCAGGACTCCGATTGGTGGAGAATCGCAATTTCGGCTTCCGTCTGACTCCAAAAGTGAGTGCTATGCTATCCGTTGATGACTTCCGTTTCAGATTGGGTTGGAGCCAAGGTTTCAAGACACCTACTGTAAAGGAATTGCATTATCGTTATCTGCACGTGATGGGCAGTAGCACATTCTTTAATATAGGTAATACCAATCTGGATCCCCAGACCAGCAACTATTACTCGGCTAATGCAGAGTATCGTGGACGAAAGGTGACAGCCTCAGTAACAGGTTATCTGAACAAGCTCGACAATATGATTGCGCTGGTAAACGTTTCTCCTGGTGAGATTCCTGCTGGCATCACTACCGCCTATCTTGGCGATGGCAGCAGTAATGTTCAGGCACGTATGTATAAGAATATGGATGATGCCAGAACTTGTGGAGTAGATGTTACGATGTCATATAAGCCGATAAACGACCTGACGCTGAATGCTGCTTATAGTTACCTTGACACAAAAGCCCATCTTTACGACGAGCATAAAGACAAGATGAATACCGTTGTGATAGATGGTACTGCCCATCACAAATGGAACGTTTCGGCTATGTTCAGTCATACATTCAGCCCCAATTACGCATTAGGCATCAGCCTCTCGGGTCGTGGTAGCAGCAAACGCTATTATGAGAATAATGGCGATGGAAAAGCCTTCCAGATATGGCGCATCAACACCACACATGACCTTGGAAAGACAAACAAGATGCTGGCTTACAGATTAGAATTTGGAATAGACAACATCTTCAATTATGTGGATCGTACCATGCGCCCATATCACCTTGGAAACAATACCTCTGGGACTACGGTTTACGGTACCTTCAGCATCAAATTCAAATACGGCAAGAGAGTTAAACAACATAATTTATCCACTAAACAAAAAAACAACGATGAAGAAGATTAAGTCTTTTATTCTGGCTACGATGGCATTTGCCCTGACAGCCCCTGTGTTCACAGCATGTAGCAGTGACGATGATGACAAAACGAAGGAGAACATCATTTCCGAGTTCTCTGTCAACGACAAGATGGTGGCCGAGCAGAAAGCCAAATCTGGAAAGGATGTCGCCGTGTTACTGGTAGCCTTCGGTTCTACTTGGAACAATGCTTTCCTGGCATTCGACAAGACCAAGGCAGCCTACGAGGCCGCTTTCCCACAGGCTGACGTCTATGTCTGCTTCTCGAGCGATATCTGCATCAACCGCGCCAGCGTCGGGGAGAACGTGGATGACAATGGCAACATCGTAAAGCGCGACTATTATGAGCCCCGCTACCTCCTCCATGCTATCGGTGCCGCCAAGTACAGCAAGATCTACGTGCAGTCGTTGCAGGTTATCCCTGGTGAGGAGTTTGCCGCAGTGGTTGCCAGCGTGAAGAAGTTTATGAACAATGGTTATATCGGCGATGCTCATCTGGACGACGCCTATCTGGCAAAGTTGGCAGATAATGAAGCCATCTTCCTCGGTATGCCTCTGCTGAACAATCCTGATGTGGATGTTCCTGAGGTTGCCAAGCAGTTGAATGCGCTCTACAGTTCTGAGGCACAGCAGGGAGTTGTCGCTTTCATGGGTCACGGTAACCCCGATACGTATGACACCTTCAAGGCTAACGTTCGCTACGAGCAGCTGGAAGAGGCATTGCAGGCTTATAGTCCTAACTACTTCGTTGGTACTGTCGATATGCCCGACAACTACAAGCAGGATGTCTTAGGTCGCATGCAGGCTAAGGGCATCAACAACGGTAAGATGTATCTCCACGCCCTGATGTCTATCGCCGGTGACCATGCTCACAATGACATGGCAGGCGAAGGCGACGAGTACTGGGATGCAAGCGATGAAGAGTCAGAGGACAACAGCTGGTTCGAGTTCTTCAGTCACAAGGGTTATAATGCAGAAGTTCCTGTATCAGGCAAGCACCCACTGGGTCTGCTTGAACTCTCAGGTGTTCTGAACGTTTGGATCAGCCACACCAAGAATGCCGAGTTCCTGGAGGATGCCTACCACTCTATGTATCCAGAGGAATAAATCTCTCTCATGAATTATAAACAGTTAATTGTTTTAACGGTGGCACTCCTTTCGGGGAGTGCCGCTTTCCCCCAAATCCATAAGATGGAACGTCGTGACTCGTCAATGACGAGCCGCACATATAACCTCAACCCAGTGGTAGTCACAGGCTCTGGCCATCACCAGCGTCTGAAATCTACCGCTACGCCAGTCCATGTGCTCTCTTCTCAGGAAATCCGCGAACAGGGCATCAGCACCTTCGACGCCGCCCTGACACGTATGATGCCACAGGTCTCGATGGCACCAAATTCGATGGGAACCTTCCTGCGTCTGAACGGACTGGGTAACAAATACATCCTTATTCTGATAAATGGTCAGAAACTCTCAGGCGACATCTCCAATAATGTAGACCTGAACCGTATTAACATGAGCCGTGTGAAACGTATTGAGGTGCTCGATGGAGCCGCTTCGTCACTCTATGGCTCTGATGCCATCGCAGGTGTCATCAACATCATTACCGATCAGCCCACACAGCAACTCGTCGGCATCACCAGCGACACTCATATCAGTGGATATGGCGTGTTGACAGAGGCCGTCAGCCTCGACATCTACAAAAACGGCTTCGGCTCCTATACCTCGTTTACCCACGACCGTGCCGACAGCTATCAAACTACAGACCTTGAATACGTCAAAGGTTCTGATACACAAACACAACAGACGATAGCTCCCCTGTTTACGGGTTATCGCTCAAACATCCTCGGACAGAAATTCACCTACAACCCCAATCAGCATCTGGCGTTGAATGCGGGTTTAGACTATTCATATAAAATCACCGACCGTCCTGAGACCCGCTCAGACATCACAGGTGGTACTGACTACGAAATGCGTTATAAAGGCTTCCGTCTTTCGTTGGGCGGTATCTACAAATTTACGAGTCGCAATAGCCTGCAGGCCGACTTTACCGTCGACCGCTTCCGCTATGGCAAAGAATACGACGTTGAAACTAAGACCAATGCCATTGGTGACTATGTCCAGTCGAAGAAACAGCGGATGATGGAGGGCGAACTCAAGGGCATCCTCGGCCTCTCGGCCAATTCTACTACCATCTTTGGCGCCGACTGGCGCAAGGACTATCTCACGGCCACTTCGGGCAATATCGACCAGAATGTCTATACCCTTGCAGCCTATGCCCAGCACGAGCAGAAGTTTTTGAAAGACCTCACGGTTACCATTGGACTGCGTCTGACACACCACCAAACATTTAATAACCACTTGACGCCAAAGGCTACACTGATGTATGCCCCGGGAAATTTCCGTTTCCGTGCAACTTACTCCGCTGGTTTCCGTGCACCCGGTCTTGACGAACTCTATTACCACTATTTCTCGGTGAATCGTGGCAAGCCGCAAATCAGTTTTGGTAATCAGGACCTGAAACCTGAAAAGAGCCATTATTTCTCGCTAAATGCCGAGTATCGCGACGACGTGATTGCCGTGAGTTTGACGGGTTATATCAACCGTATCAACAACATGGTAGTCAAACAGAATGTAGATGTAGATGATGCCAGCCGAACGATGCTGATGAAAGAGTTCCCAGAGATGACGCAGGATCAAGCAGACAAGATGGTGAGTTATGCCCTCTATCAGAATAGCGATAAGGGCGATGTCAAGGGCGTACAGCTCAATGTCTCTGCGAATATTTTCCAGGGCTTTAACCTCTCTGCCAACTATGTCTATACTTACGCCCGCACCAAGAGCGGTGATGAAAGGCTACGGGTAGGCGACGGAACGTCGGGAATGTGGAGTGTGCTGGAACGCAGCATCCGCCATGCCGCCACCATCGCCGCCAACTATCATCATACTTGGGGCAAATACGGACTAAACATCAATCTGAATGGGCGCTTGCAGTCTAAGACCTATTATACAGGCACTTACGAGGATGCGCCAGGCTATGGTGTCTGGAACCTCCACACCACCCACACCTTCGATTGCACGAAATGGGCATTCGTGGAACCCAGTATCGGCATTGACAATCTTTTCGACAAAGTGGATCGTCGCATCGACTCTTCCACCCGAAAGTATGCCCTATACTCACCCGGACGCATGCTGGTACTTGGCCTAAAATTGAAATTCAAACAATAAATCGTAAATTGGACTCGCTACGCGCTTGGCTCGTCCAAGAAATCGTCAAATAGTAAATAACATATACGTGTATTATTATATAAGTTTATTTAACGGAGGCTTGTCGTGAGATTATACCTCCTTTTTTCTTTAAATCGAAAGATTTTACTAACTTTGGCTTCGCCGAAATTACTCCGTCTCGGCAAAAAAAGAAACGAGTTTCTTTGTTTTGCTCTC
>AUXO010070345.1_pt1 | contig 13480 bp, 26 predicted proteins | sample 768731 | NCBI WGS metagenome assembly AUXO01 (sample SAMN02715735, study PRJNA202380) | gut metagenome | biome: sheep rumen | host: Ovis aries | place: New Zealand: Palmerston North
ATAGTCAGAACCTTGAAGCCATGTCTGCCAGTGGCTTACATAAGCTAGATTACTTCCTTCAGCTGTGTATCCTACCTATCTCATGTTCATAAATGATTGAAGAGTTTGAGCAGGAATACGAGAAGCTGTATAATATTGAGATCTTAAGAAAGAAGTATACTTCTTTTCATTAAGTCTATTCTTTAAAGCTATGGTTCTATCATTTAGAATCTTAGCTATTGAACCATTATCTTTAGCTTTTATAAATTTAATAGTATCAGTATCTGCATCATAAGAAAGGTCAGGTCTTTTAAATTCTTTAGCTTCTGGAATCTTACTAAATTGTTCAGAAATAGCTTCTAGATACCTTGTAAGATGCATATCATATCCAAAATACAGATACTTACCATTTTTATCCTTATGACTAAGTCCTTCTAATAATTTCTATACTCTGGTTAAGTTAGAACGTTTTACCTATTGATTATTAACTGTAAATGTTTCATATGAATCTGCTTCATATATTTCTTTACATAATTCCTATATATAAGTATTGGCATCCTAATCAATAGCTTCCTCAGGTGTTAAAGTATGTCCATTCTATAAAGTAATATCTCTTGGAGTAATAGTTCTTTTTAGTTCTGAAAGATTAATATTAAGAACTGTATGTCTACGTCCATGATCTTTTACTTCATGCCTAGTAACAAACTCTACATATTCTATAACTTCTCCATTTACATATTGAAGTTTATTATTCTCTACCTTCTCATGAGTATCTTTATCATAGAAATAATTACCATCCTAACTATAAGCAAGGTCTGATCTTCTTATATCCCTACCGATTTTAAATAGAACTTTTTGCTCTTTATTAGTAGCATATACCTCATTTACTATTAAATTTTTCTATTTTACTATTTCTCCAGTATCAGGGTCTACTTTTTCTATATATTCTGGAACAGCTTTTCTATGTCTGTCTCTCCAATAAGTCCATCTATAAGAAACATCAGGAAGATTTCCATCCTCATCTGCTACAGTATCCTCAAAATGTCTATCAAATGATATATAGGTATTATGTTCATTAGCCTTAGTCATTACTAAGTCATAGAAGTCAGGATTTACTCTTGGGCGGACTTGTCTTGCATTTTTAGCCTTTTGTGCTCCATCTATATCTATCATAGATTGGTCTACATCTATTCCAAATCTAGATTGATAGATATTAGACATTATAAGTTCAGCAGGAGTATTATGTAAGGTAATAGGAACACCATTAAATGTACCATTATCAAGTTCATCAAGAAGCTACTAAGTATTAGCATATTCTTTTATTCCTTGAGCTTGTAATCTAGATATATAAGAATTTATAGAATCCAACTGAGTCTAAGTATACTTTCCTCCCTTTTTATCAAGATCTTTCTAAATAATTTTAGCAAAGTTTCTAAGCATATGAATACTATTAAATATGTTATTAGTTCTTTTAACTGTAACTTCTTTAATAGTTCCATCTTCTTGAACCATAGGAGTCTTAGCATTATATTCCCACCAAATTTTAGTTGGAGCTAAGTTACGAGCTTTATGTATATTCTTTCTAAATTCTAATACTTTTACTGTAACAGGTATTCCATTATTCCTTGCAGTAAGTCTATCCTACATGAATGCTCTAGGATCAGCTTTAAATAAATAATAATCAGATATTGAGTCAAGAGATATATCTTCCCAGTGTTGCTCATTATTTACTTCTACAAGTACTCCAACATTATCGGTAGGCATAAATTCTTCAGTATGCAAATCCCAGTTAGGGTTCTATTCTGGAATTTCTTTTACTTTATACTTCCATTTAAGAGAATTGTAAGTATCAGTTTTCTTCATTAAATAGGCATCGACAACCTATTTGTTCCATTGCTCTGAAGAAAGAGTAAATCCTTGTTCTAGATTCTATTTGTCTTGGTCCCATAAGGCTTTATAGTAAGCATCTTCCTCATCTTCAACTCCTTCTTTTTTTCTTTTCTTGTATTGATTATATTTTATAGTTGCAATTTTTACTAAGTCCTTGTATTGATACTACTTACCATCAATATCATAAATCATCATAATATTAAACCCAGGTGAAAGAACTGCTCCAAGTCCAGGATATTTCTTACGAATTGACTTATTAGTAATTATAGAAGCGAAAGTAGAAAGAATGTTACTATATATATTAGCATCACTAAATGGAATTTTTAAATCGTCAAATTTGTGATTATTAGTAAGATTAAATCTTCTTTTTATTTGATTTATAATAGATTCTGCTAATCCTGCTTGTCCTCTAGATGTACTTATATTATTAATAATAGTTCTTCCTATAATATCATATAAAGCATCACGAGTTTGGGCAGTTGGATTCTATTGATATGCACCTATAGCCTCCATTTCCAGAGAAGCTTCTTCCAAGGCAATCTATCCAAGTGCTTGATAAATACCCTTTACATATTCATGCAATCTACCTCCAGCATCAAGCGCAGATATAACCTAAGAGAACTCTGTCATTTCTGCTTCATCTGCCTCATGGTCAGCATCCATCTGAATACCATAATATTCAGTTCCAAGAGTTATAGTATCAAGATTCTCATCATTATAAAATCTATCAGCACTATTTCTATTACCTGCTCCATTTTTAATAGCACTATTATTACATAAATAATCCACCATCAAAGTTTTAAGAGGCTGTTCATAGTATTCCTATGTAAGCTCCCTATTTTTTGATATTTTTCCTTTTTCAGTAAGAATTGTAACATTATTAACTAGATTAGCTACTACATAGTTAGAAGCTTCTGAATATTGAAGTTTGGCATCAGTACCTTCTCCTACAAGAGATTCACTATTTATGCCTCCAAATATTTGATGTGCTTCATATATAGAAGACATAGTATGATAATTACCTTCAAGCTTCTTTGTAGCAATTATATGATTGCTATTAGCATCAAAGTAATGATATTTTCTTACCACACCACTACCTACCCCATCTTCTGATACTCTAATTTCATCGGTCCAATAAACTCCATCCTCATAGCCAAAGTCTACTATTTTGTAATGTATTCCTTCTGGACCTTTATAATATAAAGCATTCCCTCCAGTTAAATCATTGAATGTTATTTCTCCATCAGGTTTATGTGCAGCATAAAGAAGGATATTACCTTGTAAGGCCCAAGGTTTATTAGCCATTTTTTTAAACATATTTAGCATATTAACTCTAGAACCTATAGACTACTACATCATATTATTAGTAATAGTATGCGCAGCAAATTTTACAAGAGACGCAGTCATATGCTATTTATCATAAAAGTGCCATATAGGTTTCTTTACAGTTCCTACTTCATTTTCCTGTAAAGACCAGTTTTCTAAAATAGAAGTAATTGGATTTATAAAAGCAGCACCATCATGTGAATCTATAGAGCTATCATCGCCAGTAAAGTTAAATACATCTGCTTGAATATCATCCATTACTGCGATACGCATAGTTCTTGAAATACCTCTAAGACTATCTTGAGTATAATATCTCATAGTAGCAGGTATAATAACGTTACGTTTTAATTGTGCTCCTTGTCCAAATGCTTCTACTTCATACATTTTTTTGTCTATAGCATTCTTTACCTTGGCCTTAGTATTTGGATCGGTTATATTATCTATAAGTTCATATGCTTCAAGTAAACTCATACTATCCCAAAATTCTTGAGAACTTATCTCTTTTTTAGTAGCTAATAAAGCAATAGCTCCTTTAATATTAGCATCCTAATATTCTACGAGATTGGACTTATTATCAGAATTAAGTGCGGTTCTAATAACCTCATTGGGTTTAATACCAATCAAATGTTTATTCTTATGATTAATTTCTGAACCAGTAAGAAGCATTCTCATATTGTTTCCAAGTAAACTATTTAACATAAAATACTTGTCAAGTATAGGATTAAGTTCCACCTTGGTGCTTTCAGGAAAAATATCATGTAAGGTAATTTTCTCATCATTAACTCTTGCTAAAATAAGATTACCTTCACTGTCAATCCAACTACTTGGGGATTCACCAAGTTTATTAAGAGTCTTAGTAAATAGACTTTCTGGATCAGGTTTACCTTTAATCATACTTATTCTTGAAATGCTTATCTTATTCTTAAGTAATTGATTTAAAAACTTTCTCTTTTCATCATTAAGTCTTTGTTTTATACCTTGTTTAGTATAAACATTCATTGCATAATGGTAGAGAGATTCATTAAAAGATAAGTACTGCTTTTTGTTACGTTTTCTATTACTATTATATCTAAAATGAGTATCAGCAAGTATTTCAGATTTAACTCCCTTCTATTTAGCAAGTGCTATAAGTTCAGGTTCTGTATAGTTATTAAGAAGTCTATCTATTTTAAGAGTTAACTGTTTTATTGCTGCAGAATCGTAAGATTTAATATCTCCAATTTCATCAAATACATAAGCTTTATTTAAATCAGGTACTAAGTCAAATATCTAAGCATAATCTCGTAAAACATTACATAATACAGTTTGGTAACCCTTACCTATACTTTCTATATAAAGAGCTTCAAGTTCATCGTTAGACATTAATGATAAGTCCTTTCCATTAAATATAGTACTTACCATATAATTAACGAATTTAGTTTTATCAGAGTAAGTAGTAGGTTGTATTATTATATACTTATTATCATAACTTAAAGGTATTAAGAATTTATCAACAATAGCATGATAGAATAATTCTCCTTCCGTCATTGACTTAATTTGTTTAGAAGTTCCATCTGCTAAGCGTACATCAGTATCAATTACAGTGCCCTTTATTGTTAAAGGATTATTCATAAATAGATTAGTATCTAATGGTAAAAATGTATCTTCTTTACCTCTCTAATGTTGGGCATCCTTAATAATAGTATGAATGTTAGAACCCATAAAAGCAAGTCCATAATTTGGAACACTATCCCCTGCTAAGTTTTTAGTATTAGCTTTAGATATTTCTCCAGACATAATCTATTTAACTGTTATATAGTCTTTAACCCAATCTTGAGCATTACTTACAGTTATAAGGTCTGGACCAAGTACTCCTGCTTCCCATATAGTCTTCCATTCTTTATCTGTTGGGTCTATACCCAAAATAGATTCTTTATATATTTTATTATCAAGTATAAATTTATTAAGCTAACTAGAAGAATATCTTCCATCATCTATAGCATTTCTAAACTAGTTGTGTATATCTCTTACTATCATACCTCTTACCGCTGTAAGAAGAGCTTCTAATGGAGAGTCTTTAAAATTATTTCTAAATATATCAAATTCAAGCAATCCATCCTGCGTAGAAGTGAAGCTAGTTCCAGCAAAAAAGTCTGTAAATTCAAGTAGTTTCATAAATATATCATCATTTCTACTATCAATTAAAGTCTATCTTGCTGCTTTTGTACTTATATTCTTATTTTCAAATAAGGATTTTACAGAAGTTTCAGACCCATCCGATTTTTTCTTAAGTGTAACTTCTACACCTTTAGTCGCAGACCGTTTAGTAAGTATTCCATAAGGATTTTGTTCTGGAGTTACTTTAATTTCTAAAGAATATTCTCCAAAATCTATAGAATAGCTATTGTTACCCTTATTAAGGAATTTATAAGGAATACTTATATCTTCCATTCCTTGATTAGAAGTATTTATAGACCTAACCATATCAAAGAACTGTTTGTTAGTCTAGAACTTTTTCTTTATAGAAGTCACATACTGGTTAGTATTATAATCAAAAACAGTCTATAGATAGGCCATTTCAGTACTAGATCCAACTTGAGCTGCAAGACTCTCAACTAATGGATATCTATTAGTTAAACCATTAATTCTATTGTATGCTGCTTCTATTCCAAATAAAGAATTACTACCTTCAAATACATGTTCATAGACAGCATCAAACACTTTCATTTCATATGGATTTACAAGATTATTAAGTAGATGCTTTCTAACACTTTCATAATTATGTATAAGAGTAAGTACTTCTCTAAATTTATTTACGGGGTTCTAATTAAATGTAACTATAGCATTATAAAGTTCTGTTACTTTTTCTTGTTGTGTACCAAGTAAGCCTTGCACTTTACCAAATAATGAAGTAAAAGCTCCTAAGTAATTAACAGGAGTTAAATAAGTATCATCAATAGGAATACTGGAAATAAGAAACTTAGAAAAGTTTCCCATTTCTTTTAAAGCATCTCTGACATCAACTTGCCATCCATGTACACGATTTTCAGTATCCTTACCAAAACGATACTTATAATAAATCTTACCATCAGCATCTACTTCAATAGGATTATCTTGATTTTTATTGGAACTTATATAATCTCCTATAGATTGTTTAGCTAATTTATCAAAGTAAACAATAGATAAGTATGCATTTATAGCTTTAAATAAATTAATATCTTCATTAGTTTCCCCACTAAGACTGGACTACCATCCTTGTTCTACTTCATCTTCAAGAGTACCTATTTTACTTTTATGTACTGCTAAATTATACAGTCTGTCTAAAGTATTAGTATATGTTCCTACAGGATTATTTCCTCTAAACATTGAATTAGGAAGACCTTTAGCAAGTCCAAGAAAACTTAAATATTTATAAATAATACGATATTGGTCTCCCATAAATTTCATAATGTTCTCGTTAAGAGCACGTTGGTTATCTACGATAGAACTATCTTTAAGTGTTCTTCCTATTCTAATGACTGTAGCAAGCCCAAGTTCTCTAGTAAAATGAGTTTTAAAATACTCTTTTGCTGATAGATTATTAGCAAAGAAAGTATCAAGCATCTTATTAAGCTTCTAGGTTTCTATTTCCTCTCTACTTGCTAACTATCCATCTATTACCGCTCCTAAATCTACTTCTGTTTCTCTTTCTACTCCTCCTCTTGGGTATAGTTCCATTTCGAGATTTGCTTTTAACATTTCATAATGTTTTCCTCCCTTTTTAAGGTCTAAAGTAGGATTATTTTTAGCAGCAGCTTCAGCTAGATCAAGTACTTTCTTAATTTTTAAATCTATGGATTGTTTAAATTTCTCTGGAGATAATGATTCCTCTTCAGACTTGCTATGATTTGTATCTTTAGAAAGAAAATCCATTATTCCATGAAACATTTCATCGAAAGTTTGGAGTTCCAGAATCTTAGCTGGAACTCCAATTTCATCTAATATCCCAAAATTTGGTAGTTTACATGTCATATTAACAATCGCTTGTTTTTATTTGATTAATAAACTCATCTATTATATTTTCTAAAAGTGTAATATCATCATCTTCAAGAACTCCTTCATCTTCAAGAGAATTTCTGAGCTTTTTCTTGATAGCTTTTAAATCCTCCTTAGAATAAATAAGTCCATCATTATTATCCATCCACTCAGTAAGAGCATCTGAGTCAGAATACTAGTCTTTATCTTCTATAAAGTCTTGAATTTTCTTATTTATTTCTTGACCTTCAAATGAAGTAATAAGTTCTTCTTTATCAACCCTAGCACCTAATACAGTATGCTCTTTAACCATTATTTCTCCTTCATTATAACGAATATTAAATTTTTTACCTTTATCATTAGTAACCATAAAAGCAGCACCATCTCCACTAGGTTCTATGGCCGTTATAGTTCCTATTTCTGGATGTATATCATTTAAAGTGTATATCTTATTAGCATCTACTTTAAATACTAATTTAGTAATATTGCCTCCACCTTTTTCAAATATCTTTTTATTTAAGTCATCCAACTTCTTTTCTACAAAAGCTATAATATCTTCATCAGAGAATCCATCAAAGTTCCATCTAGAAGGGTCTAATCCAAAGTTTTTTACTTCTTCTAAAATTGGTAGTTGCTTAGTTTCTTCACTACCATCATCTGTAACTTCTTCAGATGCTTCATCAAAAGTAAACTCTAATATAGGATTACCAGGAATCACATCAGTTTTAAATAGTTTTCTATTAGTAGCACAAGCAGCAATCATATCTCTTGCTGTACCTCCAGTTTTTAATAAAACTGGGTCTACAAACATTCCATATTTAAATGGTGCTAATGTCTCTACTTGTTGACTTCCATCAAACTCATTATAGTTCTTTTCAAATGTAATTCCATGAAATATAAGATTAAAGAAGTTGTCAATACGACAATCCTAGAATACAACTTCCCCATCTTTGTATGTAAAGGGTATTTGTCCTATTACATCTCTTTGAGTAGCAGATTCCTATATTAATCCAGTAACTTCTGTTCCTCCTATATTAGCTTTTAGAAATTGGTCAAGCCCATCATAAGTAATTTCATCCTTTTTATCTTCATAATCAAGATATATATGATAAAGAGCTTTATCTCCTTCTCTATTTCTTCTATTTTCAAATTCTTCTTGCCCAAAATGCATTTTTCTATGCATATAAGAAGCAATCTTAGTAAGAATAAGAGTAAACGCTTTTACTTTGTCCTGATTAGGAATTGGAAGTGTTCCGCCCTCGTCATTAATAGTAAGTTTCTTATCCTTAGCAGCATTAACCCATTTTTCGGTTTCCTTATAATTTATGTGTTCTTCCTTATTTAGAGTTGTAGTGTCATAAATACGATCTACTACATTAGTAAATAGATAGTCTAACATATCTGCATACTAGTCTGCTAAATCTGGATTAATAAATATACCATTAGTTTCTTCAGGTTTCCAATTCTTTACATTCTTATAGTAAGGATTTCCTTCTTTAAGACCTTGAATTCTTCTTATTTGTGCTCCTGTCCTATCACTCCATCCTACTCTAAATCTAGGAATATCTAAAGATTCATTAAATTCAATAAGTTTAAGAACTTTACTTGCTTTTTCTTTGTCAGGATGGCTTTCTAACCATCTTTTATATTCTGCAGTAGATATTACTGGGTAATATTTATCTTCAGGCTTTTTACGTTCTGTCTATAATGCTTTATACATTTCAGCATCAACCTTAGCCATGTCTATAAGTTGAGCTCTAGTATAACCAGAATTATTCATAGCATTTCTAAAGCGAATAAGATCAGCTCTAAAGTTCCATAAACCAGATAACATACGAATACCCTAAGCAAATAAGTTGTTTGGGAAAGCAAACTCTTTATTTCCAGTGCTTGTTGAATAAATATCTTTAAATCCTCCTCTATAAAGAGAATGGAATGATACTCCAGCATTATCAAGAACAATCATCCTGACTTGTGCCTGAGTTTCTTTTCCTTCAGCTCTACTTTGCTATTGTTCAATAAAACCTTTACCTAACTATTCTGGGGCTAGCGTATTATTGTTAGAAACAAATAACACTGCATGTCCAACTAAAGAAGGATCTATTCCAGGAATAGGAGCAGTGATAATGTGTACAGGACTTACTACTGAATTTCCTGTACGAGCATCAAATTCAGACACTATTTTCTTTAGCTATTCTTCTGTGTCTGTCTCACTGTTAAACTCATCAAGGACATCATCATAAAGACTTTCGAGTCTAATTTTTCTTACATCTTTAGGATTTGTAGCTTTTTCATTTACATCTCCAACTCTTAATTTAATAAGTTCTGTACGACCATTAAATTTAGGTCTATTTATTTTAATTTCCTAACTTTCACTATCTACAAGATTTTTTAACTATTCTTCATAGTGTTTTATTTGTGCTTCTAAAGAAGTCTTCTCCTCTGCAGATAATTCTGGATTGTCAAGTAGTTTTCTCCATGTATCAGGATTAGCAACGGCTCCAAGAGTTATAATAGCCTTACCTAAAGGGGTGTCTATTCTTGCCTATATACTAATAACCTTACCTTTTATAAAATCAAGTTCATCCTATTTAAGTGTAGTAAGACCTGTAAGTTTATGTACATCACTCTTATCTTCTGCAACAAGATAAAATTCTGCATTTTTTAAAGCATCTTTAGGTAAGCGTCTTCTTAAACTAGAAGGAAGTTCATATAAGTCTATATTAAGATTATATAAGAATAGGCTCTTTACAAAGTTAAGGTCTCTTACAAGTTGTCTTTTTTCACTACCTGTGGTTGCTATAACTTCCCCCACAGATCCAAATATTCCAATATCTCTTAAGCCATTAGCTATCCATTCATTCTTAGGTCCAGTTTTAACATCACCTAAAAATGCAACATTACCATAAGCTCTATAACCAGTAACCTTCTTTTCTTCCTTAGTTTTTTCTACTTTTTCAAGTTTTTCTTTTTCATCATCTGAAAGATTTTTCGGACTCTCTTCTTCTATAGGTTCTTCTGCAGGCTCTTCTACAACCACTTCTTCAGATTTTTCTTCTTCTTTTATAGAATCTAATATACTCTATAAATAATCAGTTCTTGCATCTATAAAGTCTTTTATAACGCTTTCAGAAAGTCTCTCATACTTAGTAGTATATTCTTCTTTTATAGGATTTACTACATTAGTTAGTTGGTTATCAAGAACTATACTACCCTTTCTACTTCTAGAAATCATAGTATATAAATCTCTCAAAAAATCAACAGTCTATTCAATTCCTCCTTCATACTAGAATTTTCCTTTAGAATTTTTAGTAAATGCTTTGTTCCAATCAGAATCTACTATTACATAGTCAAATTCAGCACCTTGTACTTGATTTTTATCTAAGACAGTAAAAGTAGTTCCTGGATTTAAGTTGGACTATATAAAGTTTATAAGGTCTTTATTATCTCCTATATAAGCCACGCTTCCACTTAATCTATGTAAATCTTCAGCATTTATTCTAGACACTACTTTATCTCCCTCAAGAGTATTTTCATTTTCAAAGTAACTAAGAGGTATTCTATTTTTAAGACTTTCATGTATCTAAGGAAGGACAACATCTGTTGTTGCTTTAGAAGAATTTCTCATTCTATCTAACATAGAAACTAATTGATTCTAGTTCTATACCTTCCAAATACTTTCATTTCTTAAAGAGAAATTAAGTCTAGGAGTTCTATAAGCGAGAATAGCTTCTCTATTTAAATTGTACTCTGCTCCTCTCTAATTTTCATCTCCTAACAATGTTACTCTAACTCCTGCCTTTTTAGCCCAGTTAGCAATAATTTGTAACTTAGTAGTATCTATGTGAGTAGCCTCATCAATTAGTAAGTGCTTAGGAGCATCTTTTATTATATATTTAGATTCATCGTCAACTAATATTCTAGGTTCCCATCCATCTAGCCCCTTACCTTCAGTAGTTTTTATTTTTCCTGTATATATAGCTTTTAATAACTTTTCTACAGTAAATCCTTTAGCTTTAGGGGCAACTTCTCCAAGTCCATTTAGTTGGTTTTCAGTTGGGCCTGCTATCCAAGTTTCTTCATTATCATCTATAAGGTACTTAGCTTCAACACTCGTTTTTCCTCCACCTCCAAGTCCTGTAATTATAGTAGTGTTCCACATTACAGGCATATTAAATCCATGAGCCTTAGCAAGTTCTTGAAGAGCCTCAAGTGCCTTATTAACTATTTCAGGCTTATTAGCTAATGCTTGACCAAGCTACATACCTGGAAGTTGTGTAGCTAAAGGAGCTATATTAGGATTATCCTTTATAAATTGTAGTTCTTTTTTAACCTGTTCTGTAGGATCAAGAGCTATTAATGAAACTAAATACATAAACTTATCATAAGCAGAAAGTTCTTGTAAAGTTTCGTCAATATTAGAAGTATTACCACTTAGAATTTCTTCATCGAGATTTATATATGCAAGCAACTCTTTAAATATATCTTTTATATCTCTTCCTTCAGAGATTGCTTTTTGTACATTATCATGAAATTGTTTTTCAAGTAAGTAAGAAGCATTAGGATCACTTGAATCAACGAGGCTTTCACTTAAAAATTCACTAGAATCCTTGATTCCACTTAAGAATCTAAGTCTAGCTCTATTAAGAGCGTCTGCAGCATTCTATAAACTTTTTACACTATTAGCTTGATTTTCTCTGGATAGTTGAATCCATTCATTTATTTCTTGTTGATAACCATTAAGTGCAGCAATTAACTATCCTCCAATTTTTTCATCCATCTCAAACAGAGGTTCAAAATTCTTGAAGAATTCTGAATCAGTCTATCTTCCTTGATGATCTGCATGGAATTTATTAACTGCTTTATTATAGGTCATTCCATCCATTAAGCCTGACTCTCTAGATGAAGCAGCTACCATTGCTGTAGTAATAGCAATAAGCTTCTTAGCTTCTTCTAAATACTTTACTTGGTCACCTGAAAGTATAAAATCTGTAGATTTCTCTTTTTCCCTAAACTATTGTAGTATAGATTCAAGCACTTTTTCTACCTCTACTGCACTACCTCCAATCTTAGGAGCGATTTCTCTAACAAGCTCTACAGCAGGATTCTCTTCAACTGATAACCTATCTTCAAGATCTTTTGCAGCTTTTAAATCTGGGTCAGTTAAGAAATCTTTATTAAGATCTTGAAGTAAGGGTTCTACAGCATTTAATGCTTGCTCTGCATTTTCATTAACTCTTTTATTAAATTCCTCTTCATCCCAAGCAGAATATTCTTTCTACCCTAATTTATCAAGTTGTTTTTTAAGTTTTGCCTATTTATCTGGATCTGTCTCAGACATATACTAAGTATATAACTCATCATATTTCTAAGCATCCTATATAAGATCAAAATCTGCTATCATTCCAGTAGCACCTACAAACATTTCAGCAAGTTGTTCAGGAATAGAATAATCTTCCCAACCTTCTCTATTAAGATCCTTTAGTACTTCCTCTAAAGTGAATTTACGATTTGGAGATATTTGAGAATAGAAACTTGTAAGCCCTTCATATTCATTATTCCCAAGATATTCCATAAATTCATCACCTACATACTTTTCAAATTTCTTTTTATAAAAGTCTCTTACTTTATTTACAAGTTCATCATAGTTTTCTGCGTTCTTTAATAATTCCTTATTAAGAGCAGTGCCTACTCTTCTTGCTATAAGTCTATTCTTTATTTGATTCTAAGTTTCCCCTAAATAAGCCATTAAATATCTACGAGTACTCTAATCAATAAAAGTGGCTGGCTTAGATATTCCTGTTGTAGGGTCATAATCAAAAGTTTTAGCTTCATCTAAAATAGCTTGAAGCTTCTATATTTTAAGACGAGCGTTGTGTTCTGCAACAGTCATCTATCTTTCTTTAAGTCTCTTAGCAAAGTCAGCTTGTGATTCTCCTTCCATTGGAGCCTTTCTATTTATATAAGATTCTGATTCTTCAGTTTCTCCAGGAAGCATTGAATCTACTGTATACATATCTTCATTACGAAGAATTCCTTTTTCATCAAGAGTTTTACGTATATTTTCCCATTGTTTACTTCCACCTGTAAGTTTAGATAGGATAGGTTCCATCTATGGTTGAAGTTTCTGGAATGTAGCAAAAGATCTATCAAGTTCCTCTTCTATTTTAGATGGATCTTTTACTTGCTGCTCATACATTTTGTCTATAAATTCTTTCATACCTCCATCTAATAGATCATAATCTACATTAAGCATAGCTCTAGTAAACTATTTCTTTGTAAGAGGCATAAA
>AUXO015086399.1_pt1 | contig 13480 bp, 5 predicted proteins | sample 768731 | NCBI WGS metagenome assembly AUXO01 (sample SAMN02715735, study PRJNA202380) | gut metagenome | biome: sheep rumen | host: Ovis aries | place: New Zealand: Palmerston North
CCTTCTTCAAAATATAGCCAATCTTGTAAGATATAGCCATACCACAGACTTAATAACTCATTATCATCCATTGTTATTCTCCTCCTCTTTTGTAATATAATTAACCCTGCATATCACATTTGATGGTATCATTTGTGACACATACGACATTACCACTGAATCAAGGTATTTAACCTCTTCAAGCCATTCTCTTGAATATTTCTCCTTATTATATAAATAAAAATCAATATCCATTCTCTTTGTGTTAACTATCTGATTTGTCACGCCATCGTTATTATCATAGCCCTCACCATATTTCTTACCTGATATTTCATAAGTGGAATCATCTATAGTTCTCTTAATAACTTCATCGGTTAAGTTATATTCAGGAGTTTCGGCCTCTTCGTTTTTATCCAAAACGTATTTGCCCTTATTGATTAAGTCTCCAAAATAGTGAACCTTAATATCTTCTATCAGATTTTCATCATAATCATTATCGCAAATATCGTCCTTAATTAAATTAGAGAAGCCTGTTGTTGAGCATCTATCCAATAATTCAACATCATCGTCATTCACAAAATATCTATAGTCAAATAAGTCATTATTATACGCATGCTTGAAGATGTTCTTGAAGTAAGTTAGATATTCATGGCCATTATCATATTGCATATGTCCTGTATGGGGATTATTACCCTTACTGTAGTCATATATCGAGTTCAGCCTATAATAGTCATACTCATCTTCCCTTAATTGTTGCCAACCGAATAAACTAAGTTCATTGTATCTCTCAACTTCATTAATCCTGAAATAGTTCGTGAAATTATCGCCCTTCATATATTGTCCGTTTTCAAAAACGGTGAACGTAGATATTGACTGATTGGCAGAATGCACATCAGTGGTATAAGTTCCATCTTCTTTCTTTAGAACGTATATCTTAATGCTTCTGTTTTGATAGTACTCATCAGTTAGATTTATCTTTTGCTTACCGTTAGCCATATACGGGTTTGTTATAACAACAAAATCGTCAAAATAGCAATCTCCCACTATCAACGCGCCATTCTCTATATTGCCATAGAAATAATTGAAGCCTTCATAAGACTCAGTATCTTCATACTCAGGTTTTTCTGTGTATAGGTCATATAGAAAACCATCTACCACTGCATATCTGCCACTTAGGTCAACAACCTGACAAATATCTCCATTATGTGAAGCCAATGATGGTGTTGATAATAAATCTTCCAATGTTTGTACTGTGTGTATATCCCTTATGGTCTCTGTAAACAATGTGTCATCCCTTCTTGTGTCAGTTTCCTTTTCAGTATCTGCCACTAATATATTGTTGTTGACATCAAACATAAGTGGCCTTTTTGACAGCCAACCACCATTCATCTGATAGTATGGATTTCCGTCGTATTCTCCTCCTGCCGTAAACTTAGGGTATATGTACCTATTTTTATCGTCTAACTCACGATAAGCCACTGTTAAGCCTTGATAAGGAGTGTAAACACCATTAATGTAATCTTCGCTATGATAAGAAATGAGTTTTGTGCTATTTACCCAATCTATTTCATTCATCTGCTTTGCTTCATCCCAAACGTCTTCAATCCTGTTAGTAAATAAGGTATACTCCTTAATATCATAATCATAAGAAACGTTAGACTTATCCTCATAATAAGTTTTACCTTCGTTAGTAAGTTCGATGGTATTACCTGATTCAATGAAATAACGTTCTCTTCCTAAGACGCTACGTTTACTCTTTAAGCCAAATAATGATAGCATATTTTCAATTCCATCAATAGTGCCTTTTCTCCTTAAAATATACTTTGAATTTATTAAAAATCTTTTCATAAATTCGTTATTGGCCTCATTGACGGTATAAATAGTATCATCAAAATATGAATTATGACTATCGCCGCAATCATCAATGTTTTCCACATTTTTGCCCTCCCTTGAATATGGCTTAAATCTCGAACCTTCTCTTGATATGCCGTCCGCTTCGTCAATAATCTGTGTAAACGAGCGCTTGATGTACCACCCATCAGGATTAATTGGCTCGCCATCTGAATTAACTACGCGATTAGCCTTCTCAGATTTTTCAACATCAGGTTCATTTGGGATATTGCCCCAATCGAACTCAATATCATAGCCATCCAAGTATTCGTTAAGTTTTAAAGGATAAATAGCCTTTAAATCCCATCCGTTGTCTTCTAATTTATCACTAAAGAAATAATCAGGCAAATTATTGGCGTTATCATAAGTCACTTTGTTATATGACTTAATGGCATCAATATATCCTTTAATTTCATCAAACTCTCTGCCCCAAATATGGATTATTTTTTGAATTTTATTTGACCCATTGGCGTATTCGCCATCTTCATCCTGCGTCCAATCAAAATTCTTAATTGATTCATGCGTCATTGAACGCCATAAGTTATCAGTAAACCTATCATCGTAAAATTCACTGATTTTACTAAGTCGTTCAACATAAGTCTCGAAAGCGCTACCATTTGTGCCTATATTATATCCACCATACGTAGTTGGAAATGTAAATGAGTCGTTATAGGTATAATAACCCCTATCATCTTCGCCTATAAGTTCAAAATTGGCTGTATAAATTGGATTTGAAAGGCGATTTAGCAGCGTCCTTTGGAATTGTCCAAGCGAGTTAAAATAAGCGTCTACAGACGATTTATTTGGCCTTATCCTAATGTTAAATGGTGAACAGGGACTAATTTTTAAACAGCCATCTTCCCCAATCCCTTCATAACGAGGGCTAACAGTATAAACTATCTGTTTGTTGTTGCCGACAAATACATAAACGGTTAAAGTGCAATCATTTTCCAAGTCATGCCCATTCCTAACGTTGATGATATTCTCGTTTTCAATACCGTCAGTATTTTCCTTAACGGTTTCGCCTGTTTCGTCAAACGTAATCTGCTCAGTTACGTTAAAATCATCGTCATGACGATAAAAAGTAAAGTAAACATATCCTAAATAAGTACCGGGGCATAAATCATCATTTCCAGCTGGATTCCACTCTGATTTAATTTTCCATGCAGTATTATAATCCCACTCACCATTTTCATCCTTGAAATAGGCTACGTAGTTATCAATACCGCCTTCAGCAAAATACCTCTTAGGGTCTTCGCCTTTGGGGACATACTCCGAGTAAATGTTGATACCAAATGGGTTATCCATAAGTACTAAAAGCGATGGGGTTTCCTCACTTTGAAATCTCACCTCTTCACCATTTTCAATATAAGTGGCAGCAAAACCCATTTCAATAGGCTCCCAACGCCCACCACTTATTGAACTCGTATCAAAATCGCAGGGATATTCATCCACCCTCTCATAGGTGACTGAACTTTCAGTACCATCCTCAAGAATTACCGTTGTTTCATCCTCATAGATATGAACTTTTCCGCCTCCGTCATTTGGGGTATATAATTCGCCCGGAAAATCTCTTATAATGCCATTTATTGACCCCCTTACGAGTTCAGCACATGAGCCATAGTACGCAAAATCCCTGATATCATAGAAATCTTTCTTAATTTCTATTTTTTTATCATAAGAAGATTTTTCGTCCTTAGTGTATAAACTTAGTTCATCTGTTGTCCACACATCACCTATTCTATTACGATACCATTCAGACGGATTTATCTTTTTATAGAATTCCCTACCATTATTAATAGTAATGACAAAGTTTCCGCTTTTATAAATGGGTATTTGCCCTTTGGCGAATTGGTCTCTTCCTCCAATGGTCGTAATATCCCTTTCATAAATTGTACCCTTATTAGAATTTTGATGTTTCGTTTTAAGTACGTAGTTACTATAACTCTTTGTATATGGCATTTTAAATTTTAAAGTTTGTCTTCAAGGGTCTGCGTAAAGTCTATGCTTCCCTCTTTATTTTTCTTAACCTCAAATACAGGAACTCCATTTTCCTTAAGTGTATAATGTTCTGACTGATGATAAATCTGATTATTTTCATCAAACGTTGTGACAAGGCCATTATCAAGGTCTCTAAGTTGTGAGCCTTCCAACATGTATGCCATTGTGTCCATATCATGGTCAGTCATTTCAATATCCAACATAATAGGTTCAAATAATGTATTTACCAACAATACACGTTGTGTTGGCTTACCAATGTAAGGTAAAATGTTAGACTTGAAACTTGGAGCGCTCGATGGGGTGACTGTTACAAACGTCATCGTTGAACTCTCATTATACCTATAAGTATAAGACCTGTTGGAAGAATCGCTGGATGATTGAACTATTGGTTCGCACCTGTTATTACTTGTAACGAGCCTAAAGAAATTCTCCCTTTCTCCATCATCATTAATGTAAATGATTCGATAGCCAACAAGTTCGTTATTGGTTCTTAATTTGGCTTTTAATGCCGAATTAGTGACTGAATTTTGGTCAAACACAAGCCCTCTGACATTAGGATATGCTGACAAGGTACTAACATCAGAAATTACAGCAGGGATTTCTTTAGGCTTTATGTAAACGGTATAAAATCCCTTCCTATTAAAATAACTTAAAGGGAGTTTTAAGTTATAAAGCCCCTCCAAAACATTGTCAGCATCGCCTTCCCCACCATCATATATTACATCGCTTAATATGGATGAAGGCAACTTAGTAAACACCGCATTTTCGACGTTATCACTATTTCTATTTTCGTGAAATGCGTAGTAAATATCAACGTCATCAGACGTAACCCTTGTTGGTATTGTTGTTCCGTATACTCCCTGACTCATTTTATTGCTGTATTAGATTAAATGTGGAACCATTTGCGTAATTTTCCATTGATTCCAATGTTCTTATTTCCTGTAATTTTAAATGCCTATCTATGGCTGAGGCCATGCCTCTATCTATATAAATATCAGACTCAATATTTTGATAATATGATGAACCCAAGTTAAATTCTTGCCTAAATACAGGCGCTGCGACATAATCCCTAATATTCTTGCCGTCTTCTAATAAAAATTCAACACTACCGCCATTACAAGATATATCACTCGTACCATTGGTCTTAGACGTAATCATCTTACCTGCTGTTAGCGCCATTTCAAACTTTGTTTTGGGGTAATCATATAGCCCATTGTTATCAATGTTCTGATTTAATTCAAAATATTTTATAACAAATGAATTTCCATCAGCCATATAATAATTTGTCCTTTCATCAGTAATTTTTAGCGTATCAACATATTTCACTCCACTAAGATGAGTATTGTCAAGCTCATATGTCACAGAATAGTCTGACTGATTTGTTATTTTATTTATAACTGCACCAATATGATAGGTGATGTCAAAATATACATCAGTATGGTCATTAATCGCCTGTTCAATATCGTTTAAATTATTCCATTGAATGGTGGTTTTATTGCCAAGTTCATCGTAATAAAACAATTCCATATTGGTTAAAATATTTCCAAAGAAGCTACCATCAGGCAATTCATCATTTTCCTCTAAGCATGATACCATTCCTTCATAAAACAATAAATCTAATCTACAGCCTTCATATGGTTTTATATATTTAGAATTGCCATCGCTACCCTCAAGACTGCTATACATTTTGATATTGAAATATCCAGGAAGTTCATTATTTAGTTCATCAACGGTAATTCCATGCCTCCTAAGTATCTCTAACTTAGAGTCTGTGTATCCAGTGACAAGAAAACAATCATACTCATCATATCTGTAAATTACTGTTACATAATCATCAGAAATACTATATGTCTTCCAGCCATTATTATAAAGCGTCAAATCAGATACTTCTGTCCATTTCTGTTTGGTTACTATGTGTTCAGAGTTGTCATCTATCACTTCATTATCTTCTTCATCATTTACAACGATAGATGAGCCTGATATAACCCATCTAACATTATCTATATCGCAATACCCATTCAAAATAGGATAAATGGTAGTGACATCTCTATCTTTCATGATTTCCTCGATATGGAAACCATCAGAAGATGCAAGTATCATAGTATTCTGATAAAAAATGTATTTTGCTTCATCTGAAATTTCGCATCCATTATCATCAGGAAGTTGTATTAAGCAGTTGTTATTTTTACTAAAGTAAAAAACTTCTTTACCACTATCATTTATTTCGCTAAAATATCTAACGCCATTTATATCAACGTAATGCGACGTTTCTGAAATTGAGTAGACAGGAAATAGTTTGTTTTTTAGTTTTAAATCGACACTCCATTCATAGCAATAACGCACATATTTACCTTGAAACACAGGATAAATATTGCCATTGATGACCACTATTTCGCCTAATGTGATAGGATATTTAACACCCATTTTTTCATCTTCATTTGAAGATGGGTTATATACCACCTTATTAGTTAAAGGATGGAAAGCGTATGTTCTGACCGTCTCACCTTCATAAACAGTTGGGTTTATCTCCTCAGGATGCCCACTTACATAATAGTCGGTATAAGACTGCCATGCATCTTCATCAAATAGATTTTCAAAATATTCTTCATCAAACACGTAACCCTTATCATAGCCATTATTGATAAAAGTATCATTTAAAACGGTTGTTTCGAACGTTTCATTATCAACAAGATACGGCCTATTAACAACTGTTCCAACGCCTGCATTTTTGCTAATTGTTTGATTTGAATAATCCACAGATTCTTCCCAATCCTTCGATAATATAGACATTTCACCTAAATCGTCAATAGAAACGTCAAAATTAATCGTAATTGGATAAGATGCTTCATAAGTGGCACTATTTTGTTGCAAATTTATGCTATCTACCCATTCTTTTAAAATATTGAAAAACTTAATCCCACCCCTTTTAACATACTCCTGACAATCGCAGCAATCATTGGCTTCTTCACAAGAAGTAAGTTCGCTATACAACGAGTTTCTTTCATCAAACCATTTATACCACTTAAGAGCATCTGAATAATATATAAATTCAGTATTCCAAGCCATAATAAATTCATCAGGAATATTAAATCTCAAAACACAGTTTTTAGTTATCCATTCATACATTTCGTCGCCACCTCTTGACGCAAATGTAGCGTCTAAATTTGAATAGTAATTATAAAGTTCTTGACTACTTCCATTAACTGTTTCTTCATAATAAGATAAGGCATTATCATATATTTTAGGGTATTCTGAATTTAATATTTTAAAATAATCATTAAAAAAACAATACCATTTATTTAATGTCTGATATGTTAATACCTTTATTTCTGTGCCGCCTGACATTATTTTCCTACCCTCATAATGTGGGTCTTCATTGGATTTTGGCCATGAAAGGTCATAAAATCCTCCGTCATTATCAGGTATATTGACATAGATATCAGTATAATCAGTTATTTTTGTTGCTATTTCACTTGGTATGATAACGTCACTTACAATTAGTCCATAGTTTGTTTCATCAACGTCCTTGAATACGGGTCTTCTTTTTATTCTTGAAGGGTTTATGCCAAGTTCTTGCGCTCTATTAACCGCATTGGCGTATCCATAGACGATTTCTTCGCCGAGTATGTTATCACACCCGATTTGAATAGAAGGAATTACCCAAGAATCAACCAATGATGGTAAAACTCCGGGTAATCTTGACCTTATTTTATTTAATGGAATTGTTCGCTTAATTACTTTCATCTTTGAATTTAGGCTCAAATAAATTAAATTCTATTACCCCATCTTCATTTGAATTAAGATATGGCGGCAAATAATAGACGTACTTATTTAGTTTGTCATCAAACACAATATTAACAGGTATAAATGTCTGTTTATAAATATCCTTAATCGTAATTCCCTCTAATAATTTTTCCTTGTCGTTTTTAATGGTAAGAACCCTAACATTATCATCATTTATTTCCCGTGGGAGCGTCATTGGAATTGTTTTTCCAATTCCGGCGTGGCAAAAATCAACCCTAAGATATATGGTAGATGTTCTCATTCTGTTAGAATACTCTTTGAACAAATATAAGTAATAACCCTCTGACGTAGTTTTTGTTGTAAATTTATCAGTAGTAACAATTCTACTGCTAATTCTATGGGAATCTTCAAATAAGTTGCCCTCTCCTGTAATGGCTTCTGTATTAACAGTTACGCTTGATAAACCGTCTACATTAGTCTTCACGTCCTTAAATGTGAATTTACTTGTTTTGTTATAATCCATTAATTTCTTTGCCAACGCCGCCTCATCTAAATGAATAGTAGAAGTTGCCAATAAAACCTGCGTCGAAGGATTTGGGGTGCTATAGAACGATAGTCTTATAAATGTCTTACTAATTTTCTTAGCCATGTTTTTAACCTCACTATTAGAGAAATTAACAAAGCCTAATAAATCAGATACATTTTGTAAATCAGCCTGATTGTTTTCATAGAAATCGTAATCAGTCACAAACCAACCACCATCTTCTATTACTTTCCAACTGTCAAGGTCTCTATTCCTAAAGTGAAAGTTAAACCTTATTTCATCTGCCCTTATTAAAGAATTATCTTTACTGATAAACGGAGAATATACATCTTTCTCCATGTCAACAATATCATTTATATATTCATTTTTAACCTGTTGAACTAAATCATGGGTTAAAATCTTCTCTCTGCTAATATTATTAGCAACGTTGGTAGTAAATGGTAATTTAAATGATAGATAGTCTTCTATTTTCATTAGTTGAACTGACGAACCTAATAAATCTTTGCCACTAATAGCATAAGGCTTCCAAGTGTCCATTGATTCAAGCAAATAATTTTCGGCTGTTATGGTTTTATCGCCAAAAATATCGTCAGGAATATAGAAACTATAATTTTGATAATTCAGGGCAATATCAGTGCATAAGTCCCTCAATATAGCATCTTCCTGAAAAACATCATATTTCCCTTTATCTAACGCCAAGGAGCAAACAAGCATGCTTGAGCCATTTACGTCATCCACCGTCAATTTATACTCAACGTCACCATTTATCTCAATATACTTATAATAATAGTCTTCCCCATTACTATCCGTATACGCTTCATTAATTACTTTATAAGCAACGTTATTAATAATAATCCCGTCATTCTGAGAAATAACATATTCTTCATTTTTAAAAGAAATAACAGGCTCATTCATTGAATTTTCGCCATTTTTCACATAAATCTTATAGGACGTTGAAGCGTTACCATTATTTGTATTAAAATTCATAGAAGAGCCATTTACAGTTTCTATCGTCGCGTTTGTTTTATCTTCGTTATATTCTAAACGATAATCTTCATTAGCGATATTAACCGTGTCAAACATATTGGTCTCTGAATAATATCTTACTCCAAGGTAATCCACATAATCATTGCTGTTATCGTCTGTACTCAAATATAGCCTACTATTGACAGACTGATTGCTTCTTACCATTATAGTAGTTCCAACATTAGGGGCTGCATCATACGGTAAAAAAATTAATAAAAATCTTCCTGATTGCTGAGCGGCAATGGCATCATGCATATCACACAATTCTTCCGCTTCATCAATATAGACACTTCCACCATCAGATGATAAATCCCTATGTTCGCCGAATAGTTCATCGCTTCCATAGTTGGTTAAACCTGAATAAAATTTGCCATCAATGTCTACACCATAGCCAATATATTCTTTTTCCTCCTCCCCATCTTCATTGTATGCCAGTCTGTATACATCATCTAAATAATAGGTTTCATTGGCATATCTTATATAATGCCTATAGCCGCCGCATGATACTGACTCTATATCTAAAGTTTCATCAGGTTTCTTATAAATCACAAATTTATATACGTATTTCCATTTATTTGGCTCATAGTCAAATATGCCTAATATTTTACAGGAAGTACCAATTATAGTAGAATTCCTATATATAGGGGATAATGACTTATTCAGTCTTATGGTTGGCTCTGCATAAGTGCCATCACCCCGTTCTATTAACGACATGTCCGCCAAACAATCTACGCCATCTACTACAAGATGGCCATCTTCTATCCAATAATATGTCTTTATTGATATGGTGCTATCGCCATCGTTATAAGAATAGAAAACGTTATCTATTAAAAAACCGTTTATACCGTCTTTTGAAAAAAGATAAGATATCTCCCCGTTGTTTTCAACATATTTCTGTGTTATTTCTTCAGTGATATACTCTTTCTCAGGGTCAATACCTTCAGTAATCCGCTGATTGTTTTTAACATAATAGTATTCATTTGTGTTATAGTCATAACTGACAGGTAGAGTTACTATTTTAGAAATTTCCTTTACTTCTAACGTTTTCTCTATTAGCACCCTACCTTGTCTTCTAACCTTTTGACTACTTATGGTTAAAACATCAAATGCTTTGTCTGTATATTTGGTTTTAACAGCCACCCTTTCGCCATCAACTAACTCAGTAGAATAAGGTGTCACACCTGATATATAAGATAAATCAGGTGATACATATAACTCGCTAAAATCAAAATATTTTAGTTTTGTTTCAAACGTATTGTTTAATTTATACCTTAGCATTCTTCAATCTCCTCTGAATAATCTTCAATATTAGTTGATGGGTAAAAATTGGTTTCTTCGCCTGACGGAACATAATCAGGGCCAACAAATTTAACTGCCAAATTATCGCTATGCGGGTCTTGTCTTCTTAAGTAGAAATTAATGTCTTTCTTTATATAAAATGCGCCGTTAGTAAATGGATAATCATCTATAGGAATAAGATTTCTCCAATAAAACCTGCATGACCCGTCCATTATCACCTTTGCATACAACGGCACATCAGCAGGTCTTCTAAATAGCCTAAATGATGCAATGTTATTACCGTCATCTGTTTCTTCATAACCAAATCCATTTCTCACATATTTACCCTTTTCATCACAAAGCACTGCGGTAAACTTATTTGGTGTATGAACCTCAATGGCCATTAATGTGTAAATCTTATTGGTTTCGCTATTATAGATATATGACTTATCGCCATTGCTAAGGTAGTTAGAATCATCTGTACAGAATAAATAGGTCGGCACGCCGAGCCAACTATTAAAGCCTTCTGAAATTGAATATATGTCCAACATATCTGCTTGAACTGACATTATTTCGTTGTCATACTCCTTTATTGGAATTGCATACGACGATTGATAATAATATCCTTCAGGGTAATAAAAAGTTTCCCCACTATTGTCAGGCATTCTATATATTAATGAAGGACTTTTAAGCAAAGATGATGTTGTTTGGCTTTCATTTTCGCCATCATCAGAGCCTTCACTTTCGCTTTCAGTTGTTTTTCCTACTATTGTTCTCCCGCCAAAGCCACTATCAACGGTAGCACCATTTCTTGTACCTCCTACTACAACATAATCATCAGATGAATGATTTGAAGAATCGCCTCCAAAATGTCCGAATGGGTTTATATAAACATTAGAATCAAACACTGAAGTGTCAGCAGAAAAATCATTATAAAAGAATTCAGTTAATCCATCAGGTTTCATTTCTCGTTGGACAGTGTTAAACCTATGCATGGCGTTTTGAATATGCTTTTCTTCACATAAAACAGGATTATACGCCGAAATGTCGCCAACAAAATCTATGGTAGATGAAAAATCAATCTCTTCACCGTCTGAGTTAGTCATATCTTTAATACTTATATACTCAGTGCTTTTTCTACTTATATGAGGTGATAAAATAAAGCCACTTACCACAGGTCCAAAACAATGAGAAAATTCTACGTTATCTGATGCAATGTTTCTACTCTTACCACCAACTCCATACCACTCTTTATATCCAGCATTGTTCTTAGTAATAGTAAAATAAAGTTCAGACAATGGTCTGCCAAGATTATCCCTTAAATAAGATGAATCCAAATCATCTGTAAAAACTATTTCACTAATTTCATCGCCATAGCCTGTTTTTGCGAAACCTAATTTACCTATATGGTTTTCAAAAGAGCATTTGGCATCAGATGGGTTAGAATATCTTTGTATTAGGTCACTACCGTCTTTGTTGACAGTGTAATCATTGATTTCTGTGTCAGCAAATTTAAAATTAGGCAATCTAGAAAACATCCTTACGTAATAATATGATTCTACGCCATTTAAAACCTCACAAAATGAAATATCTTGCGCATTATCATCTATATTACATCTATTGGTAGCGTCTGAAACATAATAAGTCTTCCCATCGAACCTAACTGTTCCATTAGACTCATCATAAATGTATTCTTCTGCTACATCTTGTTCATTTTTCACTGTATAGGTATTAGTTCCAGAAGACACACTTAGCCATTTATAAGATATGTTTCCTTCAGTTTTTGCAACTTGAAACGCATATTTGTCTGGTACGGAAATTACTTCAGCGTTTTCATATTTAAGTTCTTCGCCAACATAAATGTTAACCAAATCGCCCTCTTGTAAACCATGCATTGTAACACTATAAACAGTCAACACGTTTAGACCATTGTCATTTGTTACAAATTCATCAATCATAAGGGCTTTAAGGTTGCATTTATTGCCAATTTTCCTTAAAAACGCATAGCCTTCTGTTTCTGAACGACTTGGATAGGTAATGCAATAATTCCAATTTTGTTCATATCTTTTCCTATGTTTATTTAGCAATGGAGTAAATGAAAATAAATCTCTGCCCGGATACATATCAATAAAATCACATGCATTTTTATCATTAATAACTTTATTGATTAATAAATTTCCGACCCTTAAGCTATTTTTGTCTATAATATACGAAGGCATCTTAGATTCATTAGAAAAGCCAAACCAACCATTTTCTTCTGTCAGATTATTAGTATATGACTCAGCAAAAGTGGATGAATTTAGGTAATTATATACAGTCTCCCAATCATCCCCACCTATCCATTGTCCATCAACGGTTCTATAAATGTCGTCTATTGTATTGAAATTATCATATACGCCATTAATCATATTAATCGCCTTGTACGTATATCCCCTTAATATATGGTTATTAAAAATATCTAACCCACAATGATAATCATAGCCGCACCTTTCATTAGAAAGTTGCGTATCCCTGACAGCTTCGTATTCATTATATATAAAACTAGATGATTTTCCATATGCGCCATTTATTTCGCTCTTTTTCTTAGCGACAAAGTTAAGGCATTCCACGTCATCAGAACCTTCGTTTTTAACCACCTCTGTTACAGGATTAAACAATATGTTTGAACAAAACGGGTTAATATCTAAAATCAGTCTAAATTTATTACTATTACCCCTTTCTTCCTCGTATAGGTCATAAGCATTGACAACACCCTCAATAGAGGTTTCCGGTAATATTTTCTTATTACCGGAAACATTAATATTTAATGTTTTATTTACATTGACTGATTTTTTGTTCAGTTTTTCAGATAATAGAATTTGCATTTTAACCTCCAATATTTGCTACAAACTTAAACGGCAATTTATATATCATACCATTTTTCATTTTTAAATACGCTGTTATTAACATATCTCCTGCATTTTCCTCCAAAAGAGTTTCATGTTTTGATAGTAAGAAAATAAACTTCTTAGAACCTTC
>AUXO015465901.1_pt1 | contig 13479 bp, 11 predicted proteins | sample 768731 | NCBI WGS metagenome assembly AUXO01 (sample SAMN02715735, study PRJNA202380) | gut metagenome | biome: sheep rumen | host: Ovis aries | place: New Zealand: Palmerston North
TCCGGCTCTGTATATGCTGTTGTTTCCTGTGCCGGAACAGTAGGCGTAGGCTGCTGTGTTTCTGCAAAGGTTTCTTCAGCAGGCTGCGGTTCTACAGTCTCAGCAGGTGCTGCAGACTCTTTTGCCATTTCTTCGTTGATCAATTCTTCTGCATTGACCAGTTCCGGTTCTGCTGTACTTTCACCTTCAAAGAATATAAATCCTTTTGCCGGGTCTCTGTTCAGTGTTTCACCAGGCCGTATCATTGCATAAGAAGTCGAAAGCACAACAAAGAATGCCAGCAGAACTGTCACTCTCTTACGCAATTTTTCCGTTATAAAACGTTCTTTTCCCCATTTGTTTTTCATGTAATACACCAAAATGTATGCTGCTGTTGTCATTTATGCACAATACGCACAAATAAACGTACCATCATATTATCACCTCTATCATGATATTTCAAACAATATGTAAAAAAAAGAAGACTTATTCTTAAAATAAACTGAATTTTTAAAATGAATGTTTATAAGTGATTTAATGGTTTTTGTTCACAATACGATACTTGTGTAAGAAACAATAAAAACAGCCTTTTTTATATCAAGGCTGTTTTACACATGTAAATCGATGTCAATTCTTAGATACGGCTCTTGATGGCCTTGTATACACCTTCGCCATCCAGACCGTATGCATGAAGCAATACGGCAGCACTTCCGCTCTCAGCAAATGTATCGGGAAGACCGATCCTGTAGATGAATCTCGGGCAGTGTGTAACGGATACTTCCGCGATCATGGAGCCAAGACCATTGATGATGTTGTGTTCTTCAGCTGTGAAGATCACATCATGGTTCTTCAGCACTTCCACAATACCTGCCTCATCTGCAGGTTTAATAGCACATACATCAACAACTGTGATGTCTACGCCTTCCTTCAGCAGCATCTCTCTCGCTTCCAGTGCTGATTTGACCATCAGTCCGGTAGCGAATACTGCGATCTTCTTTCCCTGTGCAAGTACATGGATCTTTGTAATATCCGGTACATTGCCTTCTTCATATACATCCTCGACCTTTGCTCTGCCGAGTCTGATATAGCACGGTTCTGTTGTCTTTGCGACATAGTCAACGACAGCCTTTGTTTCAGCTGCGTCTGCCGGGCAGTAGATCTCCATCATAGGGATCGAACGCATGATCGCGATATCTTCGATTGCCTGGTGGGATACACCGTCTTCACCGACAGAGATACCTGCATGTGATCCGGCGATCTTGACGTTCAGGTGAGGATATACGACAGAGTTCCTGATCTGTTCCCAGGGTCTGCCTGTAGCGAACATTGCGAATGTTGAGGCGAATGCCGTATAGCCGCTGGCAGCCAGGCCTGCAGCTGTACCGATCATGTCTGCTTCCGCAATACCCATATCGAAGAAACGTTCAGGTGCCACTTTAGCTGCCTTGATGCTGTGGGTGGAACCTGCCAGGTCTGCGTCAAGCACGACGATCTTGGGATCTTCCTGAACGAGCTTTGCCAGCTCTTCACCGTAAGCTTCTCTAGTTGCGCGTCCCATGTTTATTCCTCCTGTGCTCCAAGGTCATTCAGGGCGGTCTTGATCAGATCACCGCTCGGAGCCTTTCCATGCCAGTCAACATTGTTCTCCATGAATGATACGCCTTTGCCCTTTGTCGTTTTGGCAATGATCACTGTCGGTACACCCTTGACAGTCTTTGCTTCAGCGAATGCATTCTGGATCTCTTTATAATCATGTCCGTCGATCTCGATCACGTTCCAGCCGAATGCTGCGAACTTCGGACCGATCGGGTTGGGACCGATTACGTGATCAGTCGTTCCGTCGATCTGCAGATTATTGACATCAACAATACCGCACAGATTGTCGAGTTTGTAATGATGGGCTGCCATAGCTGCTTCCCAGATCTGTCCTTCTTCCACTTCACCGTCGCCCATGAGGCAGTAGATCCTGTGATCATTGCCGTCAAGACGGTTAGCCAGCGCCATGCCGTTGGCTGCGGAAAGACCCTGTCCCAGAGAGCCTGTGCTCATGTCAACGCCGGGAACCATATTCATATTCGGATGACCCTGCAGCCTTGAATCCAGCTGTCTGAATGTCTTTAGTTCCTCGTGGGGAATGATTCCTTTGGCTGCCAGGATGGCATATAAAGCAGGTGATGCATGTCCTTTTGAAAGTACGAAACGGTCACGGTCAATGCTTACTGCATTTTCCGGAGTAATATCCATAACATTAAAGTAGAGTACCGTGAGAATGTCAGTACAGCCCAGGGATCCTCCCGGATGACCGGACTGTGCTCTGCTAACCTGTCTGATAATGTCTATCCGGACATCATTAGCAATCTGTTTCAGTTCTTCAACTGTTTTCATCTGCAAACCTCCGTCTTTTCTCTTCTGCGCGCAAATCATACCATTAAAGTTGTAATAAACATAGTCTTTTCTATAATTAATTCCCTCACAAAATGACCGGAAATGCAGATTTCCTTTATACAGGAAAAAACCTATATATTAAAAAAGGGTATTTCAGGCAATACCCTTAATGATCCCATTGTGCATTGAAGAGTCCGGCATAGAAACCCTTCTGTGCCAGCAGTGATTCATGTGTTCCCTGCTCGATCAGGCTTCCATGGTTCAGGACCAGGATCTGATCAGCTGTTTTGATCGTTGACAGTCTGTGCGCGATAATGAATGTCGTCTTGCCGCGGCACAGTTCCAGCATTGCGTCCTGGATCAGCTGTTCGGTATGTGAGTCAACATTTGATGTTGCCTCATCCAGGATCAGCATCCTGGAATCCGACAGCATTGCTCTGGCGATCGTCAGCAGCTGTTTCTGTCCCTTGGAAATATTGACGCCGCTGTCTGTCAGAACGGTATCATAGCCGTTCTTCAGCGACATGATGAAGTCATGCATATGGGCAGCTTTGCAGACACGCTCTACGTCTTCCTTGCCTGCCTTGTCATTTCCGTAGGCAACATTTTCATAGATCGTTCCTTCAAACAGCCATGTATCCTGCAGGACCATGGAGAACTGCTTCCTGACGGAATCTCTTGTACTGTGCATGATGTCATGCCCGTCGATCGATATCGTGCCGCTGTCCGGATCATAGAAACGCATCAGCAGATTGATGATCGTTGTCTTTCCGGCACCGGTCGGACCGACGATCGCGACCATCTGTCCCGGCTTTGCATGAATGTTGATCCCATGCAGGATCTCTGTTCCTTTAATATAGGAGAAATGCAGCTGATCGAAATCAACGCTTCCCTCGGCTGTATCAATGACCGCTGCATCCGGATCATCTGCCGGTTCACTTGGTTCATCCAGCAGACCGAACACACGGTTCGCAGCAGAGATCGCTGACTGCAGTTCCGCAAACAGGTTCGCTGTTTCACTGATCGGACCGGAGAACTTTCTGGAATACAGCGTAAATGATGAAATGTTGCCGATCGTGATGCGTCCGAACAGGAACAGCAGTGCACCGAATGCCGTCACCATGGACAGCGACAGATTGTTGATGAACTGAACGGTCGGACCTACCAGGGTTCCCTGATAGTCTGCCTCGTAATACGCATCTACCGCTTCCTGGTTCTTCTGATCAAATCTTGCGATGATCGTATCTTCCTGTCCGTATGCCTTGATCGTTTTATGTCCTGACAGCATTTCTTCGGCAAAGCCGTTCAGAAGACCCAGTCTTCTGGAGCGTTCATGGAACAGCGGTCTGACTTTGCGGGTGCGCTGTCTGGTCACAAAGATGATCAGCGGTATGGTCACGATAAAGATCAGACACAGTACGGGAGCGATCTTCAGCATCATCCATGCTGAACCGATGACCGTGATCAGACTGGTCAGGATCGTGATCAGGTCACTGGAGAGTGACGTATTGATCGTATCGATGTCGTAGGAGATCTTGGAGATGATATCTCCGACCTGGTTCCTGTCGAAGAAACCGACAGGCAGTGTCAGCAGATGCTCAAATACCTGCTGTCTCATCGTTCTGGTAATATTGGCTGATACCCTGACAATGACCATGCGTGCCATGTAGGAAAATACGGCATTGATCAGGATCAGTATCAGCATGATCCTGCAGTAGTACAGCACAAGATCAAAGTTTACAAGGCCTTTCCCTCCGATCGCATCGATCGCGTTTCCGGAGACCCTGGGCACATACAGGTTTGCCAGATTGGCTGCCACTGTCAGGAACAGTGCAAGGCTCATCATGCCTTTGTTGTCCCAGAGGTAGGTGCCCATTCTGAGCAGCACTGCCTTCTTGTTGACAGGTGCTTTCGTTTTCTTCTGATCCTTATTCAAAGAGAGCACCTCCCATCTGTGAATCACAGATCGAAGCATACAAGGCGCTTCTTTCCGTGAGTTCTTCATCTGTACCGATGTCCGAGAGATCCCCGTTATCAAGGATCATGATCTGGTCGCAGCTGCGGATCGAGGACACACGCTGGGCAATGATCACCATCGTTGTATCCGGATATTTTTCTGTCAGCGCTCTGCGCAGCTTCGCGTCTGTCGCATAGTCCAGGGCACTGCTGGAGTCATCCAGCAGCAGGAATTCCGGATTGGATGCGAATGCGCGTGACAGCAGGATCCTCTGGCGCTGACCGCCGGATACGTTCGTTCCGTTTGTTGTCAGTTCATGTTCCGTACGTTCTTCAAGCTGGTTGATGAATTCTGAAGCCTGTGCGCTGTCGATCGCATCTTCCATGGAATCGTCGCTTACTTCACGGCCGAAACGGATATTTTCGGCGATCGTATCAGAGAACAGGAAGTCATTCTGCATGACAAGACCAAACTGTCTTCTCAGGACAGAAGGCTCGATATTGCGGATATCCTTACCGTTCAGATAGATCGCACCGCTGTCAATGTCATAAAAATGCAGCAGAAGACTCATGACCGTTGTTTTGCCGGAACCTGTGGCACCGAGGATACCGAGTGATTCGCCCGGTCTGATCTTGAAGCTGATATGTTTCAGATTGTCCTTGACCTTCAGATAGGAGAAGGAAACATCCCGGAATTCGATCGCATACTGCGGATCACCGTCCGGATAATTTCCGGGCTTCCATGCTTTCTCTGATTCTGTCTGCAGCACTTCATCAATGCGGTTGGCACTAGCAATGCCTCTGGAGTACATGATGAACATACGGCTGATCGCCATCATACTGCGGGATATGATCGTAAAGTATGACATGAACGCGATGATGCGTCCTGTTTCGGAAAGTCCCTGGTTGACGCGGTACGCACCAAGCAGGATCACGCCTGTCAGACCCAGATTCAGGAACAGGTTCATTCCCGGGGAAATGATCGCCATGGTACGGTTGGCATAGATCTCCTGATCATGCTGGGCTTTGTTGACAGCGGCATACCTCTTCTTTTCGTTTTCCACTCTGCTGAGTGCCTTGATGACACGGATACCCTGCACGTTTTCGCGGACAACGCCTACCATCTTATCGCTGATCTGCTGTACTTTCGCAAACAGCGGCACGCCCTTGGTTGCTCGTACATAGACAAGAATGCAGATAAAAGGGATGACTGCCAATAATGCCAGGAACAGGAAGCTGTCCATCAGCAGCGTGATTGCCAGACCGCCGACAACGATGATCGGTGCTTTGATGCCCATTCTCTGCATCATGCCGAGCATTCTGTGCACATTATATGTATCGCTTGTCAGTCTTGTTTCCAGAGATGGAATTGTAAAAGCATCTGTTTTTTCACAGCTCAGATACAGTGTTTTCTCAAACAGGTCATGACGGATACTTCTGGTCGCACGTCTGGATACTTCCGCTGCAGACCGGTTAGCCCGGATATTGCACCACCATGCCAAAAGCGCGCATAAGATCATAATGCCGCCCCATTCCGCAATCAGAGCTGTGCTCTTCAGCGGAACGATGTCGTCGATAATCTTCGACAATATATATGGCAGCATCAGTTCCAGGACGGAACCGATCGATTTGATCAGCAGCCCGACAAACATCATGCCGCTGACCGGTTTCAGGTATTTCCAGATCATTTTCATGTTTGATGTACTCCTCAACCATCATAAGCATTTCGGTTGCATAACGCAATTATTATACAGTGATGATTTATTACAAGTATATATTTAACAGCCGTCATCTCAATGCTCAGACTGTCTGTCGGATGAACGCAGAATATGACATCGTCTGCAGTACTGTATTTGCACATCTTTCAGCGTATCGCTACAATAAATGCAAGATAATACGAGGCTTTTATGAAACATATCCGTTCGATCCTTCCTTCCGGAGACAGTGCTGTCCTGATCCGGCTGGAACAGACGATCAGTCCTGAAAACACGATTGAAATTTATAACCTGATGTCACAGATCAGGTCTGCCAGGATCATCGGCATTACCGACCTGATCCCTGCATACTGTTCACTCATGGTCTGCTATGACCCTGCCCTGATCTCATGGCAGTCACTGCATGACCGTCTGAAGGAACTTTCTTCCGTACAGAGTGACAGCAGTACTGCAGTGCAGCGGCATATTACCATTCCCGCGGTATACGGCGGCATCTACGGTGAAGATCTGCATTCCGTATCGGAGCTGTGCGGTCTTTCAGAGGAAGAGATCATTGCCATCCATTCCGGTACCGACTATTTTGTTCACATGATCGGATTCCTTCCGGGATTTCCGTATCTGGGCGGGCTGGATGAACGGATCGCTGTCAGACGTCTGGATGAACCGCGGATCAGGATCCCTGCCGGATCGATCGGGATCGGCGGCAGTCAGACAGGCATCTATCCCCTGGATTCCCCGGGCGGCTGGAGACTGATCGCAAGAACACCTGTCAGGATCTATGATCCTGCCTCAAAAGATCCCGTACTGTTCAGACCGACGGACATCGTCCGTTTCAAACCTGTCACGGAAGCGGAATATCTGGAGCTGGAACAGGCTGCAGCACGGGGTGAGCAGGTATATACGATCACGGAAGGAGGCACATCATGGGTATCCGGATCATAAAAGGCGGAATGTTTACGACCGTACAGGACTCCGGAAGAACAGGTTACCAGGATCTTGGCTTCCATGTATGCGGAGCAGCGGACAGACGCTCCTTCCGCATTGCCAACCTGTTGCTGGACAATCCGGAAAACGAAGCAGTCCTGGAGTGCACGCTGATCGGTCCGACCATTGAATTTACATCCGAAATGATCATAGCCATGGCAGGCGGTGATTTCCGTCCCATGATCAATGATGAACCTGTACCGATGTATCAGGCACTGTATGTCAGGAAGGGTGACATCCTGAAGCTCGGCAGTGCCCGCAGCGGCAGACTGTGCTACATTGCTTTTTCAAATTACCTGCAGATCCCGGTCGTCATGGGCAGCAGGTCAACCGATACCATCAGCGGGATCGGCGGTTTCAAGGGAAGAAAACTGGAGGACGGAGACTATATTGAAGAGCGCATCAAACGGCGCAAATATCTTCCATGGTTCCTTTCCAGGAAACTGGAACTGCATGAGTTTGAATCAGACAAAGCAGAGATCCGGGTCATCGCCGGTCCTCAGAACGACATGTTTGCGGAAGCAGGCATGCGCACATTCCTGAACAGTGAATATACCGTGACCGGTGATTTTGACCGGATGGGCGTCAGACTGGACGGACCGTTCATTGAGTCCCGTCAGGGAAGCGACATTATTTCCGACGGTATCCCGTTCGGTGCAGTCCAGGTACCGGGACACGGCAAACCGATCATCATGCTGTGTGACAGGCAGACGACCGGCGGCTATGCAAAGATCGCCTGTGTCATATCCGTGGATATTCCGAAGATCGCTCAGAGGAGGATCTCCGACAAAATACATTTCAGGCAGGTCTCTGTAGAGACTGCGCAGAAACTGATCCGTGAGGAGGAACGTGAGTTCCAGTCCATGCGCGATCAGATCCACCAGCCCTGCAAAGAAGTGCTGGACATCAGGCTGACCGCGAAGCGGATGAAACAGCTGTTTGAAGAGAATTGAGGTATTGAGATATGGAACTTGATCAGATCGAAAAGCTGGTAAAGCTTCTTGAAAATTCATCATTGAGTGAACTGACCATCAAAGACGGTGATTTCAAGATCAGCATGTCGCGCAATACAGCAGGTACTGCCGTGCAGACAGAGCCTGCAGTACAGAGACATGCAGACAAAGAAGACATGACCGTCAACATCACCAGTCCGATCGTCGGTACCTTTTATTCTGCTTCCGGACCTTTGATCCCTGCCTATGTCAGGACAGGCGACAAGGTACATGCCGGAGATACCGTATGCATCATTGAGGCAATGAAGATGATGAATGAAATACAGGCGGACTTTGACTGTGAGATCCTCGCAGTCCTTGTATCAAACGAACAGAAAGTGGAATACGGACAGCCGCTGTTCCGTGTCAGGAAGCTGTAACATGTCTGCCAGGCGCGTACTTGTCGCCGCCAGAGGCGAGATCGCTGTCAGGATCATCCGTGCCCTGAGGGACATGGGCATTACATCCGTGGCTGTTTACTCCAAAGAAGACGCCTCTGCCATGCATGTAAGACTTGCGGACTACCGTGTATGCATCGGTGAAGGAAGCGGCAGACATTCCTATATGAATGTATCCAATATTATTACGGCAGCCCTGAACTTCGGATGTGATGCCATCCATCCGGGATACGGATTTCTTTCTGAAAACGCAGACTTTGCGGAAACCTGCAGAAACAACGGACTGATCTTTATCGGACCGGAACCGGAAACGATACGCCGTATGGGAAACAAACAGGAGGCACGCTCTTTGATGAAAGCAGCGGGTGTGCCTGTTGTTCCGGGAAGTGATTCCCCTCTGCATGATGTACGGGAAGCCAGGAAAGCCGCAGAAGCGATCGGCTGGCCGGTGATGATCAAAGCGATCCTTGGAGGCGGCGGGAAAGGCATGCGGGAATGCCGCAGTCCGCAGCGTTTTGAACAGGACTTCAGTATGGCGCAGAGCGAAGCGGTCAATGCCTTCTCTGATGACGCCATGTATCTGGAAAAGCTGGTGGAAGATCCCCGCCATGTCGAAGTACAGATCCTCGCGGATCAGTTCGGGCATATCATCACGTTAGGCGATCGTGACTGTTCCGTTCAGCGGAACCATCAGAAGCTGATTGAAGAGTCACCAAGTCCGGCGATCAGCGATGAAACAAGAAAGCAGATGTACCGTGATGCTGTAAATGCTGCGGCGGCCGCAAATTACACAGGTGCCGGCACCGTGGAATTCATCATTGACCGGGATGGTTCCTATTACTTCCTGGAAATGAATACCAGGATCCAGGTAGAACATGGCGTGACGGAAATGGAAACAGACACGGACATAGTCACAGAACAGATCTCGATCGCTTACGGAGAACCTCTTTCTCTCAAACAGGAAGATGTCATGATGCATGGACATACGATCGAATGCCGCATCAATGCCGAGATCCCGGAGAAGGGATTCATCCCCAGTCCGGGTACGATCAGAAACCTGCATCTGCCTGGCGGAAACGGCGTGCGTGTTGACACGGCACTGTATACCGGATATACGGTACCTTCTGAATATGATTCCATGATCGCCAAGATCATCGTTCATGCCAAAGACAGGGAATCCGCCATCATGAAGATGCGCACAGCTCTGGATGAGACCGTCATATCCGGTGTTGATACCAACCTGGATCTCCAGTATAAGATCCTGCATTCCGATGCATTCTGCAGCGGAACGGCAGATACCGGTTTTGTAAATCAATTCGTCATGGGAGGTACCGTGCATGAAGATCGACTTTAACTGTGATATGGGAGAAAGCTTCGGTCCCTGGAATATGGGAAACGATACACAGATCGTGCCTTACATTACATCGATCAACGCAGCCTGCGGGTTTCATGCGTCTGACCCGATGGTCATGAACAGGACCGTCAGACTGGCCTGGGAAGCCGGTGTACAGATCGGTGCGCATCCCGGATTCCATGATCTGACAGGATTCGGGAGAAGACAGATCAGTACAACGCCGGAAGAAGCCTATACAGACACGCTCTATCAGATCGGTGCCCTGCATGCCTTTGTCAAAGCGCACGGTATGACGCTCCAGCATGTCAAGCCGCACGGAGCGATCTATAACATGGCAGCCAAAGACAAAGCATTGGCTCAGGCCATCTGTCAGGCAGTCCGGGATTTTGATCCTTCTCTGATCGTTCTGGCACTGCCTGCAGGAGAACTGTACAAAACCGCACAGGAGATGGGACTCCGGGCTGCTGCCGAAGTATTTGCGGACCGCGCTTACAATGAGGACGGCACACTGGTTTCCAGAAGCACGCAGGGATCCATGATCACGGACGCTGAAACAGCAGTCAGCAGAGTGGTCCGTATGGTCAAAGAAGGCAAGGTGACGGCAATTACCGGAAAGGATATCGATATCCGTGCTGATTCCGTATGCATCCACGGAGACGGAGCGCACGCTGTGGAATTCGCAAAGATGATACGGGAACGTCTGCTCAAAGAACAGATCGAGATCGTACCGCTGAACGAGATCGTATAACAAAAACAGTTCATGGTCATCCCATGAACTTTTTGTTTGCAGGCAATATTTAAGGTTCAATCATGAAACCAGTGTTTCTGAAGGTATCTGCCGATTCCGTCTTCTTCCACAGGGTATTCCGTGATATCGTCTGCGGCAGCTTTGGTATCATCTGATCCGTTCTTCAGACAGACGCCCCAGCCTGCATGCTGCAGAAGCGGGATATCATTTTCCATATCACCGAAGGCGATCGTCTCAGCCATCGGTATATTGTACCGCTGCGCATATTTCTCCAGTGCCATGCCTTTGTTGACACGGGGATCGATAAATTCGACGGTCCCCGGGAACGTGCGGACTGCAGTCCATTTCTCAGACGGATGCGCACTGACAGCAGACAGTACCTGTTCCATCACCTCGGGCTTATATTGAACCTCGATCTTTCCTGTCGGTTTTCTGCTTAATTCATCCACTCCGCCGATCTCAACAATGGAATGATTGCGGGCGATCGAGCCTCTCATGAAATCATCCATACGGAGTGCACGCACCAGGTCATATCCGTTTTCATATACGATCGCGTTCACATCAAGCGGTGCGATAAAAGACAGGATCTCACGGACTGTTTCTGCTTCGAGCAGATAGAAGTGTTCATATTCACCTGTTTCTTTATCCCAGAGGTCTCCGCCGTTCATGCCGATGGCAAAGTCAAACTCAAAGGGAAGCTCCCATTCCCTGTTCTTCTCTACTGTTCTGTGGTCCAGCGGTCTTCCGGACGCCACGCCGATCCTGACACCCTCCTGATGAAGACGGATCAATGCGGCTCTTGTGCCCGGATGCATCAGCTTACCCTTATTGACAAGGGTTCCGTCAATATCTGCCGCGAATATTCTGATATTTTTGATCATACTTCTTCCTGTTCTGCCTTTCTGAAATCAACAGGTGTCATGCCGTACTCCCTGTGAAACATTTCCGTAAAATAACTGGCTGATGAGAACCCGCACTGACCGGCGATCTCCGTCACTGTCATGTCTGTTTCTTTGAGCATCTTTGTGGAATTGTTCAGACGGCAGGACAGCAGGAAGCGGACCGGGGACTGGTGTATGAGCGTGTTGAAAATGTTATTGCACGTGCTGGCAGACACATTGCCTGACTCAGCGATCTGTTTCAGCGTGATCCTGTTCTGGTAATTCTCCTGAATATAGCCGATCATCCGCTTCAGTGATGTCATGTGATGGCTTTCAGGTACCTTTTTGATCTCATCGGTCGAGCGGTGTTCATACAGCAGCTTCCAGATGGCAAATATACTGCTCTGGATCGTCAGCGGAAGTGTATCCGCATCTGCGCGATCCTGCTCATAGATGTGCAGGATCATATCCAGGATCTCTTTCTGCCAGGGAATGTTATGGGACAGATGTACAAACGCCATTGCCGGATCGTTGATCACGGGCAGCACGAATGTCTGTTCAATGTACTCATTTGCGCACAGCAGGATCGGATGGATCCTGACACAGATAAAGTCACGTTCCGAAGAACGACCTGTGTGGATCTGTCTTGCGTTGACAAAATATCCGTCACCGGCATGGATCGTGTATTGTCTTCCTGCCGCTTCCAGTTCGGATGTTCCTTTGACAACATATGTCAGTTCCACATCCTGATGCCAGTGCGGGATGCCCTGGACAACATGATGCCCGGAATAACGGCTCTGGAATGTTACATAATACGGAACTTCCTCATGCTGGTAATGGATCTGTTCTGACTCCTTTGTGAGGACATTGTCGGTAATATATGTGCCTGTTCTCTTCTTCATAGTGCCATTATATGAGATATTTATGGAAATGTCGCAAAAAAGCATTTATTTAACATAATAAACGGAATATTGTTATATTTTTCGATTGTTAATTGATAGTTTTTCCGTATCCCGGAGACTATTCTTTATATATAGTTATCTTTCGCCCTCGGAAAATTGTTTCCAAAAGGAAAAGGGTCTGCAGACTGCAGATCCTTTTCTGAGCTCATAATATGATCCTTTTTCCTGTACGGTCTGATTCATACACCGCTTCCAGGATCGCGGCATACTCTTCAGCGCTGTCAATGGATACGCCGGAATTGCTGAGATCGTCTTTTCCGATGATGTCATTCGGCAGATCCCGTACGATCATTTCAACAAAATAACGGATATGTCTGGTCGGTCTGACCGGAAGTTCATCCCCGCTCAGTTCCTGTGTTCCATCCTTTGTATAAACGAACAGTTTTTCTGTTTCCGAGCCGTCTTTGTTCCGTTCGGTCCTTGCCCAGCCCTTTGTTCCATAAACGATCGTATGCGCACTGTCTCCGCCGCTGCACCATGAAGCAGTCAGTACTGCCGCGTTTCCTGACGCATACTGCATGACCACCTGTCCCTGGTCTTCCATACCGCTGTCTTTAGCTCCGTCTGTGATATGCTGCAGGGATGCGGTCAGGGAAACGGGCTTGCCGAAGAGATAATGGATGACATGCAGGCCATGTCCTCCGATATCGGCCATGATTCCGCCCAGAGCTGTCTCTTTGTTCCATACAGGCGGATGACCCGGTACGACTGCACGGTCCACAGCGATACGCACATCCGCTCCATAGATATCACCCAGTACGCCTTCACGGATCAGGTCACGCAGACCGATCGTCCCGTTGCGTACAAATGGATCAGACATATAGAATTTCACGCCTGCCCTGCGTACAGCTTCCGCCATCTCTTCTGCGTCTGCTTTATTGACTGCCAGAGGCTTTTCCAGGAAGATATGCTTTCCGGCATCAGCGGCTTTGATCACCAGTTCCTTCTTATATACATTCGGGGCTGTGATCACTACAGCATCTGTCATTTCCAGTACTTCTTCCGGTGTCTGAACACAGATGATCTTTCCTTCTTCAGCGGTCTTCACTGCTTTCTGAGGATCATCTGACCAGATTGCCGCAGATACTGATTCCGGAAAACTGTTGACAAGGTCGATAAACTTCA
>AUXO014044493.1_pt1 | contig 13477 bp, 11 predicted proteins | sample 768731 | NCBI WGS metagenome assembly AUXO01 (sample SAMN02715735, study PRJNA202380) | gut metagenome | biome: sheep rumen | host: Ovis aries | place: New Zealand: Palmerston North
AGACAAACAACATACATAAATAAGCATTTGCTTTATTAAGGATTCTTTCATTTCTCGACAATTTGAATTGTACTTCCGAAATATAGCGAATGTTCACACCATAAGTGTGGACTTTCTGCATATATTGGAGTACATGGGAGTCGAGACCCGAAAGAACCAATATAATTAAAAGCGAAAGTTCGCACTTTCTGTATAACCATAAAAACAAATTTATTATGAAACGATTAATTTTCTTTTCATTTATAGTATTACTATTTGCACTACCATCTTGCTACAATAATAAGTCGCAAGAACAACTTCGTGCAGAATGTGATAGCTTGTTGCATTTGGCTGCAGACTCATATAATGCTGATTTGCGGGAAGCTGCCTATAATTATTGTAATCAAGCGATACTATTAGATACTACTTATTGGAGAAGCTATAAAATGAAGGCTGATGCCTATTATTTTGACGAGAAATATGATAGTGCTATAGTGGCATATGAAAAATTATACGTGTTGAATAGAAATCATGATACATTAACACATGAAATCTTCTATCGCATGGCATACTCGTACCATGAACTAGAATTGTATGAAAAAGCTCTTATTATTGCGCAAGAAGGATTATTAGCTAATCCTAATGATTTTTGGCTTATGGATGAAGTGAGCCTTTGTTATGCATTACAAAAAAAATATGACTTGGCGGAAAATTGGGCTTTAAAGGAATTAAATACTCACGAAAATGATGCAGCTGCTTATTTTCGTTTAGCATGGATAAATGGTGAATTAGGGAGGACAAGCAAAGCCATAGAATACTACCAACAACTATTGGTTTTGCAGCCTAATAATCATGCTGCAATGAATAATTTGTCTGTACATTATTGGAATCGTGATAGGACAAAAGCTATAGAACTGAAAAAAAAGGCTGCTCAACTCGGAGATGATACATCCAGAGAATGGTGCAAAGAGAATGGATATGATTACTAAAAGCGAAAATGATTATAAGTAAGATTTTCCAAATATATCATTCTTCTATAAACTTCTAAATGGCGAATGAATATGAATAAAAGAAAAAAAGTTGCATGGATTCTTTTAGCAGTTTCCATAGTTTTAATTGCTACTACATTTGTACTTATTTTTATTGATGAAAGATATTATTCTCGGTTTGGGGATAGTGTTTATGCCCAAGAGATAGTCAGTAATGTACAAAAAGTAGCAGACTCAACTACATATTTCATTGAGGTTTTCCCTTTTGATGATGTAGAATATCATGAAATTCCGACATCGTATATTTACCAAGATGGGAGACTTAGAAAGTATGCTTCGTATTCAGACAGAGATAGCAACTATTATTTCTTGGAAGATGCTAAAGGTTATTTTTCGATTAATACGAATGACACTTTTATTATAAAACCATACCAACAAGCCTTTGAAATTGATGTATTCAAACAAAACTCCGGTATGTACGCAGCAGGATCTCCTCTCACGTATTATGATGGTTTATTTTGGAATAACTTTACTTTTTCAACTGAAGGAGTTGGTTGTATCAAGGTATTTGATTTAAATAACATTTTGTCCGATTCTCTTTTATATCAGAAAGATGATGTGCGGAAGAATAAGTATGGTCCTCTTTTCTGGGCATATACGATTCGTCCCTATCGTATATTTTATAACAGCGATAACAAAAATAGAAACATATCGGACGATATAAGTAGCACCTTTAATGATGTTGTAAACATTTTCAAACAGCACAAATACAAAAGCGTTAAAGCATTGGATTACAATTCATTTCTTCCTGATAGTAATCAAATAAGGAATAAATATTATGACATTAAGGAGGACAATCCATATTCGTGGAGTAAAGATGACAACAAATTACCACTATCTTCATATGCTCAATTAACAGCATACAATAAATCGTTGGAAAAAAACTTTAGCGATGGTTATGCTAAAGAAATAGAAAAATTATATTGTGAATTATATATCATTAATGATTTGTTGGATTCGATAGGTTTGGAACGATATAAGTTTGAGCATGCTGTATTCCGGACGATAGACTACCCAGTAGAAAGTAAATATCACAGATGGGGAAAAGAATGCAAGTATAATCCACAAAACAAATTCTATCAATATATAGTTGTTCATAATGATGATTATGACGTGATGTATATCCTCTCAGATGTGCATTACTATGATTTGAATTGTTGGAACGGTGCTGAATTAGCGAAAATCAATGATATAATAGAACACATTGCAGGTATTATTTTTTGTATTGGGTTAGCATTGTTAATAATTGCTATCATTCAGTTTTTTAATAGCAGACACTAAAAAAAATAGATTATGAAACTATAATGAATATGAATTTTAAAATACTTCCCATATTAGCAATCGTCCTCTTTGCCTCCTCTTGTATTCCGACGAAACGTATCTGTCGGCAGTTCTCACAACAAGCTATTTATCAAGTAGATTGGTCCGAATGGCAATCCTATCTTATGGATTCGACACTTAGTTCATGCATGGAAAGTGAAAGTGCTTTATGGAGGGATTCTTGTCTTCACAATCTTCAATTTTTAATTTATTCTGATGGTAAGAATGCTGTATTATCACCTTTCTACACAAAGGCATACCTGAATAAAAATAGTAATAATCCAAGAGTTTTGGAGATACTTAAAAATATTGAAGAAGATAAATTCTTTCCTGCGCAATACAAAATAAAAGATTCAGTTATATATGCCAGAGATAGTGGTATTGGATACGAAAAAGCTGCATATATACAGAAATCTACAAATGATACAATTCAATTGTTAATAATAAGTGATGTGATATGTGAGTTAGCCAATAAGCCTATTAGACTCATTAAGCTTGACCCACAACAGTTTTGTCAATAACTATGTGTGACTTTCATACAATATTCCTGATTAGCGCTAGCGGTCTTCTTCCTTCGCTATCTCCCCTTTCGCTCCCTCAATCCCTCGATAACTCGATATATCGGACTCCTGCCTGCTCCACCACCGAGCAGGCAGGTTCTTTCTTCGTCTGTTTCGTTCGAAACAATCGTTCGAGCAAAGCGAGATAAGAAATAATCGTGCCTTTGCGGCTAAGAATTGTATTCTGGTTCAAAACGTTTGTCCCTTATTCTGGATATTATCCGGATACCTCTTTGATATGTGCGCGAGTCGTCAGGCACGCGTTTCATTCTTCTTCCTTTTCGCGGGATCTAATCCCGTTTTGATTCATTTTTGGTCATTTTGGACAGATAAAAAAATCTCCTCTTTCATTTTAGCCGCTTGTATAAAAATTTGCACTGTCTGTTTTGTCAGTTTTGTCAGTTTCCATTGTATTTTGGTCAATTTGTTTGAGTTGCAAGCAGATCAATTAACCTCTAAACTGACAAAACTGACAATACTGACATATTATTTTTGTTCTGACTGTTTTGACTTTTTTGACCGTTTCACTCTCAAACGGTCAATTTGGTCAATCCGGTCAGGTCATTTTTCTCTAACACATTAATTTTTTTATCTGGCATAAATGGCATAAGTGGCATAAATTTCCCGATTTTATGCCGTTTCTGCCACTTCTGCCAGATCATTTTTGTAATGAATCAGTCAAGTTTGGAACCTTCTTGTGACCCCGAAAATTTTAATTTTTGCCTGTGGCTAAGAACGCGACGTTAGTCATTCTTATATATTCTTAGTCATTCGTTAACCATTATCGTGGGTGTTTCGAGGGCATACAGAGGGCCCATCGGGTTTGAAAAGTCGTGAACTTTCTGTACGTAAACTTATAAAGACACGAAAAACCAGAATGAACAGGCTTGTTTTACTCGCCGCGGTCTCTCCTCCTTCCGCGGCTCTGCCACGTTTGACTTATTTCGGGTGCCAGATCAACCAAGTAACCCCCAGTCCGACAAAGACAAAATTCTTCGGACCCGATAAGTCCGGCGTCGAGTTATAGAGGTTAAAACCGGCATTCACGTCCAGTTGCACACGAGGATGAACGGCATAGGTGAGACCGAAATCCAGATTGACGTTGCAATGCGTATATCGTTTCCCTGTGGCGAAATCCAGCGCATCGGGATCGAAGATATTATAAGACTCAAGGAACAGACCCAAATGGTCAGTGGGTCCAAAATTAACTCCCAACGAAGCGAAGACATCCGGCGCCGGCGCCCACTCTTCCCAGAGCGCTCCCACATCATAACCAATTGAAAACCTCTCGGTCACTTCATGCTCAAAGAGTAAGTCCACCAAACCGGATATCGGTACCATCTGAGCCATGGAGGACGTCAGCGGAACACCTACATTGACTAACAAAGCGGTACGAGGAATCCATTTCCGGTCAAGCGAACCGCCATGATGGTCGCAAAGCAGGAATTTCGCCCCTATATAAAGCGGCAATGGAGTATAAAAAATGGCTGTCGGGAGAGTTCGGAATAGAGTCCGGATAGTCGTTAATCGCCAACACACCGCCATATTCCAACCGCAGCTCAATACGCTTATGCACCCCGAAACGGAAAAGCGAAGACGGCAATGTCAGGTAGTGCAGACCCGGGATATGAGTCGCCTCGAACCCCATCTCCCATTGAATAAAACCTTTGCCCAACACTTCGAAACCGGTGCCGGCTCCGGGACGGTCGGCACTCAGCCAAATCTCATTCTCTTCAACATGGTGGTGAGCCTCGGGCTGTTGAAACGTCCAGATACTATCGGGAATGAGTTCCGCATGAACAGGAGCGTACGACCCCGCTGACGTCCAACGAGTTGGATGCTCGTGCACGCTTCGCCGCTGTGGCTGCTGCTGTGAAGGCTCGTAAGAGCGATCTCAACAAGATCACCACGGACCAACAGAACTTCGCGGCACAGAAGGACACTGCCGGTGGCAAAAAGACCATGAAGGCTTACCTCTGGAAAGTCTGTGGAGATGAGTACGACACAGCCCACAACGGCTAATGAGCCGTGTAGTGTTCCTACGGAACGTGTAGAGAGTCTCGAAAGAGGCTCTTTTTTTATTTTTTTGCCCGAATATTTGCATATGTCAAAAAAAATGCGTAATTTTGCGGCGCTATTGTGCTCAAACGGACGTCGTTGGAGCATTCGGCGAGGAAAACACACGAATATTAACTAACTCTAATACACAATTCATTATGGGACTTTTTAGCAAACCAATCATTGACGTTGTACAATGGCAACCGCAGGGAGATGAGGTGATTTATGCGTACCATCATCCGGAGCGTAACCTCTCGACGGCAACGCAGTTGTTAGTACACGAGAGCCAGGAGGCATTGCTCTTCTCCAAAGGGCAGTTGCTCGGCAAATTCGGGCCGGGTAAACACCAGTTAAAGACCGAGAACTTACCTATCCTGCGTACGCTGTACGGTTTTCCGTTCGGCGGTGTGAACCCGTTCACCGCGGAGGTATGGTTTGTGAACAAAGTACAGACCTTTGCCATCGATTGGACGATTGCGAGTCTACCCTATTTTGACGTGGACTACAACACGCAGTTGCCTCTGATCGCGAGCGGTCAGTACGGTCTGAAGATCGTGGACACGGAGAAGTTCATCATTAACTTCGTAGGCACGCGTTATGAGTTCACCCAAGACGATATGACCAATCAGTCGTACGGCGAGATATGCTCGAAGGCGAAGTCGATGATTCTGCAGTATATGCTGAATAACAAAATCGGCTTCATGCAGATCTCGGCTTTCTTGGATAAGTTAAGCGAGGAGTTGCGGAGTCAGATCGCGCCGTTCTGGAGCAACTTAGGTCTGGAGTTGGTGAAGTTCTACGTGAACGCCATCGAGATTGACAAGACCACGCCGCAGGGTCAACAGATAGCAGATGCTATCTCGCAGCAGGCAGCTCAGAAGATCACGGGTCGCACCTGGCAACAGGAGCAGATGTTCGACACGGCAAACAATGCCATCGACGGTTTCTCGAACATGGGCGGCAACGGCGGTGGTCTGTTAGGCGGTCTGATGGCGGTTCAGATGATGAGCGGTATGGCCAGTGGCGGAGGCGGTGTCGGTGCAGGTATGATGCAGCCGGCGTATAACCAGCCAGCGATGGGCGGCGCCGGAAATGCCAATGCAGCCGGAGCGGTAGCAGCGGGAGCAGCCACCGTAGTACGCGATATCTACTGCGGCGCATGCTCGAAGAAATATAAATCGAATCAGGCTTTCTGTCCGCACTGCGGCCATAAATACAACCCGTGTCCGAAATGCGGAACCGACAATGCAGACCATGCGAAACGATGCGTATCGTGTGGTACGCCGTTAGCAGCAGGCAGCGGTATGGCGAATGTCTGTCCTTCGTGCGGTCAGCCGGTCGCTCCGGGTGCCCGTTTCTGCGGTAGTTGCGGCGCTCCCATCCCTGTTCAGGACGTGAATGTATGTTCGCGCTGCGGTGCGCAGTTGCAGCCGCGTGATAAGTTCTGCCCGGTTTGCGGACAGAAGCGGGGGTAATTGATAATTGGTAATTGATAATTGATAATTGATAATTGATAATTGATATCTATGAAACGTTTTTTAGGTATTCTCATTTTGCTCCTGGGGCAAGCGTTCATCGTAGCAGCGATGTTGCTTTTGCCGCACGGATTGGAGCAGAACATCATGATATTGGACACCGTGGTGCTGAGCATCATCTGGTGGGCATTCAGTTTTGACCTCATTCGTCCGATCATCAGTGAAGGCGACCACGCACCGGAGGTAGGCAGTCTGGGTATTCGCTGGCAGGGTCAGTTGCTGTATGCGTTCTTAGCGATCGTATTCGGTATCCTCGCGGCATATTACAGTTTGAAATTCGAGTACCAGTTGTTAGGTCAAGGCGGTCTCTTTGGCATCTTGGTGCTGACGTGGCTCTTCAGCCTCATGGCCAAGAAGAAAGTGAGCGAAGTAGCGTCTGCAGAGACGAAAGCCTTGGACGGCCGTGCGCAGATGAAGATCGCTGTGCGCGAGGTACAGGACGCGCTGTTCGATAGCCCCGATGCGCCGGACGATATCCGTCGTGCGATCGAGGAGATCGAGGGTCAGTTGCGTTATATCACGCCTTGCTCCAATCCCGAGGCTCTGGCCTACGAGCAGAAGTTCATCCAGTTGGCGCACGAGATAGCTATCGGACTTCCTCACGCCAAGATAGAGGGCGAGAGTTTGCGCGCGAACGTATCGCGCCTGCAACGCACGCTCGCGCAGCGCAAATCTATATTGAATTAATATTAACCAATCTATATCATGGCTACAACAGGTAAAATTTTTCAAGAATCGAGCAACATCTACCAAGACGAAGCCAAGGTGTTGTTCTCGTACTATCAGCAAGCCGCAGAACGCATAGTGCGCGAGGAAGAGCGTATCGAGAAAGAGATCGCTAACTTAGAGGCTAAGAAACACGTAATCGAAGTACAGGCTTCCACATGCTGGAAATGGTTCTTTACCATCATCCTGTTCTTCATGTACTGGGTGCGTAAGAACAAATACGCGAAGCAGATGGCGGCTCTCGATGTGCGTATCGACGAGTTCCATAAGCAGCACGACGAGATCTTCCGCGACTATAAAGTAAACAAATTAGGTGTGGTTTACGTACCCATCGCAGACCAGATCAAATACGAAGACAAGAGTTTCATCGTGGACTATACGGGTCAGGTACCGAAGTCACAAGTGACGCTGCAGATGAGTCGTCAGAACGACCTGCTCTGCAACACGATCGAGGAGATCAAGCAGTTGAACACCGAAGCGCCGATCGTAGAGACTTCGCAGGAAGCCGAAGCGGTAGAGACCGACGAGTACTCGCTCTCGATGCAGGAGATCTACCAGAACGACTATTTCGGGAAGTTGGACCGCTCGCTGCGTACCATCTCGTACTGCATGAACGACCTGGACACTTCGTCCGTTTCGCTGCCTCTGGTAGCCGATAACAGCAAGCGTCTGGAAAACATCAACGAGTTCACCACTTCGCAGTTGCCCAAGGACGCCGTCGTGCTGCCGATCTTCGACACCGATCAATACAACGACGATATCGCTAAGTTCGAGGAGTTGAATAAACTCAAAGACTCACTGAGTAACGAATCGGAACAGTTTGAGGACGTGCTGAAGGACCTGATGAAGACGATGGCTACTTCCGTGCAGACGATCTCGATGCTCAAGCTCTCGAGTACGGATAAGATCGTGAACGCGTCCAACAGTCTGCTTTATAAGATTCTCAAGGCGCCATATAACCATTATTCGCCGCTGTTGGAGGCAGAGGAGATTCAGCGTATCCGCGATGAGAAATTCGATTACTCCGACTCCGTTCAGGGCTACCAACCGTTTACGCTGCGTCAGAGTTCGCGCGTACGCTATAACCTCGTCACGGATCAATGGACGGCAGAGGACGGCAGTACAACGACCATGCCGTTCGGTATTCACCAGATATACGAAGAGATTGTAGCGCCGATGGTAGAGAAACTGATGCAGGAAAACCGTATCGAGCGTCTGAAGATCTACAACCATATCAAGGACCAGAAACTATCGTACCTCAATAAATGGCACCAGGATACGGATAACTTCTATCTGTCCAACCGTGCTCAATCGGCGGATCTGATCAACCTGATGCAAGGCAGTCTGCGTGAGTACGTAGCGAAATACAACACGCTCGTGCAGTTGCAGAAGACCCAGCAGTCGTTGAACAGTTCGAAGAACCTGGAAAGCGGTATTGTAGAGATCGAAGATAACAGCGCCGAAGCCCTGTTGGCCTTCGAGACACAGGCAAAGCAGTTTGAGCAAGTTCAGACAGACTTCGAGGACTATATGGATCGCCTCAAAGAGGATATCGACCAACGCGCCGAGGAGTTCGGTCATATCGAATACTACGATGCCCGTCTGCAGGACGGTCACTCGAATGAGTTAGCCGTAGCTACGAACGAAGTTCGCGATATGGATGAGCGTCGTAAATCGCTGTCGGCTGTGAACCCGCTGTTGGCGAAGAAATCCGACCTGCCGCCGACTCCTCAAGTAGAGGAAACCGTTTACGAGCACCTGTCGCTCAACCTGCCGTTAATCGCCAAGAATGCATTGGAAGAACTGGCGGCCACGGAGAACGAAGATCAGCAGATTGGCTATGAGCCGAGCGAAGAAGTGCCGTTCGGCGAAGTACCTTCGGCTGACGAACCCGCAGAACCCGACGAGGAAATGGAGGAAGAACTGAACGAAGAGCTCGAAGAGGAAGCTGAAGAGGAAGAGGACGAAGAATTCGAAGAGGAAGAGGAAGAGGAAGAGGAAGAGGAAGAGGAAGAAGAGGAGGAAGAGGAAGAGGAAGAGGAAGAAGAGGAAGAGGAAGAGGAAGAGGAAGAAGAGGATGATGTAGATATCTCCGGAGACTGTACCGTTCGACTTGTAGAGACAGGTCCTCAAAAACTGATGCTTGTAAAGACCATCAATGAATGGTTGAAATGCGGTTTGAAAGAAGCGAAAGACTTCGTAGACAGTGCTCCGGTTGATCTCATTTCGGATATCAACGATGAAGCGGCCGAAGCCTTTGCAGAAGCACTTCGTGAGATAGGTGCTACCATAGAAATCACTAAATAAAGGAGGGCTGTATGGAATATATCAATTGTAGAGTCGATACGCAACCGATGGCGGACGAACTGCATTCCGTCAGCCGTCACGTTACCGGCACGACGACCGCAGTAGTGGCCATGCAGGCCGCTGTTATTCAAGCGGATAAAGAAGCAGCCGAACGGGTTTGTAACGATGTGAACCGTGGTTTCCACGCGCTGATGAGTTCTACCCTCTCGCAGAAGATTGCGAACCTGCAGAGCGAAGTGGACTCGTATCTGATGCGTCTGAATCAGCAGACGAAGCAGTTGCTGAATATCAAACGTCAGATGGAGCGCGATTATATGCGTACAGCACAGCGTTACACAAAGACCTTCAACTCGCTTAACAAAGAGTTGCGTCAACGCGTACAGGAGTTAGATCAACCTATCTTCCGTTTTGCCACAACCGAAGTGGAGACGACCCACAACCGTATGACCTCGCTGACCGCCACGGTTCCCGTAGGCCAGTCAGAGAGCGTAACCGATGCACAACGGATCCTGACTTCGAATGTGAAGTATCACGGTATTCAGGTGTTAGAGGCTGCGAAATCGTTTGTCGCCAGTATGGAGGACCAGAAAGCACTCACGAATCGTATTCTGCTCGCGAATCAGAAAGCCGAATCGAAAGTGTTGTATATGCCGGTAGTGATCTCGGAGCGCTCCTTTGAGCAGGGTTCGTCTTCTCTGATCACCAGTTGCGACGCCTTACTTTCCGCGCAGAACACGTCTTCCGTTCGCGGCGAGTTGATGCAAGTAGCGAGCACGATGCCTTGGCATGAGTCGGCGGCGGACGAGAAAGTGACGAATGAATTAGTTCGCCTCATGGCAGAGTCCGATGCGCCGGAACGTATTAAACGGACCATCCAGAAGCTCATGGAGAAAGCCCCGCAGTATCAAACCCTTTAAATGAACGGCTATGAGTTATACACGAACCTATAGAAAAACGATCCGAATCCCCTACTCGGGAAGCGTTTCGTACTCCTACGGTCCTTCTCAAAGCGGAGGTAGCGGTACAGCGTATTATAGCGGTACAGCCGTAGAAGAAGTGGAAGTGGATATCGAAGTGGATACCGTTCCTTTCGACCATAGTGTAGCGACCTGCAACAACCATGTAGATGCTCTTACGGGCAGCGTGGTAGCAACGCAAGCCGCACAAGTAAAGAGTATCAAAGAGAAGGCGAAGAAAGTAGGAGACACGGTAGTCAACGGCTTCTTTGAAGTCATCCGATTCGAGATCAGCAACCAGATTGTTGAGCTCCAGAAGACCGTAGATGCCCTGCTGCTGGACATGCGTGAGTCGCAAAAGAAACTGATGGCTCTCAAAGCGCAGATGGAGAAAGACTACCATCGTAAATCCGAGCAGTACGCCAATATCTTCAATGATCTGAATAAGGAATTGGACAACCGCGTACACGCGCTGGATCAGCCGGTGTTTGTGACGGCAGCGAATATGTATGCCGCAGAGGACCGCTTCATGGAGAGCGACATGCTCAATATCGTGGCGTTAGCCGGTAAAGAGAACGCTATTCTCGATGCCCAGATCGGTACTGCAATTGCGAAGACCCATGCCCGTCAGGCACTCAACGAAGCCAATACCTTCCTTTCGAAGAAACTGGCAACGGAGATCACGTTGAATCATTGTAAGTTAAACGACAATAACGAGCGGACGTATTATACGCCTGTATGTTACGCATCTCTGACTAATGAGCACAACGTACAGGACGAGCATGTATATATCAACGATATGCTGCCGCAAGAGCGTAAGAGCCAACTGGCGGACAAAGCCGGTGCAGCCAACATACCGGACATGAGTGCGGAGGAGAAAGAGAACGTAGATGCATACTTCCAGAGCATGCTTAACGAGACCAATCCGACCGACGAACATGCCATGCGCGTTAAGAAACTGATTGCTAAACTTTATTCCCTTTAATGCATTATGAAAAAACTAAAAGAAATACATATCAACGAGACCAATATTCTGCTGGACGGCAGTCTCGTTAAAGGAGGTATCCTCCCCAGTAAAATCTCGGAACTCACGCGTATCGTGACCGTACAAGGCGACAGCGTGATCGAAGGTCCGCTATACGCTGCTCAGTTGGAGATTCAGAACGGCGAAGCGCATTTCCAGGGCGCCGTGTTCACGCAACGTGAGTTACACGTCAACAGCGACGCGAAAGGCATCATCGACTTCCAGAAATGCGTAGCATCGTCTTCGTCAGTCGTATCGCGTGCCCGTAAGTGCGATATATCGTTCCATTCGGATATCAATGCCAAGAGTGTAGCACTCGTGAACGCTTTCATAGCCGGCAGTATCTATGCGGATGAGATCACGTTAGAGAACTGCGTCGTGATTGGTGGTATCTTCGCTACGCAATCTGTCGACCTGAATAACTGTATCATCGGTACCTTCAATGCACCGAGTATCCATGTAGAGGGCACAATACAGATGTTGCTGCCTACAGCCTTCTCTGTGGAGAAGATTCATTTCGTACCGGGCACGAAGATGTACAACCTCAGTCTGGCGGATCTGGGCGCACTTTATCGCGGTTTACCGCAATCCGGCGACTCGGGACGTATCGAGATGAACCTCGACGTGGATGCTATCCGCACGACCCTCACCGACGAGCATATCCAAAAGACGCTGTACAGCTATACCGTAGTAGGTAAAGTGCTGGCAGCCGACCTGGTGGATTACGATAAGTTCCAGAACCATTTCCTGCTCACCGCAGCAGCCCTTGGTCCGCAACTGCTCCGTACATATGACTTCGGCACAGACGCAGACGGCAAAGCCAAACAGTTGACTTTCGATGAGATCCGTGCGTTCTTCTTTGACCTCCTTTCCGGCAAGATCGAAGCACAGGAGATGACCGGTACCTTTAATATCTCGGACTTCACTCGTTAAGACAAAAGACTGCCAATTTGGCAGTTTTTTGCTTTTTGGTGCATTGTTTGTAGGTTGTTGGGTGACCGAGTGCTCTTGGGCACCGGGACAATTAGGAATTATTAACTAAACAACATACAACTATGAATCAGAACAGTAACAACGAAAACCTCAACAAATTCGCGATAAACCTCTGCGAGAGGGCGCGCGAAGGTAAACTGGACCCCGTCATCGGTCGTGATGACGAGATTCGGCGTGTATTACAGATCTTATCCAGACGAACGAAGAACAACCCGATTCTGATTGGTGAGCCGGGTGTAGGTAAGACGGCTATTGCGGAGGGTTTGGCGCATCGTATCATGCGTGGCGATGTACCGGAGAACCTGAAGAAGAAACAGATTTACTCGCTCGATATGGGTGCCCTTATTGCGGGTGCGAAATATCAAGGTGAGTTCGAGGAGCGTCTGAAAGGCGTTGTGAACGAAGTGGTAGCATCGGCCGGAGAGATTATTCTCTTTATCGATGAGATCCATACCTTGGTAGGAGCCGGTAAGAGTAGCGGCGCGATGGATGCGGCCAATATCCTGAAGCCGGCGCTGGCACGTGGAGACCTGCGTGCGATCGGTGCGACGACACTGGATGAATATCAAAAATATTTCGAGACCGATAAGGCCTTGGAGCGTCGATTCCAGAAAGTGATGGTGGATGAGCCGGATGAGGCTGCTACGATCTCTATTCTGCGTGGACTGAAAGAACGCTACGAGACCCATCATAAGGTGCGTATCAAAGACGACGCGATCATAGCAGCCGTGACGCTGAGTGCGCGGTATATCACGGATCGTTTCCTGCCGGATAAAGCGATTGATCTGGTGGATGAAGCTGCAGCCAAACTGCGTTTGGAAGTGGACTCCAAACCGGAAGAGATCGATACGCTGGACCGTCAGATCAAACAACTGGAGATCGAACGCGAGGCGATCAAACGTGACAAGGACGAGGCGAAGTTAAAAGCCATTGAGGAGCAACTCAAGGACCTGAAGAAACAGTCCGAAGA
>AUXO014310194.1_pt1 | contig 13476 bp, 16 predicted proteins | sample 768731 | NCBI WGS metagenome assembly AUXO01 (sample SAMN02715735, study PRJNA202380) | gut metagenome | biome: sheep rumen | host: Ovis aries | place: New Zealand: Palmerston North
TTACGACGATTAACCATCAATAACAAACCGCGTTTGCTGTGTTCGTCTTTGTGATTGTTTTTCATGTGTTCTGTTAAATTACGGATACGTTCAGTTAAAACTGCAACTTGGGATGCAGCACTACCACCGTTATCTTTTTCAGACACTTTGAATTCTTTGATTAATTCAGTTTTTTTTGTTTTTGTAATGGACATTACATATTCCTTTTATATTGTGCGTTTTGGACGCAGTTGTTTATCTTTCACAACACCGATTCCGATAAATTCAGTATTATTATAAATCCTGAAAAATCCGTCAGGCATTGCGGTTTTGATAAAACCACCGTTTTTATAAATTTCAGTGCTTTTATCGTCCAGATTCAAAACCGGAATGTCCCCCAGTCCAGAATCCAATGGCATCAAATATTCATTGATGTCCCGGCTATTATTAACCAGATTTTCTAAAAAATCAAGTGTGACAGCATTTTTTATATCAAAACCATTTGTTTTTACGCGTCTTATCATGTCCACAGATGCCACCGTTCCGCATCTGTGTGCGATATCGCGGGCAATACTTCGTACATATGTACCAGTGCTGCATCTAACAAAAAACTGCCAACTTTTACCATCAAAACCGTTATATTTCAGTTCGTATATATGAATGGTTCGAGGTTGTATTTCGACATGTTTTCCACTGCGTGCAATTTCATAAGCGCGCTTTCCGTTTATATGAATCGCACTATACAATGGTGGTATTTGCTGTATATCGCCAATAAAATCATTTAAAGTATTATTTATTTGTTTGTCATCTGGAATAATATCACAACGACAAATTTCAGTTCCTGTTATATCCAGTGTATCTGTATCTATTCCAAATTGGCAAGAAAACAAATATTCTTTGATTCCATCATTTGAATTTTCTACAAAAGGAATCATCTTGGTTGCATTTCCGATTGCGATTGGTAAAACACCGGTTGCCATCGGGTCCAATGTTCCAATATGTCCAGATTTTTTTTCGCCAAATAAACGTGCAACTTTTGACGATGCCGTTCGACTGAACAGTCCCTGTGCTTTATCCAAGATAATCCAACCATTCATGTTTTATAATCCAAATAAAGATAATTGAGATGTGTCGTCTTTGACCTGCATCTTTGATTTTGGTGTATGCGCAGATTTTGCTTGTTCGATTTTAACTTCGTTTACACCAATTTTTGCACCATTATTTTCTAAATTTGCCAGTACCGCTTCGGCACGTGCCACAACAGATTCTGGCATGCCGGCCATTTTTGCAACATGGATACCGTATGAACGGTTGGCGACCCCGGGTACAATTTTATGCATAAATATAATTTCGTTATTGTATTCTCGAACATCAATAGTTAAACAAGATACATTAGACAATAATCCATTATTATCACCAGCTAATGATGTCAACTCATGATAATGGGTTGCGAATAATGTTCTGGGGGTTAAATTATTCAAATATTCTAATACAGCCTGTGCAATAGCCATACCGTCATATGTTGCGGTTCCACGTCCAATTTCATCAAATATAATAAAAGAACGGTCTGTTGCGCGTCGCAATATATTTGCGGTTTCACTCATTTCCACCATAAATGTAGATTGTCCTGCTGCCAAATTATCCGATGCACCAACACGACTAAATAATTGGTCGCATACACCAATGGTTGCAGATTTTGCCGGAACAAAAGACCCCAAATGTGCCAATACGGTAATTAGTGCATTTTGGCGCAGATAAGTTGATTTACCTGCCATATTTGGACCGGTTAATAATGCAATTTTATTGTGCGATAAATCACAATCATTTTTAACAAAATTATCACCATGTGTACGCAATACTGCCTCAATCACAGGGTGGCGTCCACCTAATACACAAAATTCGGTGCCGGTTGTAATTTTTGGACACACCCAATCATATTCAATAGCACACAATGCCAACGCAACCCACACATCTAAATCGGCTAATAAATCGGCTGTGGCTAACAAATCATCGGCAATTTCACGTATATCATTGATAAAATTATTTATAATTTCATCTTCGATTCCAGCGGCTTTATCCACTGCACTACGAATGTTATTATCCAAATCAATCAGTTGGCCTGTTGTAAAACGCATATTTCCGGCCAATGTTTGACGATGAATAAAACCGGATTCAGCCTTCATCATATCGTCCGCCTTGGTTGACGGTACTTCTATAAAATATCCCAAAATATTATTAAATTTAATTTTTAATGTATGAATGCCAGTTTGTTCAATATATTTTGCTTGTAATCCAGCAATAGTATTGCGTGCACCATGCGACAGTTCACGCATATTATCCAAACTTATATCAAAACCATCACGAATGACATTACCATCGCGGAAAAAAGTTGGTAATTCATCATTCAGTGCACGTTTTAATTTTGCGGCTAATTCATCATGTGTTTTAATTGAGCCCAAACGTGCAGAAAAATCACAGTCTAAATTTTGTGCCATCATTTTTGCATTAGGCAAATTTACAATAAAATCACGAATGTGTGCCAAATCACGTGGTGTCCCACGACCAGCCATCAGTCGCGCCAGACTGCGTCCTACATCTGGCATAGATGCTAAATCGTGTGCAATATTTATCATAATATTTCTGTTGGATACAAAATGAGCAATGTGCATCTGCCGTAATTTTATTTCGTCTATGCTTCCAGATAAAGTGCGTAAATATGCACGCAGTTTACGTGCGCCAGCGGCAGTCTTTGTTTTGTCTAAAACATCGACCAAACATGCGCCCCCAGCATTTATTGGTGCATCGATTTCCAGACTTTTCCAAGTTGCAGAATCGATTAATAACTGTGAATCATTTTTGAATTGTCGTGGGGCACGAAATGTTGTTGATGCACCGCGTTGAGTATTAAATAAATATCCTGCCAGCAAATATGTTGCATTATCCATATTTTCAGATTGTGTGCCATCAATAACACCACCAAATACGCGTGCAACAATCTGCGTTATGTCTGAACGAATATATAATTTTTCATACACCGGTGTTGTCTTGAAAATAGTACGCAAATGAAATATTGTATCATGTTCCGCATACGAAGAAGGATAGATAACCTCGGCAGGATTCAATCTTACCAAATCATCAATCAAATCGCTGGTCTGACCAACAAAAAATTCACCTGTGGAAATGTCGCAACCTGCAATATCAAATTTATTATTTTGAATTGGGACAACCGCGACCAAGAAATTTGCAGATTTTGGATTTAATAAATTTTCATCTGTTAATGTTCCAGGTGTCAACACGCGAATAATTTTGCGTTCTATAAATTTGTGTCCGCGTTCTTTGGCCTGGGCTGGTGTTTCCATCTGTTCAACCAATGCAACCTTGAACCCAGATTTCACCAAACGTCCAAAATAATTATCGGCTGCATGCCATGGAATACCGCACATAGGGATGTTTTCACCATCTGCATCGGTTCCGCGTTTTGTTAATACCAGGCTTAATGCTTCACTAATAGTTTTTGCATCATCGAAAAAAGCCTCGTAAAAATCACCCAAACGAAACAACAGCAATGCATCTGGATTTTCCGCCTTCATATCCAGATATTGTTGCATAACCGGTGAAAGTTTGCTTTTTTCTGCCACGTAACACACCACTGTTATTCAGAAACCTTTAATGTTTCGATTTTCAATTCCGCTTCTTTTAACAACTGTTCACAGTATGCTTTTAATTTAATACCTTGTTCATACGCAGCCACAGAATCTGCCAATGGCAATTCTCCAGATTCCATTTTTTTAACCAATTCAGTTAATTGTTTATACGCTTCTTCAAAGGTCAGTTTTTTATCGGTATTTTCAGTCATTTTAAATTCCTTTTCATAACAAATCAAAAATACACGATAAAAACCAAACTTTCAAGAATTTTAATAATTAAAATCGTCCAATTTTTTATCAAAAAATTTATAAATCATATCCTTAAAATCTTGATGGATATCTAAATGTTCCAGTTCTGCACGATTTATCCATCTGTAATCAGTATGTTCATGCGATAAAATAACATTGCCCGCGACATATTTTGCAATAAACAAATATCCAAAAAACTGGGTGTCTTTGTTATATGCAATCCCGGTCCATCCAAATACAGGATTTGATACAGCATCAACGTCTATTTTTATTTCTTCGGAAATTTCACGTATAACCGCAGATTGAAAAGTTTCGCCAAATTCAATTTTACCACCGGGCAAATCCCACATACCTGGAAATACAGTTGTTTCTTTGTTGCGTTTTAACACCAAAACATTTCCGTTGTCATTATATACAATTATTTTTACGACACCCCGAAAATTTGCCATTTTATACCCTTTGATTCAAATAAAAAACACCTGTCCAGGTGTTTCTTATTCGTTTTAATACATTGTTTGTAATATGTGTTGATTTTTGTCCAAACTGGATAACATTTTACCACTGCCACGTGCAACACATCCCAATGGTTGATCAACCAAGAATACAGGCAATCCCGTTGCAGCACGAATGGCCGCATCCAAACCGCGTAATAACGAACCACCACCAGTCATCGCCACACCCAAATCAGCAATATCAGCAGATAATTCAGGTGGTGTTGCCTCTAATGCGATATGAACGGTATCAACAATTTTTGCGACCGTTTGTGCCAATGCAGATGCAATTTGTGATTCTGTGACGACCGTTTCGCGTGGTGTCCCAGATAATAAATCGCGTCCTTTTATCTTCATCGATAATTCGTTAGTTTTATCCTTTGGTGCAATCGCACAACCAATAGTCTTTTTAATTTCTTCGGCTGTATTTTCACCAATTAACAAATTCTTGGTTTTGCGTACAAAATCGATAATGTCTAAATCCATTTGGTCGCCAGCGGTTCTAACTGCATTAGAATAAACAATGCCACCCAACGACATAACTGCGACCTCGGTTGTTCCACCACCAATATCTAAAACCATTGAACCAACAGGTTTTTCCACAGGCAAACCTGCACCAATAGCGGCCGCTGTGGATTCTTCGACAATATAAACCTTGCGTGCGCCCGCGGCATCGGCTGCCTCTTGTATAGCACGACGTTCCACTTGTGTTGCACATGATGGCACACAAATAATAATCAAAGGTGCAGCCAACAAATTGCGATGATGAATTTTACGAATAAAATATTTAATCATTTCTTCGGCAACTTCAAAGTCAGCGATAACACCATCACGCAAAGGACGAACCGCAGCAATTGTGCCAGGTGTACGTCCAAACATTTTTTTAGCCTCGGCACCAACTGCCAAAATTTCTTTGCGTCCCAACAATCGATTTTCTGCAACAGCAACCACAGATGGTTCGTTCAAAACGATGCCACGTCCCTTTACGTAAATCAGTGTATTAGCAGTTCCTAAATCAATCGCCATATCGGCAGAAAAGAATTTCATAAGCCAGTTATACATGTTAAACCCTTATAGCTGATTGTTTTCCAGCAAACTATAAATCTTGACGCGCAAAAAATCAAGTAAACCACATAAAAAATGTTTTTATTTGATTTCTTGTATAATTTGGTATGATTAACCCTATGAGAAATACGATAAAAGCACATAATGATTTCAAAACAGATCGCGAATATCCGTTTGTAACAACGGATTTGTTCTCGATTCGGACACGTGCAGCCAAATTTCCAGATGACCCCAGATATGGTTTGGTGGTCAGCAAGCGCAATTTTCGTTTTGCGGTAAAACGTAATCGTGTAAAACGTTTGTTGCGGGATTGGATTGCATTTGCAAATGACTATATGTGTTCTAATCTAGATTATGTATTTTTTGCTCGCGTTGATATTTTGAATGAAAATGTAACACGTGAAACAGGTCGTGAAACAATGGTTCATGCATTGCAAGAAATCAAAAATAAAAATGACCACAAATCCAAATAAATCATTTATGCAAATTGTTGGTATCAGGCTGGTGCGTTGCTACCAGGCGTGTATTTCACCGTTTATTGGTGGACGTTGTGCGTGTCGTTTTATCCCAACGTGCAGTGAATATACGGCTGGGGCTATTGAAAAATATGGCTTTTTTCGTGGGGTGTGGATGGGAATGCGCAGGATTGCCCGTTGTCATCCAGGTGGTGGCTTTGGATATGACCCAATACCTTGACTTTTTTTGTATTTGTGATAAAATTTGTCTGAAACACAGATAATGTATAAAGGATTAAAAAATGTCTTTTCGTGCAACCGTTGAATCTATGTCAAAAATCATGGATGATATGGGAATTACAGAACTTGATTTAGAACGCCAGTTTTTATTTGGCGTGTATCGTAAACATATTCATTTGTCCAAGGGAACAACTGTTGCTATGCCCAGTTTCCCTGTGGATAAAACTGTTAAAAATTCAACAACTGGTACAAATGGTGCCGCGCATGAATATACCAATGCATTAAAATCGCCAATGGTTGGTGTCGTTTATTTGGCGACAGAACCTGGTGCAAAACCTTTTGTCAAGGTGGGCGACACTGTGCATGCTGGTGATACTGTTGCGTTGGTCGAGGCTATGAAAACCTTTAATCCAATCAAGGCAACCGCAGACGGTGTTGTAAAAGAAATTTTGGTAACAGATGCCCAGGCAGTTGAATTTGACCAACCATTGATTGTTATTGAGTAATTATTATGTCTCAAATAAAAAAAGTTTTAATTGCTAATCGTGGCGAAATTGCACTGCGTATAATTCGTGCATGTCGTGATATGGGTATTCGCACTGTGGCGGTATATTCAACGGCAGACAGAAATGCAATGCATACACAATTGGCAGACGAGAGTGTTTGTATTGGTCCTGCACCATCACGTGATTCTTACTTGAATGAATCTGCTATTTTAACAGCGGCATTGTTAACTAATTCTGATGCTATTCATCCAGGGTATGGCTTTTTGTCTGAAAATGCAGGTTTTGCACGCAAGGTTGAATCACATGGTATGATTTGGATTGGACCATCACCAGATATGATTGTTCGTATGGGTGACAAGGTTAATGCAAAAAAAACAGCGATTGCATGTGGTTTGCCGGTGGTGCCTGGTTCTGATGGCGCTGTTAATTCTTTGGAAGATGCCAAGGCATGCGCTGAAAAAATTGGTTATCCTGTAATGTTAAAGGCCGCATCTGGTGGTGGTGGTCGTGGTATTCGTGCTGTATATAAACCAGAAGACCTGGCTGAAGCTTTTTCTACAACTCGTGCCGAGGCAAAATCTGGATTTGGTGACGAAACATTATACATGGAAAAATTGTTATTACATCCACGTCACATCGAATTTCAAATATTGGGTGATAAACATGGTAATGTTGTTGTGTTGGGTGAACGTGATTGTTCTTTGCAACGCAAAAACCAAAAGGTTATCGAAGAATGCCCTGCGGCCATACTGTCACAAAAACAACGTGATGATATGATAGAAATTTGTAAAACTGCCGCCAAAAAAATGGGGTATTTCAGTACTGGTACATTTGAATTTATGTACGAAGACGGCAAATTTTATTTCTTGGAAACAAATACGCGTTTACAGGTGGAACATCCTGTGACCGAAATGGTTTATGGAATTGATTTGGTTCGTGAACAAATTCGTATTGCGGCCGGTGAAAGGTTGGGGTATTCCCAGGCAAATATCGTGCCACATGGACATGCAATTGAATTTCGTATCAATGCCGAAGATCCAGAAAACTTTATACCAAATCCAGGCACAATATCATTATATGCACCATCTGGCGGATTGGGTGTTCGTGTTGATTCGGCTGCATATACAGGATATACAATTCCACCGACATATGATTCTATGATTGCCAAGTTGATTGTGCATAATACATCACGTGCAACATGTATCATGCGTGCGACACGTGCATTGGATGAATTTGTAATCGAAGGTGTCAAAACCACAATACCATTACATAAAAAGTTATTAAATAATCGTGATTTTAGGCAATTGAACTTTGATAATCATTGGTTGGAACAGTATTTGGCATCTGAACCAAAAGTAGAAGACGAAATTGTCCCAACCGAAGAAAAAACAGAAGAATAATATAAAAACCGTCAATTTGGCGGTTTTTTCTTGATAATTTTAGATTGTGTGGTATAAAAATCACATATCAAGAGGTTTTTTTATGAATAATCCACATGTTGAAAATATCATACAAAACATACACGCTGGTACAATGAATACTGCTTTAATAAGAGATAATAATTCATCACCATTTCCTGCGTCAGATTTTTCAGGATTGTGTTTTATCAGGGCAACATCAAACCACGGTAAAGTTTTTTATTCTTTAAGAATAAATTATGGGAAACCAGCAAGGCTTTTGATTCAAACTTCCAGTATCATTGTTGAAAGTGATAGGCAAAGTTTGAACGATTTATGGAATGTAATTTCCGTAATAGAAAACAATAAAAGACAAAAATAAAACACCGGCATTTGCCGGTGTTTTTTGTGCTTTTATAATGTATTAAAAACCTTTTGGTTTTGCCATCTTGATACTGGATACTTTTTTGTTCAAAGCGGAAACAATTTCATCAGTAATATCCAAATTTTCAACTTTTGTACCTGTACGTGCAAAACGTCCATCAATTACCAAAGACAAATTCTTTTTAGCAATAACACCCTCGATAACTGGATCCAGATGTTTTGTTTGTAATTCATTCAAGGCTTTTTGATAAGATTCTTCAATGCTTTGTGCACGTTCTGCCAAACTACGTTGTAATGCAGTTACGCGTTTTTGGTAATCAACGACACGACGTTGCAATGCATCAGGTGACAAAACACCCTGTGATTTTTCAATTTCGGCTTTTTCTTTTTCTAATGCTTTTTGTTCTTTAGTTAATTCATCACGCAATTTCTTTTCGTATGATTCTTTTTGACTGCGTAAATTTTTCAAAGCCGCAGCATCATTTTGTACGGCATCCATACGAATAACGGCCATACGTAAATCAGCACCCGTCACAGCCTTGTCAGACACCTGGGAAATAGCATCATTTACACTTACTTCGCGTGTCCAAGAAGATACCGCCCAAATACCCAATGCAGCAACAACCAAAACGATTGCAGCAATAAGGCCTGTTTTTTTATAGTTTTTAATAACTACATTATTTGTATTTGTTTTTACCATGTTATCCATCCTTTTTTTGTTATTGTTCAAAATCAGTATAACAACAAAAAAAATAAAATAAAAGGGTTATTTTTTTGATTTTTATTGACTTTATTAGGATACCTATCTTATTCTGGACATCGAAAGGTTAACCAATTTAAAGGAACAAAAAATGAAAAAATATATTTTGTTGGGTTGTATAGGATTGACAGCATGCACCAATACAATATGCCCAAATCAATATATTGCAAATATGTATGCTAATGGTACGTTGAATAATTATGATAATGCAGAAACAACGTGTCCATGTACTGATGCACAAAGATGTCCAGATGTCAAAACTTGTCCGGGTTGTCATGTAAAGCATTTTGACAGGGTGAAATTAACAGTCGAAGAAGTAGGACCAGGTTATGATTATAACAATGGTATCCGGGTTGTTGACGGTTGTGTTGTCACTATTCAAGATTCTTTGAATTTGAAAAATATTTCTGAAACGCGTTATATTCCAGCAACGCCTGAATATACATGCGAAATAGTGTATGAAAAAGAAAAAAATTATTTAAAAGCAATGGGTTTTGCTGAATAGTTCCAGGGTGGTGATAAAATGAAAAAATTAAGCATATTAACTATTGGTTTGATGGGTACATTATTTGTTTTAAATGATGCATCTGCGTATGTTAAAAATTATTGCACAACATATACTCCGAAAAATTATACCTCTTATATTGCAGGCCGTTTATTGTATATGCCTGCTGAAATTTTGAGTGATGACGAAGATTCAATAGATTTAGACGCGGGCTTTGGTGCAAGTTTTGCCTTGGGTGCAAAAATAGATAATTTTCGTATCGAAGGTGAAATGAAATACACTGGTGGTTCAGAATATACCGATTCTGGATACGGTTATGAATTAGATATCACTAATTCACGTTTCAGCATTATGTTAAATGGGTATTATGATTTTTATTTACCAAATAATTTTGGCATATATGTTGGTGGTGGTCTGGGACTAGGTGCGAATTTCCTGAAATCTGATTTAACAGACGAATATGGTTATACTGTGTCTGACAAAGTCAAAGATACATTGTTTGTGTATCAATTGGGATTGGGTGTATCGTATGCATTAAACAATAAAGTATCATTGGATTTAGGTTATAAATACGGTGGCACGTCCGAAACCGAAGACGAATTCACAATAGCGAATCACGAAATATCAATGGGTGTTCGGTACGAATTTTAATTTGTTAAAAAAAGCACCAATTTGGCGCTTTTTAATTTATCTTTACCGTGCTGGTGCAATACGAATTTCAACACGACGATTGGTTAATCGTCCAATACTATCTTGTGCTGCAATAGGACGTGCTGAACCACGGCCGACAATAAACATTCTGGCTGATTTTATTTCTTTTTGTGATAAAAATACCCCAACGCGTTGTGCCATATCCAAAGACATCCGTTTTGCAGCATTTGTGTCGCGCATAGAATCTGTGTATCCGGCAATTTCCAAATAAGTAGATTCATATTTTCGTAAAATTCGTGCGATTGTTCCTAATATATCTGCACCATTATCAGATATATCAGCCGCATTGCGTTGTATAATTGCATCACGTACCAATATAACTACAACATCGGTCCCTGCACGTTCGACTGATACCCCAGCTGTACGCAAAGAATCATATAAATCGTCTTCTAATTTGGCCATATATTGTGTGGCCATGATATTATCGTTTGTGACTTTATCGCCATATTCCATTTTTTGTGATGTTTTTTCCATAGTCGTGGTCGATAATAATTTTCCGCCATTACCCAAATACACCGGTCGTTTTGCAATTTTTGCAGTTTCGGTCATATCCATAAAACTGGCATTGTGTAAATAATGTTCCCATGTCGCATGGTCCGGACTGGTGTATTGCATACATCCAGCCAATCCTAAACAGACAAAAAGCATTTTAATGTTCATATTACTCGACGATAATAGATATTAAATTTTTTGGTGCCGACAAACAACTCTCAGCCCCACTGGTTTCCAATCCGTTTACAGATACGGCCTTGGCCCAGGTAATTTTTTTTGTTGCAAAAAATGCGCAATCACTATGACTCAAATTAGTTAAATTAATAGAAAACGTTTTTCCGTTCAATCCCCCGGTCACAGACCAATCGGCACCACCAATTGGTGCACGCGTTTCTGTGATTGCACCAGATTTAACTAAATAATCAACAGAAACCCCAGAATAATCACCACGTGTTTCTAACAAAATTTTAGTATTGCGTGCAATTTGTTCCATTTCAGACACAGCCAAATTTCTGATTTGACTTGTTCGTAACATATTATATGTTCCATATGCCGCTGCGGTCATAACACCACCAATTGCTAAAACCCCCAGCATTTCAATCAAAGAACGCCCATATTCTGATTTCATAAAAATTCCCCCCATGTTTTTTATTTAGAAACTTCAACTATTTCTGCACCTTCGAACAATCCCATTGCACTTGCCATCATCGGATCAGCAGCCAATTCTTGTTGCTGGTGTTCTATAACAGTTGGGATATGTTGTGATTCCGTAGAATGAATCAACGTCCATTGTTTACCGGTGTGTTTTTCCAACCAAGCAGATAATTTATTTGCAAAATCTTTATCTGCTTTACGGTCAAAATAATTTAATTTACCGTCTGTAATTTCACATACTTCGACATTTTCAGAAAAGTATGTGTATAACAAAATTTCTTTGTCCGCTTGCATTGCCTTGCCTAACTCTTCGGCTGTATTAATTTGATTAACGTTTTTTTGTACAACAGGCGCAATGGTTTTTTGTGGTTGAACAGTGTTATTTGATACAGGATTGTTTTTTAATATTTCGGCAACAGACGGCATATCTGCAATATGCATCATTCGCACTATTAACATATCAAAACATTGTTTTTGATTGCCTGCCACCTGCATCTCAGATACAGCAGCAACCATAACCTGCCAAATTCTGGATAATGTATTCAATGAAATTCCAGAATTTATTTTACGTGTTCTTTCGCGTTGGTCTGCAGTATATGGTGAATTGGAACCGTCGCCAGCATTGATTGCCGGGTGCATACGTGTTGCCCAATGTGTCCATTCCATCATATCAGATAACAACATAATTAAGTCAGCACCATTAGTATAAATGTTATCAGCCATTTCTAATGCTTTTGATGTGTCGCCTGATAAAATGGTTTCCATAAAATCTACAACAACATTCCGGTCAGCACGTTTTAACATATCCATCACAGATTGTTCATCAACATGACCGCCTGTTTGTGCAATAGCCTGGTCTAACAAAGATAATCCATCACGTACAGAACCATCCGCAGCACGGGCTAATAACTCGTTTGCAGCATCGGATAATTCAATCTTTTCTTGATTTGCAATCCACTCAAAATGTTTTTTTAATGTTTCCACAGGCACACGAACCAAATCGAATCTTTGGCATCTTGACAATATGGTCACAGGTACTTTGCGGATTTCGGTGGTTGCCAAAATAAATATAACATGTGCAGGTGGTTCTTCCAATGTTTTCAATAACGCATTAAATGCCGCGGTTGATAACATATGAACTTCGTCGATGATGTAAACTTTATAACGACCATTGGTTGGACGATACTGTGCGGCATCCAAAATATCACGAATATTATCAACCCCAGTATGTGATGCTGCGTCAATTTCCATAACGTCAATATGTTGTCCTGCTGCAATAGCACGACAATTTTCACACACACCGCACGGTGTTGCCGTTGGGCCGTCTGATGATAAACAGTTTAATGCCTTGGCCAGAATACGTGCAGTACTGGTCTTTCCAGTTCCGCGAATCCCGGTAAAAATATATGCATGCGCAATGCGCCCCGTATTAATTGCGGTCGTTAAAGTTTTAACCAAAACATCCTGGCCAATCAGGGAATTAAAGTCCTGACTACGATACTTGCGTGCTAATACTGTGTAATTGTTATCCATGATTATACTTTCCTTTGGCAAAAGAATACCAAACAAAAGTAAAATTTCAACAAATAAAGTAAAATAGTTTTAATTCAGATTTGTGATGAAGTCAGGAAAACCAATTTCTTCTTCTTCGTCTGTTTTTGCCACGGAATCTTCTGATGCGTTTTTCTCTTCGGCTTCAACTTCTGCCTCAGCGGCAGCAACCGCAGCAGCCTTTTCCTTGGTATCACGCATAGAATCAATTTTTTCCTGTTCGGCATTTGTCATACGAACACAATGTTCTGCTGCCTGTAACAAACGTTCACGTTCGATTTCGTCTGATGTGGTACGTGCTTGGTCTGTTAATTGTTTGCGGCGAACACGCCATTTATGACAACGTTGAATCATCAACCCAACAGAAGACTGATTTTTTTTATTTTGCAT
>AUXO015871069.1_pt1 | contig 13476 bp, 12 predicted proteins | sample 768731 | NCBI WGS metagenome assembly AUXO01 (sample SAMN02715735, study PRJNA202380) | gut metagenome | biome: sheep rumen | host: Ovis aries | place: New Zealand: Palmerston North
CAGGAAGAGGCCCCCGGTCTGGGCAAGCCCGTGCTTGTGATGCGCGACACCACCGAGCGCCCTGAAGCATTGAAGAGCGGTACTGTTCACCTTGTAGGCACCAATCACGACCTGATTGTGAATGAGGTCAGCACCCTGTTGGATGATGCAGCTGCATACGAGAAGATGAGTAAGGCAGTGAACCCTTACGGTGATGGTAAGGCTTGTCAGCGTATAGTCAATGCATTAAGGTAACGAATGTGTGGATATAGCAAAATATAATTGAGTTTTCATTATAGAATTATCTATGACTTTCAAGGTCGCATTGTTAACGAATTTTGATGTCGTGAAATCTCACAAAATGTTAGGTAATCCTACTATGCGAAAAGAAATCCCTTATTTGCACTTAATCCGTACTCTTGCTATAGTTTTAGTAGTGTTACTTCACACTCTCAATTTTCATGCAGAAGACATAACAGAAAAGTACAATGCTCTGATGCTATATATTACAAGGCCATGTGTACCTCTGTTTATGATGCTCTCAGGAGCATTGCTTATAAATGAACACTATGACCTCCTTTCATTCTACAAAAAAAGGCTGAGCAAGATAATTGTTCCTTTATTGTTCTGGGGTGTAGTATACGCTTTACTATCATTTGTAATGCATGGGTCTGAAGAGTTATTTTTTAAGGAATTATCCTTGTTGCCTATAACCTATCCTAAGCAATATGGAGGTATTCTTTGGTATCTTTACATGTTGATAGGTATATATCTTGCCATTCCATTTATTAGTAAAGAGTCTTTGGATTATCGAAAAGGGATGGGGCTGAAAATTTATCTTGCCTTATGGTTCATGGGGTCGTTGGTAGGAGTATTACGCTCAAAAGGCATAATGATATGGTCTGAATCTAGGTCATGTTCCGAGATAAGTCCCAGTTATGACATTCTTCAGTTGTTTATAGGCTATCTAGGTTATGCTCTTTTAGGTTATCTTTTAACAAAATACCCCCCCCACTTGTCTAGGACAAAGATATCATTGGCAATCCTTTTTATATTAATAATCTTTGTGGTGGTAACTCATCTTTTTAAAAATCAATTCTGGTATGACTTTACATCACCACTTTCCATATCGATGTCCTATCTTGTATTCCTTCTTCTTAAAGACGTTGCAGTGGAGAAAGAATTGCGACTATACAGTATAATAAAGAAATTCAGTCAAATGAGTTTCGGCATATATCTGTCGCATATGTTGATTTTTAATGTGATTACGGTTAAAATTTACGGTTTAGGTGTCAGCGTATTTTCGGAGATGCTGGTGTTTATTTCTACCTTGTTTTTATCGTATGGTTTAACTGTGCTTATTAGTAAAGTTGATGTTTTACGTAGAGTTATCGGTAATTGATAATGTCCAAAAGTATAAAAACTGTTTCTTTTCTTCTCTTTTTGCTTAGGTTATTGAAGATGTCGGTATCAGTATTAACAGTGATACTGACAGCGAAATTTTTTGGCGTAAGTATAGAAAAAGACATATGGGTTCTAGTCACTACTTTAATAACAACTGTTGTACAAGGCGTATGGGGTCCCATCAATGAAACATTTAGAGCAAAATTTGTTTTCATAAAAGAAAAAGAAGGAGAAGGAAGTGCATTGAAGAAAACAACATCACTATTGATGTTTATTTTTCTTGTGACAGTGTTTGTTAGTATTTTGATGGCATTGTTTTCTAGATATTTGGCAACATTTCTTCTACCAGAGCAAACTTCATTGGCCGTCAAACTATTTATAACTATAGAAATTGTTATGTTGCCAACAATTTTGTTAAACGAACTTTCTTCTATTGGCATCAGTGTCTTAAATTCCTATGAGGTGTACTATATTCCAGAGATTGCAGGTACAATATCATCTTTGGTCAACATTGTAGTATTGGTACTTTTAGCCCCCTTATGTGGTATTTATGCTCTTTGTGTTTCGAGTTATTTTTCAACTTTACTGTTAATTGGGCTTGTCGCGTTGAATATTTCTAAAAAAGGCATTCGATTAAATGTGAGATTATCAAAAGCAGACAAGCATGGTTTTAAAGATTTCCTTATTTTTGCATTGCCATTCTTTTTCCCCTATTTTGTTGGTCAGTGCAATGCTATGGTAGAGAAATGGCTTGCAAGTGGTATTGGTACTGGTGTTGTATCATCTCTAGATTATGCCCGTCAATTTACTATTATTTTGCAAACGATTATAGGAAGTATCTTGACTACAATAATGGTGCCTATATTGGCAAAATGCTATGCAAATCAAAAAGGGATAGAATTCAGAAATGCTTTTGCAGAAAATATGAGTGTGGTTTTCTCTATTCTTGGAATAGCATTGCCTATAATGATTTCAGCAGCTCACCCACTATGCGGTTTTTTTTTCGACAGGGGTATGGTAGCACATGATTCATTATCGCAAATAGTCAATTTTACAAGACTATATGCTATTGCATTTATTCCTGTTGTTATGTATATACTGTGTGGATATTCTCTGCTTGCTTCAGGGAAAGGAAAGACTTACGCTATGAGCGGTGTTCTAACACAAATAGCAATTGTAATATTATATATGACATTGGTGCCATTGATAGGTATTTTTACAATGCCTATTATATGGGGAGCAGCTCATGCCGCTTCTTTTATGTATATGTTGTATAGGAGCGATTTATATACGGGGGATATAATGTACAAACTAACAACATATTGTTTTATTATAACAATATTGTGCTTATGTGTTTGGTGGTTAAATGAGTATATACAACAGGTCAATTATTTCTTAGCACTGCTTATTAGTGCTACTTTGATTCTCATTCTTTATTTACCACTAAGCCGTTATTTCGGTATAGATTTACTAACCAAGGCAAAACAGATACTAAAAAAGTGATTATGAAGAAATTTGTTACAATATTTAAAGAACTGGAATGGATTCATCTCGGTAAAGACGTGTTTCTCACACCATATTATCTTGGTAAAAAAATAGGTGCTGAAGTGGAAATCGTGTTCCCCCAATCAGAAACGAATAAAGAATTACCGTCAGTTATTCGAGGGGTCCACTTACATCCAATAAAACAATCCCATATCAAATTCTTTAGTGTACTGAAATTATATTGGTACATTTTTAGGAACGCCAAACATATAGCCTACTTTATGCGTTTTCATAAGACAAGTCAGTCTATGATGCAGATTATATTATACAAGTTCTTAAACAAACAGGGAAAAGCGTACTTAAAATTGGATTCTAAGGCTGTCGCTGCAGAACAAATACCAAATAAGACAGGACTTAAGGGAAAGTTGAATGGTGTCTTTCACCAGATGTATATAAATGCAGTGGATTTAGTTTCTGTAGAGACTTTTGAAGCGTTTCATAGGATTATGTATAGCAAAAATTATCAGTGGGCTATTCAAGATAAACTTGTATATATGCAAAATGGGTTTGACGAGGAAGAATTGCAGAAATTACCAATAAGAGAAAAGGTGTTCTCTGAAAAAGATAATTTAATTATAACTGTAGGGAGAATTGGAACATACCAAAAAAATAGTCAGTTATTCCTCGATGCATTGAAAGGAGTTGATTTAAAGGATTGGAAGGTATTGTTCGTAGGTCCTGTTGACGAAAAGTTTCAGCCTGCGATAGATAAGTTTTACAACGATTGTCCAAATCAAAAAGGGAAAGTCGTTTTTACTGGCGCTGTTACAGAGAAATGTAAATTGTGGAGTTATTATAATGATGCTAAAGTTTTTGTGTTGACATCGGTCTTTGAGGGCTATCCCTTGGTTTTCCCTGAGGCTAAGCGCTTTAGAAATTTTATAGTTTCTACCCCTGTTGGAGCTGACCGTGATATAACAGAAGAATGGAAATATGGGATTAGATTTGAAAGCGCAGGAGAGTTGAACAACATCCTACAGCAAATTATATCTAATGAAATTGGAATAGATGTTTATAATAATTTCGACGTACATGAACTTGCATGGTCAAATATGGTGAAAAATATAGTTTTATAAAACCAATGGAAGAAATTAAGATTGGCATACTAATTCTTAACTACAAAACCTATTTAGATACAGAAAAATTGGTTTGCGAGATTCTTGCTGGTAATTCTCCCTTCAAGATTCTCATACAAGTGGTGGATAATGCGTCCCCCAATGAATCATATGATTATTTGAGTGACATTTTTCGTAATGCTAAAAATGTAATCATATCAAAAAATTGTGAAAATACTGGATTTGCACGCGGCAACAACTTTGGTCTAAGGAAGTTCTCTAAATTTGCTCCTGATTATGTGTTGATACTTAATAATGATATTCATTTTGATCTGATGCTACTATCTAAGTTGGTAAATACGTATGAGAAACTTCCCGATGCTGGTATTATTTCACCATTACAAAAATTACCAAGTGGCAAATTTGAACGTTTCCGTTCCTTGAAGTGCAATACATTTACAGACGATTTGCTCTTCTGGCTCCCATTTAGTAGTAGGGTGAGTAAGGGAATTAAATACAAATCAAATACATCTTACCCAAATCTTCAAATAGTAGACATAATTCCAGGCTGTTTTTTGTTTATAGATTATCACTTGTTTGAGAGTGTAGGCTTTTTTGACGAATCAACCTTTCTTTTCTGCGAAGAACGATTTCTTTATATGAAAATGAAGGCTATAGGAAGAAAGAATTATCTGCTTATTGATGAATCATATTTGCACGATCATTCTAAAACCATCAAACAAGAGGTCTCAAACAAACGGCAAGAGGCTATGTTGCTGGAAGGGCAATTGGTATTCACGCAAAAATACAGACATTTTTCATGGGTTAAGTGCCAGTTGCTACGCGCAGCATTCTCATTCCATCGACTGCAGTCTAATATCAGGGTTTCATACCATTCAAAACAATGAAGAAAGTCTCTATCATAACCATCCATGTAGGTTTCAACTTTGGGTCAATTCTTCAAACCATTGCTTCTACAAAAGTATTTAGGGATTTGGGATGCGATCCAATCGTGGTTAATTATATTCCACGCAGAGTGACTTACTTACAATACTTCAAAGATTCATTTTGCTCTCTATTCGTATTCCTAAGAAGGATGCTGGCCCTCCCTAATGTCGTCATCAATAAGCATATTTACCAAGGGTATCTTAAAAAATATGCTAGAGTTTCAAAGCCGATTTATTCATCAGAAGACTTTAAAAAGTCTTGCCCTGCTGCTGATATCTATGTAACAGGAAGTGATCAGGTTTGGAACACATCACATAATGAAGGATTGGACAGCCATTATTTTTACGATGGAATAAATGGATATAAAATTTCTTATGCGTCTTCAATAGGAAAGGAAACCTTAAATGACGAAGAAAAATTTTTCTTCAGGTCAGAACTTGCGTCTTATTATCACATTTCGGTAAGGGAAGCAAGTGCCGTTAGGCTTATGAGAGAGATAGGTATAGAAGCAGTACAATTAATTGACCCTACATTTATGCTAGACAAGAACGAGTGGTGCCAATATATGGGAAAAAGAAAAATAAGAGATCCATATTTATTGGTTTATCTCCCATATAACATTGTTGATGAATCATTAATCTACAACGATGCTCGAAGAATAGCTGCTAAAAGAAAGCTGAAGATTGTTACCTTTACGTGGAGTATTGTTATTAACAGACAGGCAGATATAACTGTTAAATATGCCAGTCCGGGTGATTTCCTTTCATTAATATATTATGCTGATGTGGTATTAACGAATTCTTTTCATGGTACAGCCTTTTCTATCAATCTGAACAAAGAGTTCTGGACTTATAGCCCATCTGCTTTTGCAACTCGTATCAAAAGCATCCTCTCGCTTTGCCATCTGAGCAATCGGTTTGTTGAAAATAGGCAGCATATAGACTTGGACACGGAAAAAATTGACTATACACAGACAAACATGATTTTAGTTTCCGAACGGCAGCGTGCAATTTCATTTCTAAAAGACTCGATTAACTGAATGTACATAAACAGTAAAGTAAAAAATGAATGTTGTGGATGTGGGGCTTGTCAAGCGATATGTCCGAAGTCTGCAATCAGAATGAAATCTATTGATAATGAGGGCTTTGTATATCCCGTTGTTGACGCTAATTTGTGTATCCATTGCCGCCTATGCGAGAGAGTTTGTCCCATAAATAAGCCCGAATTTGAAAACAGTCAAAAACCATTGGTGTTTGCTTGTTATTTGTCAGACAAAGAAGAAAGGATGAAAAGTTCTTCAGGAGGGCTGTTTCTTGCATTAGCAAGAAAGATTATCCTCCAGGGTGGCATTGTATACGGAGCAGCTTTTGACGCAAATTTACAATTGAAGCATATAGGAGTAGAAACGCTTTCAGAGTTAGAAAGGCTTAGAGGTTCTAAGTACCTACAAAGTAATACAAGCGATATCTATAAAGAAATTTTAATTCACTTAAAAGGTAAACGTATGGTATATTTTGTTGGTACTCCCTGTCAGGTAGCAGCCCTAAATAAGTTTATAGGCAAGAGTTCATCGAAGAAGTATCTTCTCACATCGGATCTTGTATGTCACGGCGTACCAAGCCAGGAATTGTTTGACATGCATGTTACTTACATGGAATCAAAGTATGGTGATAAGATGACGAATTACCAATTTAGGAATAATAAACAATGGGGGGTTTGCGAAATCTGCGATTTCGCAAACCATCATACAATAATAAACCCTACTTATGAGTTGTCTCCATATTTATATAGTTTTATGTATGGCTACACCTATCGGATGTCTTGTTATGACTGCCCTTTTGCACATATACCTCGGCAAGGAGATATTACGTTGGCTGATTATTGGGGTGTAGACAGATATTTTCGGGAGTTGGACACAAAACATGGCGTTTCATTAATTCTCTTGAATAGTCAGAAAGGTGTAGAGATTTGGGATGCAGTGAAGCATTGTTGTGAATATAAAGAGTCAAACATCTTTGATGCTGCCCAGTTTAACCCAAACCTCATCAAGTCTTCAACCATGCATGTCATGAGGCAAGATATTTACAGTAAAATTAATAAAGAAGGATACAGGCACTTTGCAGAGAATGAATTTAGACCACCTCACTATTATATGAAAAAGATATATTGGTCATTAAGGCTATCGCCATTAGGTAAACTAACAAAAAAAATATTTCGATGAAAAAGGTTTTACTTGTATTTACGGGACTAAGAACTAGACAAAATGAAGGTTCAAAACATAGACTAGATAGTTTTATCGATGTTTATAAATCATCAGGGGCAGAAGTAACCACACTAGCTTTTGTGAAAGACTGGCCTTTTGGCGCAAATAATAATAAAAACTGTTGTTGGATATTTTTTCCGTATATTTTGCCAACAGCATATAACAGATTCCTCACCATGGATTTACAGCATATTGGAAGGACTGATTGATTATGGCTTTTACAAAAGGTACAATAGTAAAATCTTTACTTTGGAAATTGTTTGAGAGATTAGGTGCGCAATTGATACAATTTGCTGTAACTATTGTATTTGCAAGATTACTATTGCCTTCCGAATATGGTATTGTTGCATTAATTGCTATCTTCATTTCGCTTTGTGAGGTCTTTATTGACGGGGGATTGAATACTGCGCTGATACAGAAAAAAATGTGCTGATAATAGTAATAATAAGAATAGGGTTTAAGATTACAAATTATTATAGAAAAGATAAATGTTATGTATAATGAAAAAAATACTATTTGTATATAATTCACGGCTTAGTTATTTACCGCCTTTCATGTCTTTATTAGATTATTTGATTGAAACCGGTAAATATGAAATAACTGTTATATCTGCAGAAGAAGAAATTAGTACGTATAAAGCTTATGCTGATAAGATTAAGATTATCAGCTATTATAAAGGACGCATCAATAATGGTTTGTTTGATAAGTTGAGAATCAGATTATGCCAAACACTTTATTTCCGTTATCGTTTATGGAAGGATATTAGACATATTCCATATGATATTTTATGGGTTATCCATACTAATTCAGTAATTCCCATACGAAGCCTTTTAAAGAGGAGAACATACATATTTAGTGATTACGAATGGTATGATTCTGACAAGCTTAGGTATAATGCTTCAAAGTTTGCGCAGCAGCATGCGACGGTAAACGTTGTCTGTGAAACAAACAGAGCATGGCTTTCCAAATGTAAATTTGGATTGAAAGAATTACCTGTTGTGTTACCGAATAAAATGTGGAAACGATATACATCTGATGATATGTTGGATCCACAGCTACAGAATTCAGTGAAAAGGAAAAAAATCATTTTGTATCAAGGCATAATACACAAAGAACGCCCTTTAGATTCTTTGTGCGAAGCTATTTCTTTAATGCCAGACTACAGTCTTTTGCTTTTGGGCAATGAAAGTGATTATTCTAAATCCCTTTTAAAAAAATATTCAAATATATTATATCATCCATTCGTAACACCACCTCATCATTTGTCAATTACTAAAATAGCACATATAGGCATAGTTTTTTATGATGATAATAAAAGTTTAAATTGTGCATATTGTGCACCGAATAAAATTTGGGAATATTCCATGTTTAGTATACCTATGTTGTACAATGATATACCTGGTTTGAATAATACTATAGGAGTATACAAGGCCGGTGAAAAGATAAAATTGTCTGACAAGGAAAGTATTATGAAAGCTATAACGAAAATAGATGCTGATTACACTTCATATAGAAAGTCTTCAGAAGAATTTTATAACTCGTGCAATATAAGTAGTATTATTGATGCTATTCTAAAGAAATATGAAGAAAGGTGTTTTTCGTCGAAGGATTCTAAAACCAGCTAAACAGACGTTATTGCTGATTTAATCAATGGTCAAGATGTACCCAAATATAAATTATAGCAAATTGACTAATATAATCTGATTTATTAGCACTTGGCTTGAAGAATATTATATTTTAGCTATGTTTCAATTCTTACTTATTTTCATTACAATCGTTTCGGTTTTAGGATGGAACAAAGAATATGGTTTTTCGTTGGTTAAGCATAGACAGAATGATAAAAATAAATATATTATTTGTATACTTTTCTTGTTCTGTCTGGCAGCTTTCCGTACCTCAATTGTTGGAAATGACACGAAAACATATATTGAAATATTCGAAAATTGTAAGTATCTTATACAGAGCGAAGCAAGTCGTTTTGAAATAGGATACCTTTACTATAACTATGTTTTATTTAAGATTACAAGTGAACCACGTATTTTATTATTTGTAACAAGTGCAATATGCTTTTTATGCTACGGTATATTTATGTGGCGTTATAGTAAAAGCCCAAAGTTAGCTCTTGTATTTTTCTTCTTGATAGCTTTTGGTTCTACAATGAACACTATGCGTCAGTGTATGGCTATTTGTTTCTTATTATTTGCCGTTGATTGTATAATTGAAAGAAAATACATACGATTTGTCTTGATAGTTTTATTTGCATCTCTTTTCCATATATCTGCGATTTTGTTTTTGATTGTTTTACCTTTGTCTTTTATACGCATAAATGTTAAGACATTAACATACTATGCAATAGGTGCGCTTATTGCATATTTTATGTTTGCTGAATTATTAAAAATAGGTTTTTCCTATTTTAGTATGTATGAATATTACTCGGACGGAAAATATTTTGAAGGTGATACAAGATTGGCAAGTATCATAAAATTAAGTTTTTCACTTATAATACTTTTTATTGGATACTATGTATATAAAAAGAACACCTCTCAAGTGTGGAAGATTAGTCTTGATGGAAGGCGTTATCATATTTTTTTAATGTTACAAATATTGGCTGTTATTATAGATTTCCTGAGTATAAAGGTAAATTTATTAGATAGACTTGATATGTATTTTACAGCCTTGTCATTTGTTTTAATCTCTAATGCCATTCAATTAATGCCTATTAGAAGAAGGAATTTTATTATAGTTTCTTTACTTACATTATATGTTTCATATAGTTGCGTTGTGATTAATTATAGATCAGAATGGAATCGTATATATCCAATAGAACTTTCCTGGTCTTTATAATTTTTTTTGAAATTTATTTTAGATGAATCCTCCTATTATTATGATTGTATATCTCTCTAATAGTGAAAGGCACTCTAGCGAAGTTTTCAAAAACAAATATTAGTAACCACAATATTTTTTTGCAAATCTTAATTAAAAAGCGATATAATGAGATTATTACATATTACAGCAAGTCCTTTTAAAAACGAAGGAGGTGTTCCTGTTGTATTAAGGGAACTAACTCATGAGCAGACAAAACTTTCTAAAATGGTTGTAAAAGTCTTGTCGCTTAAAGTTAATAAAGATATAATTAATGATGAATTGTTCGAGAATCTAGGTGATAAGACATTTGAACAATATGTATGCGACTTTAAGCCAGACATGGCAATACTTCATAGTTTCTTCTATTGGGAGTTTAATACACCTGCACGTGTATTACATCAATTAGGTATACCATATTATATCGAGCCACATGGCTCATTCGGTCATGAGGCAATGAAAAAAAATCATCTAAAAAAAATAATGGCAAATAATACAGTGTTTCGTTATCAACTGAAATATGCAAAATCATTCATTTTTTTGAACGAGGCAGAAATGCAGGATTCTATATATCGTAAAGATGATGACATAATTATTCCTAATGGTATAAATAAGAACAAATTTAATTCCAATATTGGTATTCCTAGAAGTGAACCTATGCTATATTTTATAGGGCGTTATGATATACATCATAAAGGGTTGGATAGGCTGTTCGAAGCACTTAAGATTTTGGATAAGAATGGAGCCAAATTGAAAATAATGTTATATGGAAAGGGAAATGACAAAGAGTCCTCACAGATTAAGCAATGGATAACAGAATTGAATAACATTCAAGTTATTGATAATGGCTCTATAACATTTGATAAGCAAGGACAAGTATTAGATTCCAAGGGAATTATGTTGCTTACTTCTAGGTATGAAGGCTTCCCTGTTACTATACTGGAAGCACTGTCATTTGGCAATCCAAGCCTTGTAACAAATGGTACGAATATGGCAGATGAAATTGAAGATAACTTGTTAGGATGGAAAACTGGTGACAATCCCAGCGAAATAGCACATTCTATAATGAATGCAATTGAAGAGTACAAAAAAGAACCCCGCGAATATATAAAACGTTGCAAGCAATATGTGATGGAGAATTATACGTGGGATGTAATTGCTCGAAAGTCATATGACGTATTAAATGAGAAATTGGTGTAAAAGTTTATGATGGTTGATATGGAAAGAAAAGTTGATATTAGCAATATTCTGATACAATATAATTTGCCAACCGATGTTGAATACTCGGTAAAAGATGTTGATGCTTCCAGCTTGCTATGCCCTTCAAGGTTAGATATAGCTGCTAAGTATTTGTATTTGTCGCTAAAGGAGAAATGTCCAGAATATGCTCAGATGATTTATTTAGAGCATATTAGGGTGATGACAAAAGGATCCTTTGTAGAACCATATAGTGATAAAAATAATTCCGCAAAGTTTCTTGAAAACTTTAATAAGGTTTATGAGGACATAAAGACAAATGGCTTTGATAATAATGTAAGTCCAATCCCTGTAGACAGAAATCTTCGGATAATGGATGGCGCACATAGAGTTGCCATATGTATGAAATTGGGAATTAAAGTACCTGTCGTAATACTTCCTATGGAAGCGGAATATGATATTTATGATCAGAATTATTTTGTTAAGTATGGAATAAAAGAAGGGGTTCTTGATGAGATAGTTAAATGTTATATTCATTTGTGTAAAAAATGTGTTTGCATTAATATCTGGCCAAGTGCAAAAGGTCACGATGCAGAATTAGAAGAAATAATAAACAAAGAATTTGATGTAGTATATAGGAAAGACGTCCCTTTTAATGAGAATGGAGCTTTTTATTATTTGGCGCAAATATATCAAGAGTATTCATGGGCTCAGAATAGCGATGAGGGTTTTTCTGGGGTCTATAGAAAATTGATGCCTTGTTTCCCGACTTTTGACCCAGTTCGAACGATTATTGCAGAAATAGACGATTATAATAAGTTAATCCCTGTAAAAGACAAAATGAGATGTTTGTACGAATTGGACAAACACTCTCTGCATATTACTGATAATACCGAAGAAACAATATTAATGGCTGATCTCATTTTGTCAAATAATACTGTTGCTTTCCTTAATAAGTGTGATGCTTTAAAATTTAAGAATACCTTTAAACTTTTGGAAGAGGCGAGGGAACTTTCTAAAAATGTTGATATCTGCTTTACCGGAAGTATTGTGTTAGCATTATATGGTATTCGCGAGGCGAATGATATTGATTATATAATTGATCGGGATGATGATCCCAATTCACACAATGCATATTTGTCTCTTTATGGCCTTGAAAAGGATCAGGCTATATATCAGTCTGATTTGCAGTTTACCTTTTTTGGATTAAAGTTCCTTACCTTAGATTGTATCAAAGCTTTTAAAAATCATCGTGGAGAATCCAAAGATTTGGATGATATAAAATTAATAACAATGATTCTTAATAGTAATGGTAAGAGTTGGAAAGCAGAATACTTAAGAAAGAAAAGAAGGTTAATCGCTACCATACAAGGACATATTATTCGAATTGCTCACAAGACAGGTACTTATGAGATGCTAAGGCAACTCTACAAGAAAATTAGCTGATTTATTGAACTGAAAGTTCATAATAGGGAAATATTCTATGAATATACATAAAATTGCAGTTATCATGTCGCTCTATAAGAGTGATGTGCTCGATTATGTTAAGCTTGCTGTTGAGAGTATATTAAATCAAACTTATAGCAACTTTGATTTCTATATTCAATATGATGGAAATGTACAAAAGGATGTAGATGATTATCTCTCGGGCTTGAAAGATGAACGCATCCATATTAATAGGAGGGCGGAGAATAAAGGATTGGCATATTCTCTTAATGAGTTGCTTAAGATAGTGACACCTTTGGGCTACGAGTATATAGCTCGTATGGATGCTGATGATATCTCTATGCCTGATCGATTTGAAAAGCAGATAGCCTACATGGAGGCGCATCCTGAGACAGAGTGCTTAGGTACATGGGCTATAGAAATTAAGTCAAATGGAAGCGAATACTATAGAAAGCAGATGCCTGAAACACATGAGGGATGCTGGCAGCAGTTTATGATTAGGGACTGTATGATCCATCCTACCGTGATGTTCCGAAGGAGCTATATTGAAAAGGCAGGTTTGTATTCATTGGATACCTACTTTGGAGAAGACACGATGATGTGGGCACAAGGCTTTGCTGCCGGTTGTAAGTTTGCCAATGTGCCAGAGTATTTGTTTAAGTTCCGTTTGAATGATGATTTCTTTAATCGTCGCCGAGGATGGAAGCATGCAAAAGGCATCTTGACCCTTCGTTGGAAAGTGAATAAGATGCTGCATTATCCTGTGAAGGCATATCT
>AUXO013713926.1_pt1 | contig 13475 bp, 13 predicted proteins | sample 768731 | NCBI WGS metagenome assembly AUXO01 (sample SAMN02715735, study PRJNA202380) | gut metagenome | biome: sheep rumen | host: Ovis aries | place: New Zealand: Palmerston North
ATATCATATTTTTTAAGAAAATCTAAAATAATAGGAAGAGTATGAATATTGATTTCTCCTATATTTCTATTATATGTTCTCATATTACGAGAAGAATAAATTATAATATCATATCCTAATGATTTATATTCTCTTATTTTATCAATAACTGCAGGAATTGGTTTAGATTCTTCATATTTTCCATCATAAGTTTTTGAAATAGTGTCATCTAAATCAATAACTAACTTTTTATTTGTTATATCACTCATTTCTTTTTATTACGTTTTCCTTGCTTAAAATCTTCTAATGTAATATTAGGATCATCTTCACGTACAGGATTCCATGATATATAATGATCTTTCATATATTCATGAAATTCTCTCCAATCTTTATAGTAATCAATATTTTGGTCAGTTGTTTCTTTTAATATATTAAGCCAAACATTGCATACTTGATCTAAAGGCATAAATCCTTCAATCTTAACATCATAAAGATCATTAAGCAAACTAACAATATCATTTGGTTCTTCTTCTAATAATTCAATTGCACAATGTTTTACTTCATCTTTATGATCTAGACACCAATTTTTAAGTCGTTCATAAGATTCCTTTGCATTAGGATCTGCTGGTCCATGTGCACTAAATATATATGAAGAAGTCCAATCATGATATAATCCTAAAAATTCACTATTCATTAGTAAACAGTATTTTTATATTATATCTTAACTTTATAAAATAGTAAAAGAGGAGTATTACTCCTCTTCCTTATATGAAACCCAATTTGGGTGATTCTTTGCGATTTGTTCTATTTTCTCTTTAAAAAGTATTGGAGAATATCCTGCATATATTGCTACAGCATCTGTATAAATACTATCAAATAACCATGCTACAGCTCCTTGATTTATATCTTTTATACAGAATGGTGAATTTCCTCCATAACCATAATATGATGGTAAAATATAATCATCAGATCTTATTCCAAATTTTACTCTATACAAAATAATTTCAATTCTGTTTTTATCTTCATCATAATAATCATCGTAAGGAGGTCCTGCATTATATTCATATGGAGCATCATCCCAATCATCTCCCCACTGATCTCTTAAATCAATAGGAGTAAAATATGCATAATGAGTTGATTTACCAGGAATAAAATCAGGATTTGGAATTTCAACATTTCTTATTCTCCATCCATCATTTTCCCAAGTAAAATTTTTTGAATTAATTAATTTTTTAGATACTTCATCATATTCCAATATTGTTTCTTCAATAGAATCAATATAGCACAATTTATAATTTGCTAATTCATTTTTATACTTTTCAATTTCAGAAAAATCTATTTCTTTTATCATAATACAAAAATTTGTAGGGATGATGGGAGTCGAACCCACACGGACCTTACGGCCCGACAGATTTTAAGTCTGTTGCGTACTACCAATTTCGCCACATCCCCATCTGTAATTTAATTATACTTTAAAATATTATAATTAAAAATTATTAATGATTAAAAAGGCGAGGATATTTTTATACCCCCGCCTTTATATTAAAATATTATGATATTATTGTAAATGTTCTATAGCGAAATCTCTTAACTTTGAAATATCACCTTTACGAACATTATCAATTGCTGCCATAATTTGTGCGAAAGTAGCAATAGTATCTGAATAAGTCTTAACCCATTTTACCATATTTCTGTAATCACCAGCAGAATAATATAAATCGCTAAAACGACCTCTCTTACCCCAGCTGCTAGAAGGATCATCAGTGCCATAAGCTAATTCTAATGCATCAGAAATTTGTTTAATAGTATTTTCAATTCCAGATTCCTTATATTTCTTATTTGAAATAATATCTTCAACTGCAGTAAGTAAAGTATTTGCTTCAGTCTTAAATTTTCTTAAATATACAGAAGTATATGCTCTATATAATCCGTCAAATGTTTCATCATCAATATCAGGATTATCTTGAAGATTCATAATAGCAGTACGTACTTTCTTAGCATTTACTCCAATAGAAGCTATCATTTCATTAATAATAGTTCTGAAATCAAAGATATTTCTTACTAAGATAAATTTCTTAATTAATTTCTCATCAGTAATAAAGAAATCTTCATAATATTTCTGATATGCAGGATCATTTGGATTTAAGTTTCTTCCTTGAACAATAACATCTGTAATAGCTTTTGCTCTTGATTGCTGAATATTCTTTCTTTCTCTTGATGAATTATCATAACTGAAATGAGCAACTTTATTATCACTTGATGAAGAACGTGGATCTTTTGTTCCTTGTATCAAATATGCTTTAGAACATAAATCAGGAATAAACAATAAGTGTGTATATGTTAATCCAGACTGATTGATAGATCCTTGTCTAGCAATTTGTGAAATATTCTTATTATCGTATTTAATTCCAAGATCTTCACATTCTTCTACATCTGAATATGAACCATTACAAGCACGTCTTACTAAATTAATACGTGAATTAATAGTATCCATTACTCCGTCAGCAAGATACAACCAAGATCTTCCTTGACCCCATTGTTTCATGTTATTTCCTGTACCAATAATATTAATCTTATTTGAATTATCGCACCAAATATAGATTCCATATTCACCACTAGCATTGTCATCACGACGTTTTGCTAATGAACGTGCAACATTATTGTAAATAGGATTAATAATTTCATCAGGAATTTCACTCCAAATTACATTGATTGACTTCATTGCTTGAAGTGCTGGCTTATTAGCAGGAACCTTTGCAAGTTCTGTTAATTTATTAGCCTTAAATGCTTCATTAAGAGGTTTTCTCATAGTCTTTCTTAAAGACATACTTTCATTAACACCCCATTTTTCAGCAACATAATCTAAATAATCTTCTTGTTCAAACTTATCTGAATAGAAGAAACCACATCTCTTAGGAGCACCAAATAATGAATTTAATTTAGGACAAGCAGTAACAATCATGTTACCATCAATATAAATTGGTGAACCGTCAAGATTTTCAAGACGTCTTAAGTTAGTAATTCTAAAATCACCTCTAACAGTCATTGGTAATCCCTTTGGAAGACGATTAATTGTACTGCACATACCAACATCTAAATTACCAAATACGTTTTCAAATGTTAATCCTTCTGGCCAATTTTCAAGAATAGTAGGTCCAACAAGTCTAAGATTTCCATGGAAATCAACTGTGTTAAAATCAGTAATTACAGCATAATCATCTCTATTATAAACCTCAGTTTCATCCTTATATAAACGAATATTTGGGAAGAATTTCTCAAACCAAGGTTTAAGATTATTAAATAATTCTTGTTTAGCTGCTGCCATTACACCTTCTCTTGCACCAGAAGCTCTAAGAGCATCAATTGCTAACTTTCTCTTATCCATTACACTAAGAACTTTCTTCTTAGGTGCAGGAGTACTTGTTCTAGCAGGAACTTCTGCAGATCCATCATCTGCACCTGCTGCTTGTGCTGCTTGTGCTGCTTTAGCTGCAGCTGCAGCTCTTTGTTGTCCGGCAAGCTTATGATTGCCAAAGACACCCTCGTTCATAGTATAAATTTTCTTGTTCATACACTTTCCTATATAAGATTCGTTTGTTATGTTTTCATCAATATCTTCAAATTCATTATCTTGAGTTGTTTCAAACTTACTAAGTTGTGATGTAAAATCATCTGGAGAAATTGCAATAGTTTTTCCATAAGGAAGCTTTTTCATTTCTTCATTTAATACAACCCAAATAATTCTATTTGCATATTTTTTAATTTCAGAAATTTTTGGAAGAGTTGAATAATAAACATCCTCATCAGTAAAGAATATAACTGCTTGGAAGTTTTTATGCTTCATTTCATAATTATCATGAATATGCTTAAATACTGGCATAAATGAAGTTCCTCCAGATTTATCTGCATTTATTGTAAATTCCTTTGCAGGTGGTACATTTCTTTTTGTAAATTCAGTGTCTTTATATACACCATCACTAAATTGTATTACATTAGTCTTATGTATTCCTAATTTACAAACAATTTCTGCACAATCTGCAACAATGTGTCTCAAATAATCTCCACTGCAAATAACAGATCCAGATGTATCAATACAAATTAAAATTCTATCTGCTGTTTCTCCTTCATAATCCTTGAAACGATTATATCTTCCATAAACAATTCCTTTCTTTGAATATCCCATATCCATTAATTTAGATTGGAATCCTTTCATATAACGTTCAAGCATATGCTTCCAGTTTATAGAAGGTTTGTATAATGATACAAGAACACTGTCAATGTTATCAAACATTCCACAACCAGGAGTTCCATTAGAACCTAATACTGTAGATGCTTTCTTTAATCCAGCAAGTGCTCTTCTAACAGCATCTTTATCTTGGAAAGGATCGTCTTTACCCATATATGTATCAGAATCTGAACCATCATCAAATCCTGCTTCTTTAGCTATTTGACGTCCTTCATCAGCAGTAATCACATGATTTCCTTGTGCTCCACCTTTACCAGAATATCCACCTTTAGCAACACCAATTGTTTTTAATTTATCACTTCCATTTCCATTTTGTGATGCAAGTGTGTCTATAATATCTTTTGCAGCATCAGTAGACATTTGTCCATTTCCATCAGAATCACCATCAGATCCTGAACCACTTGGTGATCTTCCTGCTTGAGGTGAAGATTGTGAACCAGTAGGTCCTGCTCCATTTTTAGTATTAGCAAGAGAACCAGTTGTATCTACATCAGAAGAACCGGAACCTCCTCCATTATCTTGTCCACCTTGTTGGCCTCCTTGTTGTCCTCCTTGGCCTCCCTGTTGACCTCCTTGGTTTCCACTTTGGTTTCCTTGTTGTCCACCTTGTTGGCCTCCTTGTTGTCCTCCTTGGCCTCCCTGTTGACCTCCTTGGTTTCCACTTTGGTTTCCTTGTTGTCCACCTTGTTGGCCTCCTTGATTTCCTTGTTGGCCATTTTGTTGAGAATCACCATCACCACTTTGTCCTTGACCTTGACCATTACCATTTTGTTGATTTACATTAGGCATCTCAATTTTTGGCATGTTTTTCTGGTCATTAGAACCTTGAGATTGAGGCATATTAGGAATTTTAAACTTAGGCTTAATTGTTGGTAATCCAGGAATTTCAACTTCTTTTTGTTGCATTCCTCCACCGCCTCCTCCTTGTTGACCTCCTTGGCCACCATTAAGCAAGCTTTGAATTTGCTGCATTACTCTTTTATAACCTTCATTATAACCGTCATCATATGTACCTTGCATGATAGTTGTCTTTCCTTCATTCAAAGCACATGACATTAAAAGTAATTTATCAGCAATTTTTACACTTTCAACTAAACCTTTAGCACGAAGAGTTCTAATAGCATCTTCAACACCTTCTTTGAATCCTTCTTTATATTCATCAGAGAAATCTATTTCTTCAACTTCCTCGTCGTCATTATTCTCAGGTTCTCCTTCTGTTCCATCAAGTTGGTCATAAATTTCTTCCCAAATAGTATTACGGTATTTTTCATCAATTAATCCTTTACAAGTATCTGTAATACCTGCAAATAATTGTACACGATTTCCATTTTCATCAAGTACAGATTCACCTTCATCTTGAGCTTCTTGTTCAGATCTCTTATCTGGGTAAGAATGTTCAATAACCCAGTTAATTTCATAATCTTGTGCCCAATTACATTTTGTATGATCTGTAAACTTTTCTGGGTTAGCAGCCTCTCTCATTTGGTGCTTAAACAAATTATGATAAACTTCATGAATAATTACAAATGCAACACCAATAGGACTACCATCGCAAAAATCAAGTAATTGCATAATAAATCCAGGATTCATAAAAATATGTTTTCCATCAGTAGCCATTGTTGGCACAGCAAATGTATAAACAAAAGGTAATGAAGCCAAGAAATCTTTAATGACACCGTCATTGATTATGTTGATAGTTGAAATAGCATCTTCTACAACACTTGCAATAAATTTAGGTTCATATCGTGTACCATCAGGACCAAATACTACATCACAATCTTTGAAATTCTTTATTCCTGTAGAACAAAGCATTGCACGAGCCATTTCGGATTCCTTATCATCAAGTGCTTCATTAATAGCAGAAGATTTAAAAGGACCTATTGGTACAATTTCAATTTCTTTAGCCATATATCAATTAATTATTTTCATAATATCTTTCTGCTTCATCCTTTGCAGCAGAAACTTCATCATTATAAAGAGAAATTGCTTCCTCATATTTATCAAATGCATCAGATGCTGTATCAGCAAGATTGATTCTAAATGGAGCATTTCTAATTAATGTTACAAGTGTAGCATAACCTGCTTGTAATACCTGTGTCTTAGTATCACCTGTTCCACCATCAATCTTATTTGCTAATGCAACCATCCATTTAATAATATTAAGCATTTGCTTAGGTGTAATATCAAGCTTAGCAGCTTTAGAACCTGTATATTGTGGATGATTAGCAAGAATCTTTTGCATTGCCTTTTCCATTGTAGCAGCAGATGCTTGGAAATTCATAGGAGCTTTATCTCCCTTTGTCCAAACTTCTTTAGCCATATCATCTGTATAACGTGCGTCAAATCCTGACCAAGCAGCAAATGACTTACCTGCAGCATTACCAGCATGATGACGTACAATACGTCCAATTTCATTAGGATTAAGACCTCTCTTAGGAGCACCCTTAATACCTGCAGAACCATATGCCATCTTCATGAATGCTGCTTCTTCATCGTTATCATCTCCTTCTCTGTTATAAGCATCATTAGCATCTTCTGCTTCGTACCATTCCTTTGTAATATTTTCCCAAGAACGAGCTTGAGCATACATTGTATCTACAATTTCATCTCCACTGTCATTAGCAGTTACTGAGCTATACCAGAAATTAGGATGTTCTTTTAAGAATTGAACAATTGTAGGATGAATATATGGTTTTCCATCCTTTCTCTTAAGTTCTGCCCATTTCAACCAGTCTTCAAATGTAGGAACAAGGTTAACATGAGAGAAACGACCAGTATAAGCAGCTTCCCACATAACTCTATCACCTCTTTCACCCATATCAGAAAGACGGTTTGCAGCAGCAACAATCATCCACTTAGAACCTAAACGTTGTACACCCATAGTTCTTGACTGTACGAACTGCATCAATACGTCCATGACATCTGGTGATACACGGCTTAACTCATCAATAAAGATAAATCCACCTTTACCATTTCCAGATCCATCTCCGCCATTCATAAGGTCATCAAGCATATCTTCTGTAACATCTTCAGTAGCTTGGCTAGGATCATACATTGGTAACCAGTTCTTTGCTAATTCAACAGCTTCTTGTACATCGAAATCAACTTCTTTTCCATTTGCTAATTTAACTTTCTTAGTAACAGTTCTAGCTCCAGGAAGAGTGAAGTCATCTTTACGCATTGTCATTGCATTAACACCAATCATATTAGCATCAAATCCAGCTGCTTGGAAATTCTTGATAAGAGCTTTAATAACCTGTGTCTTACCAATACCAGGAGCACCCCATACACAATAAGGAATAGGAACTTCAGCGCCTTTCTTTCCAGCACCCTTATTTACAAATTGATTATATTGAGCAATAATCATTTTTTGTAATTCTTGAACAGAGACATTATCAAAACCAGTTTCTGGCATTTCCATCTTAATTTCTTCTGCTTCATTAAGTCTACTCAATACACGGCTTGCATATGAACTTACTTTATATGTCTTAGCAGATTCATCAAGTTCTCCATTCTCTTCTTTATATTGTTGAATCTTAGCTGCCCAAATTGCATTTGCATCATCTAAGAATTCTTCATCTTCATTATAAACATCGTCATCTTCTGTAACTGTTGCTTCTACTCCAGCTTCATCACAGACATCAACAAAAGTTTTACCAGGAATAAACTCAATATTTGGTCTTTCCTCTGCAGTTATCATTGTGTTAATAAGAGAAGTGCAAAGGCCACCCTTAAATTTACACATTAAATAACGTCCTGCTTTAACTAAATTATCTAACAAGCTTCCACCAACCTCTTTAAGTTTATCAAGAACACCTTCATCTAACTTATCAAGGTCAGAAATCTTTTCTTTTGATACATTACGAATTACACCATTATCAAATTTAACAGTGTATGTGTTTGCTAGACAATTTTCATCTAAAATTGAACAATGAACTTTGTTTGTTCTATTTAAAGAATATTTTGCCATATAAGTACTTATAATTTTATTTCGTTTTATTATTTATCTACACTAAAATAACTATAAAACAAAAAAGAGAACTTATTAGTCCTCTTCATCTATATCTAAATCAAATTTTATATCTGGGTGCATTCGTTTAAAACTTTTAAATTTACTACAAGGTGAACACCCTAAATAAAAATTATTTTTCAATGCTTGTTTTTCATACATTGTCAAATAATGTTTTGTTTTGTAATTTCTTATCTTATAAGGTTCATCTACTAATGATTCTATTATTTCTTTCTGTATTGAATTTGGGCAATAATAATCATCATAAGGTATTATAATTCTACCATGTTTATCTTTAATTTTTCTATTATATAGAATATCATAATCACCAATATTTCCAAACTCATCTATAGAATTTGAATATACTCGTCTATAAGCTTCAACTATATAAACGTCTATAAGTTCTCTTAAAGATTCAACTGTTATCATATAAATTATATCTTAACTCACTAACATAGACACATAAAAAAAGCACGACCTCTTTGCGTGCAATCAATTTAATTCATTAAATTTAAAGGTGTCATTCCTGTTGGTGTATTATATCCATATTTCATGGAATTTTCTAAATAACTATGAATGAACCTTTTAGTACAATTAATTAAAGTTCTCATATCATTAAAATTATTTTTAAATATAGACTGGGATTATCCCAGTCTATATTATGGTTAAATCTCATTAAAGATCTTCCTTACAAAGCAATTCAGTAATACGAGTCTTTTCATCAACAGATAACTTAGTATTTTCATCTAAGTTAAGAATTCCTGTACAAAGATCATCCCAAGAAAGGACCTTTGTATCAATATCTACATCTGTTCCAAGGAATTCATCCAAAATAGGAGCAATAATATTAAAGATCTCACGATCTTGCTCTGCAGTAATATTCTGAATATCATATCCCTTATTTTCAACAGCCTCTGTAGCAAGATTCTTTCTCTTCTCATCAAACTCTGTTGAATACTTATTCATTTCCAATGAAAGCTTAAGATATGCACGTAAACCTTCATTACTCATCTTACCAATCTTTGTCTCTCTAAGAATATTCTTTAAAACAATTAAATCATTAATTTTCACCATGGTGTTGTTTCTGTTTAATTTTATTTTAAATTATATATTTAAATTTCAAATATTATTCATTTTCACTATCAATTTCATTCTTAATAGCGTTAATAACTGACATAATTACTGCAAAAATGTCATCAAACTCTTCAACATCATTTCCATTGATACTGAAATTAACATTATTATCTGAACTATAAGAATAATTGAATCCGCCTAAATATTGAGGTGCTACAGGAGCATTTTCATTGTTATTAGCAATAACAGCATAATTAATACCACCATTAATATTCAAGGTGTTCATAGTTTTATCGCAATTTCCGGAAAAATTATATTCACCTTCAGTTACATTAAAATTATAACTAGTACCAGTCTTTGTTACATTAGTAGTCATATATAAAATATTTTATTTTAATTTTATTATTTATCTTCAAAAATATTTTATCTACGAACAATAAAGTCAGCACACCATGTTGAAATAGGACCAAGAGTCTTATAACGACATTTGTAACCGTAGCTTTCTACAATACCTACTGCAGCATTAAATACTTCATTAGACTTGCAGTTTTGCTTTGGGTTAATATCAATATCAATAAAATCTGGCTTTTGTATTCCTTGGTCACACATATGATTTGCAAGTTCAATACTCTTCCAAACTTCATTCATAAGTCTAATTGCTCCTACTTTCTCTCTTGGACATCTCTCCTTTTCATAGATAATATGCCCACCATGTCCTGGAGTATAAAGAACTATAGCAGTAGCGTACACTGTTGTCTTACCATAGTTTTGGCTGTCACAACCAACAAATATTTTAAGATCTGGGTGTGTCATCTTATACTCCTTGATGTAAATCACTGGATCTACTTGTACTCCACTAACTGTCCGAAACATAATATTTTATTTTTAAGTTAAATTTTAAAATTGTGGTGGCGGTGGGAGTTGAACCCACTATTTCCATTTTATAAGAATGGTGCTCATACCACGGATTAGCATCGCCACTATCTATAAACAAATAAAGAGAACTTTCAGTTACCCGAAGTTCTCTTTTATTTTGTATTCTATTGTATTTCTTTTTATTCTTTGTAATTGTTCCTCTTTGGAATCCAAAATTATTTCGCGAATATATTCTGATAGCTTTTAACATATCTTCTTGCAAGTTTGCTTGCTTTGGTATTTTAATTCGTTTCATAATTTTGCAGCTTTAAATAAAATACATTATTAAGAGAGCTTCTTTAATTTGTTGGAGTATGGGGATAATCTCCATAACCCAACTAAATTAATCTTTCAATGCTGAAAGATTTGCTATAATAGCCGCAAAACCGACTATTGTAAATGCTAAAGCTTCCATAATAAATTATATTTTTGTTTTTATATTAGTTTAATTTTAAAATGAAGTTTCGAGTTTCACTAGGCTTCTCATCCTTATAGGATAACTCTAACTAACGCTCTTATAGAAATGGATAACTTCGAACCATTTAGAACCTACGTTTTCTCCTAGACTCGGAAATCTAGGCTACTTCGATTTACAAACTTGCTAGCTAATTTGTAACTATCGGGCGGTGGGAGTAGGATTCGAACCCACGGGACGCTTTCACGCCCGGCTGATTTCAAGTCAGCTGCCTTCAACCACTCGGCCATCCCACCATTATACTTACATTCTACTATCCCGCACATCTCTAATTTACACGTTTAAATCTAAATAAACTACCTCCTCCGATTACACAACAAATCGCGTATGTTGCTCAACCTCAATTGGATGCCTGCGGTAACTTCTCCCGTATTTGTATAACGGGTGTCTCCTTCAGTATTTTAAATAACAAGTGGATTTACGAGGTACAGACTTCTGCAACCATCAAAGGTAACCCGCTATTAGGCACTTGCGCTGTTTTATGCAGTTGTTGTGTTCCATCTTATGGCTCCTTACGGAATTTGCTGCTCTTCACATCTTGGATAAATCCAACCAATACGTTTCACTGGGCTGTCGGTTCGATAGAGGGACCGTGTCTACATGATTAGAAGAAGTCGACATTTGCTAATCACTTACCCCAGACACTACTCAGTAGTCTACACTTGTTTTGAGCGGAGGCAGCAGGATTCGAACCTGCGGGCCGGTATTATCCGACCAACTGCTTAGCAGGCAGCCCCTATAGTCCACTCAGGCATACCTCCAATCAATTATACAGTATGTTAAAGATCTCTTGTATATCAATTATACTAAAATTTTTGTGTTCCCGACAGGAATCGAACCCGCTTTCAGTGTTTTAGAGGCACCCGCATAACCAGTCTGCCACGGGAACAAATTGGAAGGAGTTTCACCTTCCAAATTTTATGTTAAGCTACTAGTTTTAAATTCCTAAAAATTTTACCAGTATCTTCAATAGCAATTGCTGTTGGGACATTTCCTAAATCTGGTTCATGGAAGATTGAAAAATCTCTCCCAGAATTAGATAGTTTGTTTATCCATTTTTCTAGATCTGCTTGTAAATAAATCAAATAACTGTTATTCCAAGTTTGTGTTGGATGTTCTAACAGATATTGTGCTACAGCATGACCACCTTGAACACAACCATATACGCTGTCAAGTTTATTATCAATTAGAACATATAATCTTTTCATTATTGTGCAGCGTTAAGTTCATTATCAAGTTTTTTCTTCCAGAAATTATAGAAATCCATAACTCCTTTAATCCAATTATCTTCGTAGTCTTTATAATAAATTCCACCAGTAATTGATGTGCTAGCTTTATATAAGAAATCAGATTCCTTATATTTTTGTTGTTTCCAACCACTAGGATATGTTATAATTTCAGGTACAGCATCTTTTTTGATTATTTCAACGTATGCATATCCACCATGTGATGAAAAATGCTTTCTTGTTGCTTCATAATCTTTCTTAAGATACTCTTGACATTGTTCTGGTGTCAAATTATGCTTAAACATATACCAAGCTGAATAAATCAAATGAGCTGAATCTCCATGATATACAGCATAATCTTTACCTTCTTGATTCTTAACACAGTTATTAACTACATATTCTTTAAACTCTCCGTAAGTATTTGTCTTCATAATTGTAAATTTTTATTTTTAATTTTTAATTTTTGGTTTTGTAAACTTTGAACTGAAAATCGTGAATAAAATTTACAATTTAAGGCGGTTTTGTTGTTTTAATCTAGTAGTGATGCATAATCTTTAATTTTTAATTTAATAAATTGGTTATTTAAAATATTTCTTCAGTGAGCCACTCGCATCCCACCAACTTGTTGCTTTCCTTTTTATCAGTACAAACGACCAAGATACGTGCACTTATCTCTTATGAATTTAATCATTGTCTCCTGACCTATAACCAAGTACCCAGATATTAGGATTTACAACCATCTTTGTTCATGAACCAGTCAACCTAACATCTTGTTGCTCATTTGCCAAAGCCTTGTCCGCTATGAAGAAATTAGAGCCGATAGCCGGATTCGAACCGACGTGTCCTTACGGATCCGCATTACAAGTGCGGCGCAATCGACCTCTATGCGATATCAGCATATAAAACTAAGATTTTTAAGGGATCTTAGAAAACCTATATTTGTTGTTGAGTTCAATCAAATTACTCAGCAACTACTGCACTGTCTACTGCAATTGAATCCACAGCAACAGTATCAGTTGCTAGTTCAGTAGAATCAGCTTCTGCAGTGGCACATGAAGTACCATTACCTGTGCAACAAGCAACGCTAATAGCGAAGCAAACTGCCATAATAAATGCAAAAATCTTCTTCATTTTGTACTTAATTAATTTTGTTTTTATATATATTTTATCTCTCTCAAAGTTGGGAGGCTGGGGCACGATCCCAGATTGCATGAATATCAGTCATGTTTCCTAACCATTTAGAAGATCTCCCAATAAAAATTGCGGCCGTGTATTGTGTTTTCGCCATACTTGTGGCACTCATTAGTCCTCCAGAGGTATGTTGTCCACTTTCCGCCCCACTTTCGGTTTTTGCCGCAATTATTTTTAAAACATATTCACCGGAAGGATTTGGCATTTACTTTCTTAAGGTAAGTCGACATTTACACATTTATTACTAACTTAATATCAGGTTAGCAGCCGTGACAGCTTCCTCCTATGTTAAGTAGCCCGTAGGGGAGTCGAACCCCTCTCTCCAGAATGAAAATCTGACGAACTAAACCGATATTCGAA
>AUXO010115197.1_pt1 | contig 13473 bp, 6 predicted proteins | sample 768731 | NCBI WGS metagenome assembly AUXO01 (sample SAMN02715735, study PRJNA202380) | gut metagenome | biome: sheep rumen | host: Ovis aries | place: New Zealand: Palmerston North
TAGTGAGGTTACGGCTCACTCATAGCGAGGTTACGGCTCACTCATAGTGAGGTTACGGCTCACTCGCGACGAGCCGTAACCTGCCCGGCTACTTCGACCATAAGCACCAAAAACAGCGATATTGGTATTAAAAAACATCAAAATGATATAGAAAAACAAAAAAAAGCCCAAAAAGCCTCGTCGGATAGGTCGAAACTCCCGTTTATTTCCTATCTTTGCATAAAGTATAACCAAAAAGTACGGGCGTATGAAACATCGATTATTCGTCATCGTCGCGGTGATATTGTTGATGCCAATGGGATTGCTTAGTCAGACATACGAGACTATGTGGAAACAGGTTGAGGAAGCCCAGCAGAAGGACTTGCCCCAGACTGCTATGACCCACGTGGAAAAGATAGTGCGCAAGGCCGGCAAGGAGCGTGCTTACGGTCAGTTGCTGAAGTCGACGCTGACTTATGCCAAATTGCAGGCAGAGATAGCCCCCGACTCGCTGTTGCCTGCCGTGAAGCGCTTGGAACAACAGGAGGCTCAGGCGCAGGATGTCGCAGTACAGGCTGTATATGCCACCGTGCTCTCCCAACTATACAAGAACAACCATCAGTTGGATGACGACTGGCAGGCCCGCAGCCAGCACTATTTCAATCGTGCTACGGCTCATCCGGAGGTGCTGGCCAGTGTAAAAGAAGACGGCTTTGCCCCCTTCGTCATCAAGGGCAAGGATGCCGACATCTTCAGCAACGACCTGTTGAATGTCGTAGGTCGTGAACTGGAAGCCTGGCAGTGGCTGGCCGACTTCTACTCACAGCATCACGGCGACATGCGGGCCCGTTGTGCAGCGGCTTTGCGCGCAGTGCAGGCCACCCGTATCAATGCCGGTCGCCAGGCGAAGTTGGACGAGTCGGCCTATATCCACAGTCTGGATTCGCTGATTCTGCTGTATGGCAGTCTGCCCGATGCCTGCGAGATAGCCATTGAGCGCTATAACTATATGGACGAGCGCACCGATGCCACTAATGAGCAGAAATATGCCTACCTGCAGGATGCCCTGAACCGCTGGGGCACCTGGAAGCGGGCCAACATACTGCGAAATGCACAAAACGAGCTGACCTGTTCGTCCTATATGGCCGAATTGTCCGAAATCAATCTGATGCATGGTCAGTCGCCCACTGTCAAGCTGAAACTGCGCAGCCTGCAAGGGCTGAACATGCGCGTCTACAAAACCAAGCTGCAAGGCGACACCGACCTGAATCCAGAGTGTGAAGAAGACTACACGAAGATGAAACCGGGCTTGCAGGAACTGAAAGAGTGGGGGCAGGCACTTGTGTTTTCAGGCCATGCCGACTACGACTGGTTTGAAGACTCCCTATCGCTGAAAGCCCTTCCCGTGGGTGTCTATATGGTGGAATTTTCCAGCCAACCCGCTACGAATGTTTCCCGTCACTTGTGCTTTGTCTCCAACGTTCGCCTGATGTCGCTCCCTATGCCTGGCAATCGGATGCGCTATGTCGTGGTCGATGCCCAGACTGGTCAGCCCATTGGGGGCGCTAAGGTACGACTTGCCTTCAATATGGGGTGGAAGAAACCTAAGAAGTATGAGGAACTGACCTGTGATGCCAATGGCGAGGCCACCTATACGATGCGTGACAACAAGCATCCGGAACGTGTCTTTGCATTCACCAGTGCCGATCAGTATTGCCCGGAGCAGAATGGCTATGGCCGCTATTATTACTATGCGCGGCAATATAGTGGTCAACATGTCAATCTGTTTACCGACCGCAGCATCTACCGACCCGGCCAGACCGTCCATGCAACAGCTATCGTATGGCAAGAGGTTTCGGTCTTGGACAACAAGGCTGTCTGTGGCAAGAATGTACAGTTTGAATTGCGCGATGCCAACTACAAAGTTGTGGCAGAGCAGCAGGCCACTACCGACGATTATGGCAAGTGTGCCGTTGACTTCACGTTGCCACAAGGTCTGCTGAATGGCCGTTTTACCATTCGTGCCAATGGGAACAGCGTGGGCTTCAGGGTGGAGGAATACAAGCGTCCTACCTTCCAAGTCGAGTTCCCCGACTATAAGGAGAGCTACCAGGCTGGCGACATCGTCAGAGCTCAGGCTAAGGCCGTGAGCTATGCCGGTGTGCCTGTTCAGGGCGCTAAAGTGAAATATACGGTGGAACGCCGCGTGGCCTATTGGTGGATGTCGTATTCACGGTATTGGCAAGGAGGCTATGTAGGTAGTGGCTTAGAGGCGGAAGTCGTCAACGAAGGCGAGACGGTGACTGCCGATGATGGCACGTTTACTGTTGAAATGCCTATGAAGTTGCCAGCCGGTATGGGCTACGGTCCGATGTTCTACAACTTTGTCGTTGAAGCTGATGTTACCGATGTGGCGGGCGAAACGCATAGTGGTACCTTGTCGCTTCCGCTTGGCTCGAAACCCACAGCACTGACGTGTGATTTAGCCCAGCAGGTTCGTCGCGACCAGTTGCCGAAGGTCACTTTCACCCGTCGCAATGCGGCAGGCAAGGAGATAGCTGGAACGGTGAAATACTGTCTGGACAACGGAAAATGGCAAACCTGTGCAGCCAATACACAGTGTGCGGTGTTCGGTGCTCAGTGCAAGAGCGGTGAACATCGCCTCCAGGCCGTTTGCGAGAATGACAGCATCGACGTGAAGTTTGTGGTGTTCTCTCTCGATGACACGAAACCGGCGACCCAGACCGACGACTGGTTCTACGTCTCCGACAGTCAGTTCCCGCAAGACGGCAAGCCCATTACCGTTCAGGTGGGTTCCAGCGACCCCGACCTGCACATCGTCTATGCCCTCTTTGCCGGCGACAAGATGATAGAGAGTGGAGCCGCGAAGAAGAGTGGTGAACTGCTGAACCGCAAGTTCACTTATCAAGAAGAATATGGCAACGGACTGCTCATGACCTTTGCCTGGGTGAAGAACGGCCAGTGCCATATACACCAGCAGACCATTTCGCGCCCCATGCCTGATAAGCAGTTGCGGCTGACTTGGGAAACCTTCCGCGACCGGCTGACACCCGGCCAGCAAGAAGAGTGGCGACTCAAGATTCAGAATCCTGACGGTACACCGGCTAATGCCTCGCTGCTTGCTGTGCTCTACGATAAGAGCCTCGACCAGATTCAGTCCCACCAGTGGTCGTTTATGCCTGCCATTTCGCTCTCGTATCCTTCTACCGCTTGGCAGTGGCAAACACTCGGTGGCATCAGCCTTTCTGGTAGCAAGAACTATACTCCGTTAGCTGTTCCCGCCATGCATTTCAGTCGTTTTGATGATAGCGTCTATCCCCAGACTTTCCTCCGCATGATGGTTCGTGGCAACGCCCGTCTGATGAAGGCCGCCGCCCCGCAGATGGAAATGGCTGTAGGACAACAATCTGCTGGTGTTGCCATAGGCGCTTTCGACGTGAAGAGCAATGATGAGGCTGCTGGTGAGGTGCTCAATGCCAAGGAAACTGCGGCAGAGGAGAGACAGCAGGAGCAAGACAACGTGCCGTTGCGCGAAAACCTGCAGGAGACGGCTTTCTGCTATCCTGCGCTGACTACTGATGCCAAGGGACAGGTGACATTGAAGTTCACACTGCCCGAAAGTCTGACCACCTGGCGCATGATGGGTGTGGCCAATACGCCGCAGATGCTGTATGGCTCAATAGACGGCGAGGCTGTTGCCCAGAAGGACGTGATGGTTCAGCCCAATGTGCCGCGTTTCCTCCGTATGGGCGATCAGGCTACGCTGACGGCTCGCATCTTCAATACATCTGAAAAACAAGTTAGCGGCAAGGCCCGGCTGATGTTGATAGACCCAGAATGCGACCGCACCGTCTACGAACAGGAATTGCCGTTCAGCATTCTGCCTGGTCAAACGGACAATGTCGCGTTCCCGTTCCAGCCCGACGAGACCTATTCGCTGCTTATCTGCAAGGTAACGGCAGCGGGCGACGGCTTCTCGGATGGCGAACAGCACTATCTGCCTATTCTGCCCGACCGCGAATTCGTGACTAAGACGGTGCCCTATACCCAGCATGAACCGGGCGTGAAGACCGTTGACCTGACCCGCTTGTTCCCTGTTGGCACCACACAGCAGAAACTGACGGTGGAATACACCAACAATCCTGCTTGGCTCATGGTGCAGTCGTTGCCTACGGTAGGACAACCCTGGGAACATAGTGCCATTGAGCAGGCAGCGTCCTACTATTCCAATGCCTTGGCCCTGTCGTTGCTCAAGCAGAGTCCGCAGGTGAAGACCACCTTCGAACTCTGGAAGCGGGAGAACCTGACCTCTCCCTTCTCACCCCTCACCTCTCAATTAGAGAAAGATCAGGAACTGAAAGACCTTGTGCTGGCCGAGACCCCATGGGTGTGGGCTGCCGACCGTGAGTCGGAACAGAAGCAGCGCCTGGCCGACTTCTTTGACGAGAATGGTATCAACCATCGTCTGGCTATGGCCGTCGAGAAACTGAAGAAGTTGCAGAATGCCGACGGCTCCTTCTCTTGGTATCCCGGTATGCAGGGCAGTACGATGGTCACCGTGACCGTTGAGGAAATGCTGGCACGCCTCTGCTTGTTGGCTGGTAGTCAGAGCGATGTCACCACGATGCAGACCAAAGCTTTCAACTACATCGGTCGTGAGATGGTAGACCTGGTTAACGACCTGAAGAAACAGGAGAAGAAGGGACAGAAGCCCTCGTTCCCCTCGTTTACGGCCCTGCGCTGGCTCTATGTCTGCGCCATCGACGGACGTGCACTCACAGCTGATGTCAAGTCGGCCAACGACTATCTCGTCAAACTGCTGAAGAAGGACACCAAGAACCAGAGCATTTACGAGAAGGCCCTGACGGCTGTCATCCTCTCTAAGGACGGCGACGCAAAACTGGCACAGCAATATGTACAGAGTCTGAAGGAATACACCGTATTTACTGAGGAAATGGGCCGCTACTATGACACGCCGCGTGCCGGCTATTCATGGTTCGACTACAAGATACCCACGGAGGTGGCTGCCTTGGAGGCTATCCAAATGGTGGCTCCGGCCGACCGCCAGACGGTGGACGAGATGCGCCGCTGGCTGTTGCAGGAGAAACGCACCCAAGCTTGGGACACGCCCATCAACAGCGTCAATGCCATCTATGCCTTCCTGAATGGCAACCAGAAATCTCTGGATGTTACAGGCAGTGCCACCATACTGGCACTGGATGGCAAACCCGTCGAACTGCCTAAGGCTACGGCCGGATTAGGCTACGTGAAAACAGCCATCGCCAGTCCCTCGGCTCATACGTTTACGGCTACCAAGAGCTCGGAGGGTACATCATGGGGTGCCGTCTACGCCCAGTTTATGCAGAAGACATCCGACGTGGAGGCTTCGCAGAGCGGCATCACCGTGAAGCGTGAACTGCTGTCTGCCAATGGTCAGAAGCTGTCTGCCAACAGTCTGACCGTCGGCGACCGCATCCGCCTTCGCATCACCATCGAGACGACACGCGACCTCGACTTTGTGCAGGTGGTAGACCGCCGTGCTGCCTGTATGGAACCTGTCCGCCAGCTCAGCGGCTATCAGCACGGAGCCTACGTGTCGCCGAAGGACCAGGCCACCCACTATTTCTATTACGGACTGCCGAAGGGCAAGCACGTGATAGAGACCGAATATTACATCGACCGTGCCGGACAGTATGAGACAGGCACCTGCACAGCTGGTTGTGCCTATGCCCCGGAATATCGTGCCACAGCACCCTCGATGACTTTTAACGTGAAATAAGCATGATGAAAAGAATCCACACAATATCCCTACTGCTTCTCCTGGCGGTGCTGCCTACTGCCGCACAGAAGATAGAGGCGCAGAAAACCGTCATAGATGTAGGCAAGACGGGCTATCAGATGCCCGTGACCGCCGTGTTTGAATTTCGCAACAAGAACATACGGAAACTGAAGATAGAGGACGTGAAACCCGACTGCTCCTGTACGGCCATCGACTATCCCAAGCAGGAAATTGCTGTGGGTGAGAAGTTTCAGGTCAAGATGACCTACAATGCCCGTCAGCTCGGTCATTTTGACCATCAGGCAGCCGTCGTGTCCAGTGGCTCCAAGAAACCCATCTATATCAGGATGAAGGGTGTGGTGCTGGCCGACTGGCAAGACTTCAGCAAATCTTATCCCGTGGAGATGGGCGACCTCCTGTTGGACCGCCATGAACTGGAGTTCGACGATGTGTACAAGGGATTCCAGCAGGTGCAGGAGTTGCATATTTATAATAATGGTACGCGTGTCTATGAGCCCAATCTGATGCACCTGCCGTCCTATCTGACGGCGGTGGTGACCCCGGAGCGGCTGGCACCTGGTCGTAGTGGCAAGATTGTGGTGACGCTGCATTCAGAGAAACTGCACGATTACGGGCTGACCCAGACGGCTGTCTATCTGGCCGGCAATCCGGGCGATAAGGTGAGTCCCGACCACGAAATCAGTATGTCGGCAGTGCTGTTGCCGGCCTTCGACGGACTCACGGCCGAGCAGCGCCAGTATTCGCCTAAGCTGCAATTGTCGAAGGAGTCGGTGAGCGTGCTCAGGTCGGGCAAGGCCAAGCAGAAGGACGTGATAGAAATCACGAATATGGGGCGCACGGAGCTGATGATTACCTCGTTGCAGCTTTTCACCGGTGGACTGGAGGTGTCGTTGGGCAAGCGGCGTCTGCAGCCTGGTGAGACCACAAAGCTAAAGATTACTGCCCTGCGTGACGAATTGCAGAAGGTGCGCATCCGTCCGCGAATCCTGATGATTACCAACGACCCTGAAAGGCCTAAGGTCACCATCACCATCAATGCCCAATAACGGCAGTATCTATTTTATATTATACTTTCCCCTAGAATATGGAACATCCCGAGAATAGTGCCGAATACCAAGGCCTGCAAGTGAATAGCGGTGTAGAACAGCCGTCGATTATCAACCCTTATCTGAAGCGCAACCGCTTCCGCCGCCGCGAACTGTCGGCAGCGGAAATGGTGGAGGGCATCGTGAAGGGCGATGTCACCATCTTGTCGCAGGCCGTCACCTTAGTAGAGAGCGTCAATCCTGAGCATCAGGCCAAGGCCCAAGAGGTTATCAACAAGTGTCTGCCCTATAGCGGCAACTCCGTTCGTGTGGGCATCAGCGGTGTGCCCGGTGCCGGAAAATCTACCAGCATCGATGCCTTTGGCATTCATGTGCTCAAGGAGAAGGGTGGTAGGCTGGCGGTGTTAGCCATCGACCCCAGCAGCGAGCGCACCAAGGGCAGCATTCTGGGCGACAAAACACGTATGGAGAAGTTGTCGGTACACCCCGACTCGTTCATCCGCCCCAGTCCGACGGCCGGCTCGTTGGGCGGTGTGGCTCGCAAGACGCGTGAAACGATTATCCTTTGCGAGGCGGCAGGCTTTGACAAGATTTTCGTGGAGACGGTGGGGGTAGGGCAGAGCGAGACGGCCTGCCACTCGATGGTCGATTTCTTCCTCTTGATTCAGCTGGCCGGTACGGGCGATGAGTTGCAGGGCATCAAGCGCGGTATCATGGAAATCTCCGATGGCATCGTCATCAACAAGTGTGATGGCGACAACATAGACCGCTGCCAGATGGCTGCCACCAATTTCCGCAATGCCTTGCACTTCTTTCCCATGCCCGAGAGCGGTTGGCTCCCTAAGGTGCTCTGCTACAGTGGCTTCTTCGGGCTTGGCATCAAGGAAATCTGGGATATGATATATGAGTATATCGCTTTTGTCAAGCATAATGGCTACTTCGACTATCGGCGTAATGAACAGGCAAAGTATTGGATGTACGAGAGTATCAACGAACACCTGAGGTTCAGCTTCTACAACAATCCTGCCGTCCAGCAGCAGTTGCAGGAGGCTGAGCGCTCCGTCTTGGACGGTCGGCAGACGTCGTTCACGGCTGCTCAAGGTCTGTTGGATACCTATTTTGAACAATTGAAGAATGTTAAGTATTGAGATAGACAGTGGCAGTGGCTTCTGCTTCGGAGTGACCACTGCCATCCAGAAGGCTGAAGAAGAGTTGTCACGGGGTGCTCAGCTGTATTGCCTGGGTGACATTGTGCATAATGGCATGGAGTGTGAACGGCTGCGCGAGATGGGACTCATCACCATCAACCACGATGAGTTGCGCCAGCTCCACGATGTCAAGGTGTTGCTGCGCGCCCACGGTGAGCCGCCTGAGACCTACGAACTGGCTCGGCGTAACAATATTGAAATCATCGATGCTACCTGTCCGGTGGTGCTGCAACTACAGAAGCGCATCAAGAAGCAGTATGATGTCAACAGCCAACAACTGTCGGCCAACAGCCAGATTGTTATCTTCGGCAAGAAGGGTCATGCCGAGGTGTTGGGACTGGTAGGCCAGACGGCGGGCAATGCCATCGTCATCGAACATTTTGACGATGTGAAGCAGCTCGACTTTTCGCGCGACATCTTTCTGTATTCCCAGACCACCAAGTCGCTCGATGAGTTTCATCGCATCATCAGCTATATCCAGGAGCACATATCGCCATCGGCCACCTTCCGCAGTTTCGATACCATTTGCCGTTCTGTGGCCAACCGTATGCCTAATATCTCGCAGTTTGCCACTCGCCACGACCTCATTCTCTTTGTCTGTGGCCGCAAGAGTTCCAACGGTCGCGTGCTCTACAACGAATGTCTGCGTGTCAATCCCAATACCCACCTGATTGAGGGGCCTGACGAAATCCAGCCGCAATGGCTTCAGGGCATCCAGACGGTGGGCATCTGTGGTGCCACCAGCACACCTAAGTGGCTCATGGAGCAATGTCGCGATGCGCTGGATAGTGATAAGTGTAAAATAGGTTAGCCCTATGCAGATGAACAGGAGTTGGTTATGGATGTTGCTGTGCCTGATGCCCTTGGCGCTTTGGGCTCAACGTCCGCGCTATGAGAAGATGTCACCCCTGCTGCGTCAGTTGGCACGTCAGCAGGTTACCGTTGCTGCTACCGGTGGAAAGCACGCCGCAGCTGTCCGGCAGGGTGAAATCTGTGCATTCGTCAAGACCACCACGCCTCAGGCACTCACCGATCATGGCTGTAAGGAGTTGGCCCGGGTAGGACAGATTTCTATTGCCGCTGTGCCCATCTCGCAGCTGGGCATCATGTCACTCGATGCCCGTGTGCTTCGCATGGAGGCTCGCCAGCATAACAGCCTGGCCAACGACCAGATGGCAACTCATCTCAACGCCCTTCCTGTCTACGAGGGGCTCCATCTGCCGCAGGCCTATACGGGTCGGGGAGTGGTCGTTGGGCTGATGGACATCGGTTTTGACCTGACGCATCCTACGTTCTATTCTCCCGATACGACCGACTATCGCATCCGGCAATTCTGGGATATGCTCTCTGCTGACACCCTGAACAGCCCATTCTATGTGGGTCGTGACTATGTGGGTCGCGATGCCTTGTTGACGTTGGGCCATTCCCGCGATGGTGTAGACCAGGCGCATGGCACGCATACTGCCGGTACTGCTGCCGGCAGCGGCTACAATGCTCCCTATCGTGGAATGGCTCCTGAGGCTGACATCTGTCTGGTGGCTAATGCCGTCACCGACGACACCATCTATATAGACCCTGCCGATTACTACAAATACACGTTTGCTACCGATGCATTGGGGTTCAAGTATATGTTCGACTATGCCAAGCAGGTGGGTAAGCCCTGCGTGCTATCCTTCAGCGAGGGGAGTGTGCAGGATTTCCACGGCTACGACCAACTCTACTACGAATTGCTGGACTCGCTGGTCGGACCGGGGCGCATCATCGTTGCGGCAGCAGGCAATTACGGTCATTATAGGACGTGGTTCTGCAAGCCTGTGGGGGTGGAGGCTATGGGTACTTTCATCTACAATGACAAACCCTCGTTGGACTTCATCCTCAAGTCGGCCTCCGACTTTACACTTCGTATGGTGACATACGGTGAACATAACGACACGACGCTGATTCCCACCAGTCGTGTGCTGGACTTGAAGGATTCCCTACTGGTGCTTCCCGGCCTGACCGTTGAGGCTTACCCCTCGTGCTACGTGCCTGAAGAGGTCTGCTATGATGTATCGGTCAGGGGGGATAAGAATGTTGGCATCTCGCCCCGCTTGTCCGTGGAAATTCTGGGGGCTGATGCCTATGTGGAGTTCTGGCGGGTCAACGGTGTTCTGTCCTCGAATGGCCTGAATCCGCAACTGAATGCAGGGGAGAAGGTGGGCAGTGTGCTGTCGCCGGGCAGTGCTCCGCGAGTCATCTGTGTCGGTGCAACGTCCTATAGAGACAGCATACTGAATGCCAAGGGAGAATGGCTGAAGTTTGGAACCGACGAGAACGGGGTGCGCAGCATCTATTCGTCTGTCGGGCCGACCTTTGACGGTCGCATGAAACCAGACGTGATGGCTCCCGGTATCAATGTCGTCTCTTCTTACAACAGCTTCTTTGCTGAGCACCATCCTACGTCGGGCAATCTGCAGTGGGATGTGGCGCATTTCGACTTCAAAGGGCGCACCTATGCATGGAATGCCAATTCCGGTACTTCCATGGCCTGTCCTGCTGTGGCCGGAGCCATCGCCCTCTGGTTGCAGGCGAAGCCCGACCTTACACCGGAGCAGGTGTTGGAAGTTCTTCACCGTACGTGTCGCCAACCCGACCCGTCACTTTCTTATCCCAACAACTATTATGGTCATGGTGAGATAGACGTCTATGCCGGTTTGCTTGATATTTTAGGTGCCAACCGGATTCAGGAACTGTCAGTCCGTCATTCTCCTGCCCGCATTTCCTATGCCGACGGAATGCTGCGAATCTGTCTTAACGCACCTGCGTCGTCCTCTCTTCAGTTGCGCCTGTTCAACATGAGTGGCAGCCAAATCATGACTACCAAGTTGCCGGCTGGTCAGAGTGACTATGCTGTTCCCCTTACCCGACAGCCCTCCGGCATCTATGCCGTTCAGCTGGATGGCTCTCCGTCAGTCCAGGGCTCCACCCTAATCCGCCTCTGACTAATAGTCAATGACTATCGTTTGATGTTTGGAAGCTGTAGTCCATAGCCTTTGCGGCGGTCAACATAAAGCATGGCAAAGGCAGTGAGGGCAGCACCAAGGGCCGTGAAGCCGAAGATGAGCATCGACGATGTGTAGCTGGGGTCCGACTGGTTGGCATGACCTACCAGCATGGGTATGATGGCACGTCCGAAGTTTTGGATAAAAAATATCATGGAGTAGGCTGTACCCAGGCATTTCAGGGGAATGATTTTTGGTACGCAGGGCCACAGGGCTGCTGGTGCCAGCGAATAGCCGATGCTGAGCGTCACCATCAGGGTGATGGCTACCGTGCTGCTATGCATGGGTAGTGAGAAGCCGAAGTGAACGCCGGCTAACATAAGTGCTCCCGTGATAATCAGGGTTACACCGCGACCATAACGGTCATAGATGAGTCCGAAGAGTGGCGTCATCAGCATGGTGCCAAAGGGTGCTATGCTAGAGAAGAATCCGGCGATGTCCGGGTCGACGGCATATTTCATCACCATCAGTTTGGTGGAGAATTTCAGGAATGGCGATACGGCAGAATAGAAGAGTACGCAGAACAGTGTAATCAGCCAGAAGCCGGGATTACGCAGTGTGACGAGAATGTCGGAGAAGCGGAACTCGTCGGAGGCGGTTTCTGCTGAATGGTCGGAAGTGCTGTGAGCTCCGGAGCGGTTGGCATCCAGTCTGCGGTCCATGATGCAAAACACCAGAAAAGCAAGCAGTCCGATGATTAGGAATGCCAGCGACAGCAGCAATGGCGTGGACAGTGTGAAATGACGGGCAATAGGTGCCGAAATGCTTAGGGCCGCAGCGGTGCCAAGGCGTGCCATTGCTAACTGAATGCCCATAGCCAGTGCCAGTTCATGACCCGTAAACCAGCGGACCATAGCCTTTGAGACGGTGATGCCGGTCATCTCATAGCCAACGCCGAAGATGGCAAAGCCTAAACTTGCTATCGCCACCGATTGAGGCAGGGAAAAGTGAATACTGAAAAGCGAAACATGAACTTCCGCCGTCGGGAAGTCGGCAGTGACGGCATAGTATTTGATGAGTGTGCCGATGACCATGAGCGAGCAGGCCAGCGTACCCGTAAAGCGGATGCCCATCTTGTCGAGAATCAGTCCCGAGAAGAAGAGCATCAGCAGGAATACGTTGATGAAACTGCCTGAACCGGAGAAGAAACCATAGTCGCTGGACGTCCAGCCCAAGCCACCCGCGCTGCGCGGCATTTCCAACAGCGTTTCCAGCGGCGACATGACATCATTGACAAAGTAGCCCATCATCATAGCGGTGGCTACGATGATGAGCACTGTCCAACGTGCGAAAGGCGAGTCGTTAAGTCGCTGCTGAAGGTGTCGGGTCATTCCTTGATGTTTGGCAGTTCCAGTCCGATACCCTTCTTGCGGTCTACCACCTTGAGCACGAAGCCGAGAATGAGCGCTGCCACACCCAGACAGGCCAGCATAACGAGTGGAGCGGTATAGTCGAACTGGGTGGGGTCGGTGACTCCCGGATTGGTGGCATCGAGCACCTTGCCGATGAGCAGCGGGAACAGCCACAGTCCGATATTCTGAATCCAGAATATCAGAGCGTATGCAGAGCCAATCACCTTGGCATCCACCAACTTAGGAACCGAAGGCCACAGAGAGGCCGGCACCAACGAGAAGGATGCACCCAATACCAGAATCGTTGTGTAGGCTATGATGATGCCGCCTACAGGACTGTCCTTGAAGGCCGGCAACACGAAGGCAAACGTCAGGTGGCAGGCGATGAGCAGCACGGAACCCAGGACGAGCATGGAAGCGGCCTTGCCGTGATGATCCAGATAGCTGCCGAGAATGGGGGTGATGAGCACTGCCAATAGTGGGAACACGGCAAAGATGGATTCTGCCGACTGGCGCATGTAGCCCATATAGCAATAGGTGATGAGAGCTATGACGGAGATGGCTAACAGGGAGAATCGCTTGGAATTCTGTTTCTGGAAGTTGCTGGCAAATCCGGTGGCGGCTACCACCAGCATGATGACATACTGTACGATAGTCACAGACGAACTGGCCCAGAACGAGTTGGCATCAGGGGCTGTCAGCGTGAGGTTGCACTGCAGCATGTTGACAGCATATTTCTGGAAGGGGAAGATGGCTGAATAGTAGAGCACGCAGAGCAGGGCGACAATCCAGAAACCGGCATCGGTCAGAATCTTCCCGATATCACTTATCTTGAAGGGATCGTCCTTTTCCTCTGCTTCACCCGTTTGTGCGTCGAGCTTCTGGTCCATGACGAAATAGACGATGGTCATGATGAGGGCAATGCACATCAAGACGACACCGAAGGCTACCGACCGACTGACGCTGACCTCACCCCCCAGGCGGGCAAAGAATGGCGAGAATATCATGCAGGTGGCTACTCCCAGA
>AUXO011547609.1_pt1 | contig 13472 bp, 17 predicted proteins | sample 768731 | NCBI WGS metagenome assembly AUXO01 (sample SAMN02715735, study PRJNA202380) | gut metagenome | biome: sheep rumen | host: Ovis aries | place: New Zealand: Palmerston North
TCGCCTTCAAAGGTGTTATTGGTGCAACCGTTTCCAAAGGTGTTCCTGTTGCAACCGTTTCCAAAGGTGTTATTGCTGCAATCGCCTTCAAAGGTGTTATTGGTGCAACCGTTTCCAAAGGTGTTCCTGTTGCAACCGTTTCCAAAGGTGTTACTTCTGCAATCGTTTCCAAAGGTGTTATTGGTGCAACCGTTTCCAAAGGTGTTCCTGTTGCAACCGTTTCCAAAGGTGTTATTGCTGCAATCGCCTTCAAAGGTGTTATTGGTGCAACCGTTTCCAAAGGTGTTCCTGTTGCAACCGTTTCCAAAGGTGTTACTTCTGCAATCGTTTCCAAAGGTGTTATTGGTGCAACCATAATAAAGGCCGCTTTCATAATCTTCGGTGCTTACAAATATAATTTTGTTTAATATTGTTGTTAGGCTTTCCGGACTTTCTGGGTAGTGTTCATAACTATAACATGGTTTTACAATATTATCATAAACGCCTGAGATTTGATCTTCATCGTTTAATAATGTCCCATCATTTCCCTTTATAGAAGCGTCGACAATTTCGTTTGTGGATTCATTATAAAAAAATGAAAATAAATAAAAACTGCGGGAGACTCCGTCTATTTTGTCGGTTATATATAAAATATTCTTAAAATCAAAAGGAGCCTCATTGTCAAATTCATCTTTTAAATAATAAATGACTCCTTTTCCTGATTCGCTAGCCCATAAAAATCTATTTTTATTATTATCTAAACAATATTTGACGATCCATGAGCTTAATTTTGATTTTGCAAAATATAGATCCCCCTCGTGTTGTATTGCTTTAACATTTTCGCTTAAAACTTTATTTGATAAAGCAGGGATTAATAAATCGAAAGCGTGACCGGCCGAGTCTACTTCTTCGTCTGCTTCGGTGTCAACAATAGTGACATAGTCGGTCATTCTGTAAATCATGCCAGGGACTAAATTTTCAGCCTCGACAAGCGCTTTTAATTCGGCATAGGTTATATTTATAACTGTTTCAACTTTAATGTTTTCAATTTGCTCGGATAAGGCCGCCTCAGCAGCTTCGGCTCTTTCTGTTTCTGCAACTATGGCGGCGTTTAAAGTTTCGGTCGCGTTATTGAGCTTTGAAATATCGTCCGCGTTCTTTGCGACCTGTTCTGGCATATTTAAAAATACTTTATCTCCAATTTTAACGGCCATTTTAAGCTCCTTTCTTGTCGGATTGTAAATTTACACGACCGACGATTGTTGTGACCTGATTTAGGCTTGTTTGTAATTTAACATTTTCAGCTTCTAATTCTTTAATATGTTTTTGGAGGTCTTCGACTCCTAGTTCTTGCCCCTCGGCTTTTCTAGCTTTGGCTTCTTTCATAAGGCTAATAACCTTTAAAACAATACCAAAAATAATTGATAAGATAGTTAAAGCTAAGCAAATATATTTATAGATGCTTTCGCTTTGGATGCCAGAAAATACAACGGATAAGATGTCAGATCCTCCGGCCATGTAGTCCTGTTGATTCATTTAATCGCCCTCCTCTTCATTTATATATATTTTTAGCGTTTCGCTATCAACAACAATTTTGAATAGATATTTAAAACGGTTTATAAATTCTTCCGTTAAGTTTGTCCTAAGCATGCCCCAGAGGTTAGCGTAAGCATCCGCTTTGTTTCTGGTGCCTTTGGTTACATTTTGGTCGTTTAAGTAGTCAAGCTCCTCGGTTGTTGCGGTGCTTGGCGCGTTAGACGGGTTAAAAGCGTGGTTTGCGATGACTTTTGGGCTTTCCCTTAGTTCTTCTAAGTCTAACGCTCTTAAAGCGGCTTGAATCGCCTCTTTTTTAAAATAGGTCGGCGCGTAAGCATAAACAATCGTATAGACTTTATATTTCCATTGATTAATATCATAATTTGCGATTGGATTATTTCCGTAGCGCTGATATAACAAATAATAAATTAATGTATAATTAGCGTCGGTTAGTTCATTGTTTAAAATATTAGATCCTTTAATATCATCCAGAAAGTCCTCGGCGCTTTCCCATACCTGCGTAAAAATTAATGTGTCGTAGTTTGGTAAAAGCCTTTTATTATATTCACTTAGAGCCATTGTCTGCGCCTCCTTGTTCTTGTTCTTTTGGGCTTTCTTCTTCGCCATCGTATAGCACGCCGTCGCCGTTTAAATCGGTGTTTGTGCTGTTCTCAGATGCTTCGCACCACATATTTAATCCATATATACTATTTACAATATCGCAAAAGCGTTGACGGATTGCAAGGCCATCGTTAAAAGCGTTGCTAACATTTGAATTATTGACCGCGTTTTCTGCTTCTAAAATATGCGCTTTCTTTTCAAATAGGCCGCCGTTTTCAATTCCATAGCTTGATAATCGTAAATTGTCTAAGGATTGGAAAACCATTAAATAATCCTCTGGCTTGGTTTCGCCTGGGCCGCCTAGTTCTTGAAAGTCAATATTCCCAATTGTGGCAACATAAGGGACTCTATTTTGTGAGGCGTTATATATCGCGTTAGCCATATCATTAACTTGCGTTTTTTGGTCGGCATCTTGCACGCGTAAGCCTTTAACGCCTGTCCCGTTTAATAAATTAGTATCTAAATAAGGGAGTAGGATTGATTGTTCTTGTATGATCCAATCATTAACAACTTGGCGAGGGATGATTTCTTCTCCCCTTTGTTTGGTGTAGTCATGTAGTAAAACTGTGCTTTTAGTGATAAGGTTATAATATTCTTCGTCGGTTAGTTCTTCGGTATCAATTACATCCCTAACAACATTTAATTTAATTTTAGATAAAACCTCGGCCATCGTTCTAACAGCTTCTCGGTTATCTTTTCCGCCATCGGCGAAAGGTATAGGATGCACGCTATTATAACGGCCGTAAAAATCTAACGAGCCGTCTAAGGCGTAAGGCATGAAATAAAATTTATCTGCTGATTCTAAATAAAAGAAAGCTAATTGACCGCGATAATATAGCAAGCGTTCTATTTCTTGGCTGGATAAATCGCAAGGGATGCCCGTCCATTTATAACGATTGACAGCGTCTTGTTCATCAATGATTCTTAAAAATAGCTGTATGCTTGTTTTGTCAATTCCCTTGTTAGCGTTTGCCAAAGCTCTAACAGGCCAACCTGTGCGAGGATCTATCCCGGCGCGCATAAGGGTTGCAATATCTGGCAATTTTGCATTGTTCTTTTTTTCTGCCATTATTTAGTCCCTCCTTTTATAAATTTGCCGGTCTTTTCGTCCTTGCTAGCGTATGGATTGCGGCTTTTAAATTTCTTAATTGCCGCTTTTGTATCTTTCTTTCTGGTCTGTGCATCTTTTAGCGACCTTTCCGCTATTTTCTTGTTTTTTTCGTAGGTGTTGCGAGCTAGTGTTAGCGCGCCAGCGGTTACTCCTAACATTTGATTAAAACTACTTTGAAAGCCCATTATTTTATATAAACTCCTTTCAATAATTCCTCATAAACGGCGTTTAAATAGTGGGTATCTTCATTTAAATTAATTTCAGTTTCACTGTTTACGCCTCTAATAAGCTGACATCTAATAAAGGTTTCGTTTTCTTGGTCGATAAAATCGCCAATAATACCGATTGAATTAATAGTCATGCCATCATATTTAATTTTATTTTTTAAAGCCTCTTTTTCTTCTTCGGTGCAAGTATAATGCTCAATAAATGGAAAGTCGCGCGTATTGGCGTTTATTGAGCTATTTCTTGCGATTGATTCTGGCAAGGCTTTTATATTCATTAAGTTTAAATTAAAGCGATCTAAAATATAGTCTTTTTCTTCGGCTCTTCTTTCGCGGCCCATTGAAACATCCATAGCGCCACCAATTGCGGAGCCAGCAAGTCCCACAGCTGCGCCAGCGATTGCGCCGTAAGGGCTGCCGCCGGTTGACATAAATCCGCCGACCGCTCCGCTAACTGTTCCTGTAAGTGTTCCGGTCACGGCTTTAAGTCCTTCGAGTCTAGCTTCTTGTCCTTGTCTAAAATCTAAATTTTGAATATCACGGCTAAAAATAGTCGCATAGTTTTTATTATTAATTTGATAGTTAATCCATTGATCGCTCATAATTGGGAGCGAAAAATCGCCGCCACATATTAGGCCCCTTTGGTCGTTGTAATTAGTGCCATAAAGGCCGGCAAATTGTGGGCTAATTTTCAAATATGGATTATAAGGTTTATAAGTGCCATCAACTACCCAATAGCTAACCTCGCCGCCGTTCTTTGATAAATTAAACTCAAAAGCGCCGGCATAGTTTGGGCTAATAATTCTATAAAGGTCGGTTTGTGATTCTATCTTTTTACTTTCATTAATTCTTAAAATAGGCGTTCTTGCGATTTCTGTTGGGTCTATTAACTCTTCGCCATATAAAATCTTTTTAAAAGTAGATGTCTTAGGAAAAAACATAACAGAGCCAAGTTCATTAACGCCCGGCTCTACGCCGTCAACGATTTCAATTTTGGTCGCTTGTGCTTCATCAATTTCATTTAAAGCGAGGTTAGGTGTTCCCGGAAAATAAGGCAATAATTGAAGATCGTATAATTTTGTGCCTAATTTTTTGGCGATGTTGGTCGCAAGTTTTAAAAGCTCGTTGCGGTTTAGTTTTGTTTTTGGTGCAACCGGCATCCCTGCTAATTTAATAATATTTAAAGGGATTGCAAACATTGAATAAGGAGCGTCTTCTAGCGTGTTGTGTGTTGTTGGGATTGTTACTGTAATAGCATTTTCGTTGTAGTTTTCTAGTGAAATAGTTAGCTGTTCATAACAACACTCTAAGGCATATTGACCGGTGCCGTCTGGATCCGTTAAAACTAAATCCAAAGCGTTTGTTATGTTAGTTAAAAAAGTCGAGCTGTTTCTGGCGACGATGTCTTTTGCAACAATGTTATTGCTTGAAACGGTTTGAATATTTAATTTATAGAAAACGCCGCCATATTGCACGATGCGGCCGTTGTATTTTTCTAAAATGATTTGTTGTTCATTTAAATAAACTTTTAAATTGTTGCTTAAAGAGGCATTAAAGCCGTCTAATATATCATATTTAGTTAAGCCGTTTAAATATGTTTGTAAATTAGCAATAGCTTCGTCAAGGTTTGCAACATCTCCAAGCGGATTAACGCCGTCTATTTTGCCGTTTTGCCATGCTGCCCTAGTTTCATCAAAATTTAAACCAGAGCTAAATATTTGGCCTCTTTTATAATTTAGATTTAGTCTTGTCCTAAAATTAAATTCAATTAGCGGTGCGTATTTTGAAATAAAGTTAATCGTGCCATTAATTGCCGCGGTTAGATCTGATACGGTTATACTCCCGCCCATTTCGGACGCAATTTCTGCAAAGGTTACATAATTAGTCGGACTAACTGTTCCCGGAGCTGTGATTTTTTCCCCGCCTACGGTGCTGTCAAAATAGCCAATAATCCAATTGGTGCAAGCGTAGCCGTTGCGCGGTGTGACGCCTTGTTTAAAATATTCTTTTATTTCATATTCATCGACTTTTATTTTGTTTAAGTTTAGGCCCTCATCGTTTAAAATTCTTGGATCATTTTCGTTTAAATGCCCTTTTAGCATATAGGCCGGCATTTTCTTAATATCATTATAAGCGTCGGCGATAACATCACGGCGCAAAATTAAACGATATTGAAAGCCGCGGAGTCTAATTGCATCTTCAATAAAATAGCGTTCTCTTATTAGTTCGTTATAAAACCATTGACCGCCCGGTGCTGGGACTCTTTCTCTTTGATAAACAACTAAATAATTAGGCTTGTCTTTCGTGGTTATATTTCCGTCTTCGTCAAAATTGACTACTAAATCGGTGTTTATTCCGTCGTTAGTATTAAAGTTTATGTCGGTGTGGATTTCGTAGCCGTTAGCCTCTTCTTTATATGGTGCTGTAAAATCGCCGGTTGGGCTTGTTTCTCTGTTAGCATGATAAATAATTTTGCGGTCAAAATAATTGTTAAAACCCCATAAAATTAAAATCTTGGATTTTTCTTTGTCTGTATAATTTGCCATAAAGTTATTTATTATGCCCCTTTCTTTAAAGGTGGCCCGCCCCTTGATAGTTTAAAAAGGAGTTATTTTTTGGAGCGGGCCTTAGTATGGTAAAAAGCAATTATGCTGCTACTTTTACAGTGATAAATGGACGACCGGCTAAGTGTTCGAGGGTGTTGTGGCCCCATGTTAAATAATGATTTTCGGTCAAAGATTTAGCATTAAAGGCGCTCGTGCCAATTTCAAAAGCTGACATGTATGGAGGTAATTTTTGGACGATTTTACAAATAACCTCATCGCTTTCTGTGTAGCTGGTGCCGGCTGGTGCGGTGTCACCTGTTTTAATAGATTCACCTGCAAAATAGTGATTTGCTCCGATGTCTTGTTCAATTAAGGATCTAACGGTTGAATCGTTGCCGGCGGTTGCTGCGCTGTTAACTGTTCCAAAATAGTCGGCTGGGAGGACATTGTCATAATTTAATAAATCTTTGAAAATGTCGTCTTTATGGAAGATTGTAGGTAAATCAATTTTAATAATTTTGTTATACCAAGAAGAATTCCAAATAACAATTAAATCGCTTGGATTGATTGATCTCATAAATCCGTAGTCATTATAGGCGCGGGATGGCTTTCTTAAATCAATCATTAAGTTAGCTAAAAATTCAGCTAATTTTTGACCGGCAATTCTAGCGGCTGCTTCTTCGTCAGCGGTAGAAGCTGCGGCGTTGTCTGGATCAAGTGTTACTGTTTGAGATTGTGAGCCGACCGCGGTTTCGTGTGTTCCTAAGAAAGAGTTATAAGTGGTTTCGTCATAAATTCTCTTAGTATCACGGAGCCATCCAAGCATAACGCTATTAAATTGTGCAAAAGCGCCCTCACCACTAAACGCGCGTTTGGTTAAGTAATAATCAATTGTTAAATCAATTTGTCTAAAAGTATCTAAAACGATTGATTGTTCTTTTGGTGCTGGTGGACGATGGATTGCTAATAAGTTAGTAGCTTCTGCATCGTTGCCCCAAGCGTGGGATTTAAGCGCATCAGTAGCAATATAAAGTTTTGTATCGCCGTATAATCCGCCATCAACTTTTGCGCGGTCAACAAGTGAGTTATAGCCATCTGCTATATTGTCGCTAGCGATTTCTTGACTAATAATCATATTAAATAATGATGCAAAGATTTCGTTAGGTTTTAAAACCCCTGTGTAATTTTGTGCCATTTTTTTAAATATTCCTTATCCGCGACGAGGTTTGTTTGTTGGCTTTGGCTTAATTGGATCGTCTTGGATTTTTCCGTTTAATAAGGCAATAAACACCTCATCGTCGCCGTTAGCTTGTGCGATGCACTCTTTAACGGTATCCGCGACCAATTGGGCCTTGTCGCCATTTTCGCCTCCTGGATCTGCAAAACAATCATAGCCGTCCTTTTCTAAAACGGCATCGCGTAGATCTAGCGCTGCTTCCCAATATCCTAGATTAGTCAAATCTGGGTTTTCAAGGTCTTTGCGCTTTTTGGCGATTTCTTCATCGGTTATTGGTGTTTCGTCGCTTCTTTCAATTTTATCGCCATCAATAATCGATTTTAGCAAGTCATTTTTTTCTTGAAGGATTTTATCCCTCTCAGCGACTAATTTATCATAATCGCTTTTTTTAACGCTGCTTTTTCTAGCTTCGATTAATTCTTTGGCTAGATCAACATCGCTTTTGTTGTCGTTTTGGTTTTCGACCTCATCGACCTTTTTTTCGATTTCGTTTTCGTTTTCCATTAAATAATTTTCCTTTCTGTAAAGCATTTAATACCGTGGGGCTTTTCATCATTAGAATATTACAGTATAACTTGCTGTCAGCTAGGCCGCCCCTCTTCGGGTGTATTTCGGCATCTAGCCTTATACTCAATATAATGATGATGCTCTGGCAATTTAATTATATAAAAAAACTTTACAAAACAAAGAAAATATTTTATTTTATTATGGCTTAATTATTCAACAGTGATTAAGTATCTTTGCATTCCCGCTTAATTTTTCCAATTATTAGGCGGGTTTTTTCTTTGCAAAATAAAAAGGACTAAGTCAGAAAATTAGCGCTTTACAACTTAGTCCCGTTTATATTTTACTTGCGCGGTCTTAGTAATTCTAGATTTTTTTGAAATTGTTTAAATGTAATTAAATCGCGATATTGAAAGCCGCGAGAATCAAAAATCTCAAAAACATTGTTTCGCTCTTTAATATTAAACACTTCATCCAGATAAGGGAGCATTGGGATTTTTCTAACTTGTTCGCCGTGAAATTTAGCGATGACTTTCCCATCCCATAAAGTAAACCAATCATCGCGATTTTTAGAAAATTTAAAAATAGCGGTCGGCCTTGTTAAAACCATTTTATTAACTAGCGTGTTGTCAGTGTTTATCTTGTTTGTAAATGTCGAGCTGTTAGGCTGCAATATATCTGCGATTGTTCCTTTTCTTCTGGTTAAATATGCCTCGGTCGGCTCTATATATTCAATTACAGCGCGCTTTTTATGTAATTTAAAACGGCCGTATTTTTCAGGTAAAAAATTAAAAGCGCATAATAAGTCGCTAGCTTCTTCTAGTAAGTTTCCGATGCAAATAACACGGATGCGGGTTTTCGTAGATCTGACTATATTTTCTAATTGGTTAGCGAAAGAATAAACAATATCAAAACTTTTGCGCTCGTTTTGTTCGCGGTTCATTTCGTCAAGGCAAATATTATAATACATGTTAGGATCATTTAAAAAATCCTTATCATATAGGCCGGAGCCTTTATCCGCGTAAAAGGTAGAAAGCGCCATAACGCGGCCTAATAATTCCTTTTTTAAAATCTTACATTTTCCGTTAGCGTCCGGCTTGGCGCGTTTTGTAACGACATAAACATTGTCGCCATTTGTAACTAAATCTAAATTATATTTGCGGCGTAGATCTGGATCGATTAGTTTTTCGGCGTTATTGGTTAACAGTTTCTTTTTAGAGTCTTCCGTTAAGCGCATCCAATAAAAAGGCCTTTTATATTTTCTCCATTGTCTAATAAAAAATTCTGTAACGGCGTAAGACTTGCCAGCTTCACGACCACCAATTAAAAATAGAAAGATGGCCCACCAATAGCCCAAAAGGGAGCGGAGGCTGTAAAATTCCCTTTTTAGTGCCTGCTCCCTACGGATTTTTTTATTAACTAAATTTTTGATGCTTTTCATCGTTAAGTTTATTTGCTCCCAAAAATATTATTTGCTATATATTCAGATGCTTCTTCTTGTGTCTTGCCTTTATTGTCGCGTAAGTCATGATATAAAGCTTTAACTTTATCAAAATCAATTACATCCTCGGCCTTAATTTCGCCGGTTAAAAAATCCCACTCATTTAACTCTGTGGCATCACCCTTTAAATAATTTTGAATATCAAAATCAACCTCGTCGCCGCGTTCTTCCAATTCTTGATAATAAGCTTCTGGATCATCAACAAGCCACGGCTCCTCTTCTGGCTCGCCTTGTTCAACTGCTTTTTTAACTGCGCGGTAGTGCTCGCGGGATTGTTTAAAGGCTTGCGCGTATGTGATGGACTCGTTTATTTCGTTGATTTCAGCGTGGCTTAAATTATTGATTTTGTTTTCTAATTGGCTCTTGGGTGTTCCTTTTGGCAAAACATGCAAAGATCTAATAAAGCCCAAATATTCCTCTTTATTCATTATACGGTCGCGGAGGACTCCAACAACAAGGTCAGATTTTTTAGCTGATGCGGCGATTTTTCTAATTTCGGCGCGCTTAGCTTTGGTTAAGGTATTATTAGCTATTTCTTCACGATAATAAATGCGCTCGCCTTGTGTTAAAGGTCTGGCTTTTCTTATTTCTTCGCGTTCTGCGATTAATTCTTGGCGGCGTTTGGAGGCGGCTCTGGTTAAAGTTCCGCGCACATATTGACGCGCTCTTTCGTAGTAAGCCTGTTTATATTTCATATAAGCGCTTGTTCTTCTTCTTTTTGCCATCTTTGGCCCTCCTTAATTTCTTAACTTTGATTATAAATAATTTATCTAGTGGCAATTTTTTAATGTCATAATATTCGATGCTTTTTTCTGGCTCTTCTTTTGGGATTCTATTTTTCATCCCTTAGCGCCTTTAATGTTTTTAAATCTAAATCGTATAAAAAGCCTAAGTTAGTCCAGAAATCAAAATCACCGTTACGACGGCCGCGTTCAATATTAATATAAACTTGTTTGCTAACCCCTAATTTTTCAGCGAGTCCGGCTTGTGTTAGTTTATGTTTATGTCTTAATTTAATTAATTTGTTTCTCATTGTATAACATCCTCCACGGATTCGATGCCATTAACTACGGCATGACTTTTAATTTTGTATTTAGTAATAAAATGATATTCAATAAAGCCTTTAAATGAAATATTAACCGTGTCAATAGCTTCGTAAATGTCGTTAGCCTCGACGCTAAATGTTTCTAAGCCTAAATTGGTCTCAATCATAAATGTATATTTTTTCATTTTTTGCGATTAAACTCCTTAATAATCTTGTCAATATAGCGGATTGTAAATGTTGCCTTAATAGCTTCCGCTTTCTCTGGATCTATTTTTTTATTGGCCCAATATGTTAAAGTGGCATCTTTGGCGATGCCGACTAAATCATAGTGAGCCATGTTTATTATTTCCTGCTTGTTATAATATCGCCTGCATAGGCACATTTGCGATATTAAGCGCGAGCGGCGGCGATTGATTTCTTTATTCGTTATCATTTAAATCACTTTCTAATTATTCTTTATTAACTCTATCTAAATATGAATCACAAATCCCCAGAACATAAGAAAGCGCCCAAATTTCGCCGGTTGTTTCCCAATATTTACCAGAATTAAAAGGCGCGTTGCTTTGTTCTAATATAGCGTTTGTTTTCCTTTCTTCGATTAATTCTTTGATTTGTGTCAAAATTTGCTTGTTTTCTTTTTCCATAATAACTCCTTTAACCTTTTTTAGGTTACTTATATTATATATCATTTGATAGACTTTACAATAGGGAATTAAAATAAATGCAATTGACCTTTTGCGTCAACATTATTGAAAACGCGGTCAACGGCTATTTTGTAATATTCCTCGTTTATTTCAAAGCCGATGCAATCAAAACCCAAATCGCGACAAGCGACCGCGGTTGTTCCAGAGCCTAAAAATGGATCTAATACAACCCCCCCCCGGAGGACAGCTGTTATAAATATGATTCTTTACTTGTTCTAATATTTTGATGGTTGGATGTTTATATTCTTCTTTATCCGCCATATTAGTCGCTGTTACATAAAATTTGCTTTTTGTTTCATAAGTTCCGGCGAGCTTAACGCCTGGACTCCTAATAAATAAACAATATTCTAAATCGCTTAAATATTTATTATTACATTGAGGGATTGGATTCTTTTTACATAAACATAAGATCGTTATTAAATCGCCGCGCTTTTCATAGTGTTCCCAGACTTTAAATATTTGGTCGCGTGAAAGCCATATATATAGATTTGTTTTTTTCATGACTCGGTCAAATTCATTTAGAAGAGCCAAATCAAAACCGTTGTTTAGTTCAGGGTTTAGCAACTGTTTATTGATTGGTCGGTCAGCGAAAGCTCCGGAGCCGCTAGCAACATTTAAATAAGGCGCATCCGTGTATATTAAGTCGATGCTATTATCTGGGATTGTTTTTATTAATTTAAAAGCATCGCCATTATAAATTTTTATATTTTTCATACTGTTTAATCTCCATATCTTTTAAATCCATTTTTAGTCATCCCAAGTGCAAATTATTTTTTTAAGTTCTTTTGCACCATATTTTTTAATTAGTCCGTCTTTTAGCTTTGCAAATAAGCCGATGGCCCTATCTTCTGGGCTTAATAAATAAATGCTAATTAAGTGATAATCTTTAAAAAATTCAAATTGCCGATTGGCATAATAAACGGCTTGATTATATCTGGATTTTTCGCTGTTAGTTTTTCTTTTGTTTTTAAAATTGATAGCATCATCCAAATTTTTAACTAAATCCACAATCGCAAAATTAACAATAGCCAAGCCTAAGCGCTCGGCCCCCTCAAAAGATAAATCAAACATTTTTTAAAATTCCCTCCCCCTCAATAAATTTATATGTTTTGACCTCAGCATCGCTACGGTATATATCGCCCCACTCCCAAGCTTCACGCGGTTTAATATCGTCGAGCTTTGTATAGCCGCGCAATACAGGAAAATAGCGGCCGTTTTCTATAAACTCATAAGCCCCAATTGATTTAAATCTAAATTTACAATTAATATGATCGTTTCGCCATTGGCCCAAATCCGGCCCCTCGCCGTCGCCGTGATAAGGCTCGCCTTTATACCAGATGCCATCAGTGTTAAATAACAATATTAAGCATCCGGCTTTTTCTAATCTGGCGGCAAGTTCCCGGACTCGGTCGTTGGAGTCTTTTATAGCATCTTTTGCTAAATTGGCATATTTCCAGCCGACCATTTTAGAGTGAAAAAATCCAATTGTAAAATTTAAAATGTCTTTATATTCTGGATTTCGGTTACGGTGTTTATATAAATACTCAATTGTTGGTTTAAATTCTGGATGTGTGTTAACAAGCCCGGCCGGGTAGCTATTCCTAAAATCGATATGATTAACGCCCGTAAATGTTTTATTACGATATAAAAGCTCGTGCGGGCTTGAAATAATAGGCTTTTCTATCTCACTGTGGACTTGCTGGCCGTTTTCAATAGCGTATTGTTTTAAATCGATGTTGTTTCTTTTTAGCATCGCGATAAACATAAAATAAGCCTTGCGCCCGCTTAGGACTTGCGCGTTTAGTTTATTGGCCGGACGGCCGTTTGTTATCTGGATGCGCCACATCCCCTCGGTTATATCAATAATTGTTATTTCAAAGGTGCTGTTTAATTGCCTAATATCCCACATATAGAAAAGATCAGAAAGTTTTAAATCCTTAGTGATGTCGAAGGATATGCCGCCGCTCGGCGTTCTGACTATTTGTTTAAAATTTTTTTCCTGTTGGATTAATTCATAAATGCGGTTAAATTTATCAACATCGGAGTCATTATAAACAAAACGCGTCACAGGGATTTTAAGGCTGTTAGGCTTATCTGTCCAAGTGGCGCTCTTATAGTGGTTTAAAATGCGCGCTAATTTTCTGTTCATGATTATTATTATAAACGCTATTTTAAAAAGGTGTTAGCGGTTTTTGTGGGAAAAGGTCGCGCGCGTGTCCCCCCATCCGTGGATAATATGTATCCGTAGCTATTCCATAGATCCGTAGTCTCTTATACATGCGTAGCACGATTAAACAAATAAATAAATAAACAAATAACTAAATAATAATAGATTCTTTAATGATGTGCCTATGCGTGCCTATGCCTGGTCTAATACCTAACATAAAAGGCTTCTGCATCCTTTGTATATCAGAAGTCATACAATTAACCATGTATATCTTATGTTATAGTTATATAATATTTT
>AUXO012767080.1_pt1 | contig 13472 bp, 9 predicted proteins | sample 768731 | NCBI WGS metagenome assembly AUXO01 (sample SAMN02715735, study PRJNA202380) | gut metagenome | biome: sheep rumen | host: Ovis aries | place: New Zealand: Palmerston North
TGATAAATAACTAACTGCAGTTAAATCCATACTTTCTTGTACTGAACTAGATGCCATAATAGCAAATCCTGTTTGACGACAAGCATATATATCTTGATGGTCACCAAATATTGACAAAGCATGAGTTGCAAGACTTCTTGCTGCTACATTTATAACACAAGGAAGTAGTTCTCCTGCTATTTTATACATATTAGGAATCATTAAAAGTAATCCTTGACTAGCTGTATAAGTTGAAGTTAGGCATCCTGCTTGAAGTGAACCATGAACAAGTCCTATTGCACCTGCTTCACTTTGCATTTCAACTACTTTTACTGGTTGATTAAAGAAATTCTTTTTACCTTCACTTGACCATTTATCAGTTAACTCTGCCATAGTAGATGCAGGAGTTATTGGATATATTCCAGCTACTTCTGTAAAAGGGTATGCTGCATAAGCACATGCTTCATTTCCATCCATAATTTTTTTCATATACATCACCTCTTATATTATATAATATTTACTCAATTTTTTGAAGTAATATTTAATTTCATTAAAAATACTGATTATTCTAAATCAGTATTTTCCAATTCTTTAATTTCTACCTTATTAATAGATTCAAATTTCTTAGATAATTTATCTGTTGTAATAGAAAAGCTTTCTACATCTTTATTAACTGTTTGAATACTTCTAGATAATTTATCCCATCTTTCTTTATATCTAGAAAATTCGATTCCTAGTTTATTTAATTCTTCGTGGATTATCTTTGTATATTTATCTCGTTCTATATTTTTAATAATCATTTCTACAACTGTTAATGTTGAAATTAATGTAGTTGGACTTGTAATCCATACTCTTTTCTTATACGCATAGTCAATAATATCTTGGTGATATGCATTTATCTCAGCAAATATTGCTTCTGCTGGTAAAAATAATATTGCTTGATCACTTGTTTCACCAGGTATAATATATTTACTACTTATTGCATCAATATGCTTTTTCACATCATTTTTAAACATTTTTTCATAAATATTACGTTCTTCTTTTTCTATTTTATGATTAAGCATTTTTTGATAGTTTTCAAGAGGAAATTTAGAGTCTATTGCTATAGTTCCTAATGGTTCTGGAGCAAACAAAACAGAGTCAGCTATTACACCAGTAGACATTGTATATTGCATTCTATAAATCTTATCATTTTTTTCACCAAATATTGTTGATAAAATGTGATGTAAATTAACTTCACCAAATATTCCTCTACTCTTTTTATCTGTCAAAATACTTTCAAGTGAAACTATATCACCAGATAATATTTCTATTTTCTTTTGAGCTTCATCTATCTTACTTAATCTCTCTAATACACTTGTAAATGTTTTATTAGTTTTTTCAAAATTTTGATCAAGTCTTTCATTAACTTTATCATTAATTATCATTAATCTCTTTTCAACATTATCATTTAAAGAATTAAAATCTTTAGTTAAATTACTATTTAAGCCATCTTTAAAATCACTTAGTTCTTTCATCATAGAAACTTCAAATCTTCCAAGTCTCTCTGTTATATTAGCATCATTAATATCTTCTTTTCTATTATTAATAATTATTACAATTAATAAAATAATAACCACTATTAATAATCCAATAATTATATATAACATATTATCACCTTCTAACTTACTTCAATATAACACATTATCACTATTTATTCAAATATGAATTAAATCCACCTACTAAATTATAAACTTTATAACCCTTGGTATTCAAATAATTAACTACTCTTTTACTTCTATTACCATAATCACAATATACAACATACTCTTTATTAAAGTTCAAATACTTTGTTGGATTCATTAATAGATCATTTTCTAAAATATTAATACTATTTGGTATATGATTTAATAGATACTTATATTTTGCTCTTATATCTATTATTATTTTATCACTATTAAGATCAGATAATAATATATTCATACTTTCACCTCTTAATAGTATATGAAAAAGGATAGTACAATGTACTATCCTATAATATATGGTTTTTTCTCTGTCCCTTTTCCACTTGTATATGTAATATTTTTACTTAAATGAATAACAGGTCTAGTAGCTGTATATGATGAAGCATTAAGACTTTCAATCATACCAGATGAATCAACTCTATAAGTTTCATATGAATTTGCACTATTTCCTGTAGCTAACCACCAACCATTATCAAAATCTACTAAATAATTATAATTTTGGCATGTATTAGAAGCAGGTGAAGTACAATTAGGATCTATACTTGCTGTCATATAATCAGATAAAGTTAATAATCCTATTTTTGTATTTTCTAATACTTTTTGACATTCATAAGTATTATTATTTACATTTTGATTAATATCTGCTTTTCCTATACAAAGCTTATAACTAACTAATTTTTTCATATCATTTTTAGATAAAAGCTTATCATTAGTATCACTTGATGATGAAGCTACGCTATCAAGAAATTCTTTAATTCTACTTTTTTCATAATCATTATATCCGGAATTATATTTGGTATCCATATTGTATCTATTATCCCAAGGACGTGTATATTCAAAGAAATCATTTAATACTAATACTATATCATTATTAGCATCAATTTTAACAATTCTCCATAATTTTTCACCAAATTTTACATAGTTATTTACTATCTCTCCACGGTATATATATTCGTTATTAATATTATATAATCCCGCTCCAGTAGTAACAGTATTTGAAATTATTTTTTTATATAATAATTTAGATGAATATTTTTCACCACAATCCAAATAAGCTACATATGAATAACTATTGCTATTATTTTCTACTGTTACACTACCATTACATGACTTAAGAGCTGAATGATCTTCCATGTACTTTAGTTTAATTAACTCACTTAATGCTACTTCATTTGTTTGTTTGTCAGCTTGAGGTAATCTATCTTTATTAATTTTATAGTATTCTTTAGCTGCAGAAACCATTTCACTTTCATATTTTGAATATCCATTTTCTTTTGGTGATGATTTTAGTGAAAGTAACCATAATGTAATAAATAATAAAACAATAATTAAGCCTAATAAAATTAATAATTTTTTCATCTTATAGCCAAATAATCCATCATCACTTTTTACTACTTCTTCAGTTTCTTCTTCTGTTTTTAAAGCTTCAATTAATTCTTGATTTTTATTTTCTTTTGGATCTACCATATTAATCACTCCTTCTAATTATCAAAAAAATCATCAAAGAACTCATCATCATCATCATCTTCATCTAATTCAAATACAACTGGTTCTTTTTTAGGTTTTTCTTCTATATTTGCATCTAGTATTTCTGCATTGGAAGTATCAATAGTTGATTTTGTTTCTTTCTCTGTTTTCTTTTCTTGTTCTTTACTCTTTTCTTTTTCTAATCTTTCTTCTTCTTCTAATTCTGCAATTTTTTGATCAATTTTCTTTACCAACTCATCTATATCAAGTGATGAATTATTATCTTTATCTCCAATTGGCATAGGAGGTGGTGTTATTTTTCTTTCATTTCCTACATTAGATCTTTCTCTAACAAATGGTGAATCTTGCATTCCCATAAATGGTGGAAACACACCTCCACCCATAGGTAGAAATGGTTTTTCCTTCATTGGTGGTATATCATCATTATCATCTTCTTCTGCAGCATTCATCATTTCAAGTAATTTTCTCTTTTTTTCGTTTTTAACAAACTCTTTTATATCAAATGTATGAACTGGTAATTTTTCTCTTGTAGGATATTTTGCTTTTGGATATTTCTTTCCCCAATTTATCGAATAGTTTGGAGTAAATTTAGTTTTAAATGGGGACATACGAAGTCTCATTATTATTACTTCATTTTCTTTCATCTTTTGTAAGTCTGTAACTGTAACAAGTGGAGTTGAAGCAGTCTTATCATCCTTTTTAGACTTAACTTCTCCACACATTTTACTAATTTCTTCCAATGCTTTTAATTCTGTAGTAACTAAGTATATTGTATTACCACAGTTACCACGAAGTGTTTCTGCCTGCTCTTTACCATACACCTGCTCAAGTTGAGCAAAGTTTTGAATAATCATCGTAAATCTAATTTGACGAGATCTAGCTGCTGTAATCATTGTTGTTACATCCTTAAGCGGTGGCATGTTAGCAAACTCATCAAGTAAGAAGTTAGTACGAACTGGAAGTTTTCCCCCATGTTCTTGAGCTACACTAATTAATGTTTCATATATTTGTTTTAATAATATAGTTACAAGTGAATGATATGTCTTTTTTTCATCTTGAATAACTATATATACTATAGTTGGTTTTTCACCAATACTTCTTAAATCAATATCACTATGTGAAAGCATTTCACTTAAATTTTCACGTGATGCAAACAATTGAATTTTTTGTCTAAATACAGATAAAATACTTTGTTTAGTATCATTAGCAGCCATAACAGTACTATTTGCTTTAATATAAGCTGAACTAGTTGGATCTTTACTTTGAAAATACTCTTTAATGTAAGTAGAACCACCAAATTTATCTTCACCTATACTTGTAGTTAAACTTATACTATTAATATTAACTTCTTCTGGTTTTGCATCTTCAAATAATCCAAGACCAACACCAGAGAAATAATCAGCAGAAGTTGTTTCCCAGAAAGGATCTGATTTATTATTTTCATCATACAAAATATTAAGAGCTAAGTCATCTAATAATTCTATAGCTTTATCTTTATTTCCTTCTTTATATAGTTTATATGGTAAATCCATTGGATTCCATGAATTACCATTTTGAGGATCACGGAAATTAAGTAAAATTACGTTATATCCCTTACTTTTTAGCATGTTAGCTGTTTCTTCATATATTTCACCTTTTGGATCGGTAATAATCATAGATTCTCTTTTCTTAGCAAGAATCTTAACGGTAGGAAATATAACTGTCTGAGTCTTACCTGAACCAGTAGCACCAATAACTAGTGTGTGATTTTCTCCATTATCTACATATATTTTTTCACCCTTATATAATAATGGTACACCAGCTGCTTTACTAATATCATCATGTATATTTATAGCTTCTACACTTTTACTGTTAATAATTTCTTTTTCTTTTGACCATCTAGAATAACCTTTATCTTTCTTTTGTGTAGTAAATCCAACACCTTTATCAAATTCAAAGATATACGATTTTACACTAAATAATATTCCACCTGCAGCTAAAATATAAAAACCAATAGTTGCTTTAATATATTCTGGTCCAAATGCAGGAAAAGGATTTGGGCCTGCTAAAGTACCTTTACTTGCAAAAGTAGAAATATTTACTACTAATACAGCAACAATGTATAATAAGAAAAGTGCAAATACACCCAACATCCATAAATCATCTGAATCAATACGTAATTTTAATTTCATTTTATGACCTCTTTCTAGTGAAATATTATATCACATTTATTTAATATAAAGCAATAATTCATAAGTATTATATCTATTTTGATAAATACCATATTCGGTATCATCGCTATAGCTATAGTAACTACATTTTGTTAAAATTTGGAGATTATTTTTCCCATCAACTTTTAATAATCCTAACAAAGACGCAGAACATTTTGCATATCTATTATCAGCAGGAATAATTTCCTTATATATATAACTTGTTTTATTACCATCTTTTATAAAAATTATACTATATGCAGTATCAATAACATTGTGAGAAAAAATATTAGATATAACATACATAGTTTCTTTTTTATTATCATTATCAAAATCACTTATAACTTTATATCCTCTAATATAATTACTTAAATCATTTACAGAAACTTTATTACCTCTTAATACTTCTTTTATATATTTTTCATCTTCAGAAGTTATATCTTTTTTATCAAATTCAATAAAATCTGACTTTTTTCTTCCTCCTACATATATACTATCTTCTGTTACAAAAACTGGTTCTCTTTGTTCACCTTTTTGCTTAAATAAATAAAACTCTTTTTCACCACGATATAAAGAATACACTCCTTTTTCTTTACCTTCTTCATAAACAGTGAATTTTTTCCAATCATAATCACTATATTTATTTGGTAACACTTGTTTCCATTTGTTTTTTGAATATGAAACAACTTTTTCTTTATTTAATACTACATCAACAGAAGCAACACCATGACCAATTATTCCTAGAAAATATAGTACTAATATTACAACAAGAACTAATACAAAGAATATAGCTAAATATATAGATACTTTTTCATTTGCACTTTTATTTTTCATTAGTACCTCCTATTTTATACTCAATAATGTAATTCCAACACAACTGCTAACTGGATATGCATTATATACATATTTATCATTTCTTCCTGGATCAATCATTTGAATATTGTCATTTGTTACACCAGTTACAGCAACCCAGTGTTTACCATTATCTAAGTGTAGTAAAACATAGTAACCTTGATCAATATATTTTTTAATAGTACTTATTTGATTTTCTTTAGATTTACTTAAATCTATATAATTATTTTCTATTTTAAATCCTGGTACAATAGATGTAATATTTGATTGGCCTGAGCCAGTTAAACTACCATATCCATCAAATGAATTAGAATTTTTATTTAATTCTGTTACTAAAGTTCCAGGATTGAAATTATTAAGATTAGTCTTAACACCACTTCTAGCTATTTGGATAGCTATAGAAGTTATATAACATCCATGTGAACCTATTGTTCTATTTGAATTTCCTAATGAAATATTTTTCCATGGTGCATCACCATTTTGTCGCCAACTAGACCATTCTCCTGATGCTGCAGTCTCACAAGCACCTCCAGTACCACTATTATTAACTCTAATAATTTTTCCAGGACGTCCTCCGCCCCATGCATCACCTTTTACAAATGATGAAACATTATATAGTTTTCCACCTCTTGAAGATGTCCAGTTACTAGTATCTCCACAATCATATCCCCATACAGTTCCATCATCTTTTATTTCAGCAATAATATTCATATGACCATTATTATTACCTGGATCTCTTACTAAAATGTCACCTGGTCTAAGTTTATTTGTAACATCCTCACCTGGATTTACATGTATTTCTGTCCAGCCATATTTTGCATGTAAATCTGTAGTAACAAACCATTGAGTAACTTTTTGATAACCTTTAAAATCATCAAAACCATATTCATATAAAACCCAATCTACATATGTACTACAATCAATATGGAATCCATCTGGTGGTATTTTATTACCATTAGTATAAGTATATGAACCATCAGTTACTTGTTTCCATAAGTCGCGTGCAACTTTTAAGAACGAATTATCAGAAGTTTCTGTTGTTTCATTACAACTAGCTTTTTTTAGTTTTCTAACTTTCGGATAAGCTTGTAATATTATTTGTTCATATCCAGCTCCTTGTTCAGCCCATTTTTGCCAAACATTATCATCTTTATTACCATTACCAATCCAATAACTCATTTCTACTACTCTATTATCAGCATCAACACCAACCACACCAAGTGTTTCTTGCCAAGATTGTTTTAGAGTATTAGTTCCCTCATGTGATAATGGATTCTTCCATAATTTAGCATGATTTGTATCTGCATATAATTGATTACCATGTTGAGTACCATTATAAGTATATTGAACAGTACCATTAGCAGAACATCCAGTTTTAGTATTACAAAATAAGTGATCAGCAACACAAGGTCTCATTTGTAAAATATCCTGATTTCCTTCTTTTGTATATTTGACTCCGCCTCCACCATTCATTTCTATACCACGAGCTAGCGAAAAACTACGTGCTGCAATCGAATGTGCTTTTTGTACTTCAGGGTGCATAGAAGTTCCAATTTCACCATACATTACACCAAGTACATAATCTTCAAAATCAACTAATTCATCATACATTGGTTCATTATTAGGTCCATTACATAATTTATCTGTACTATTCATTAGTCTTACTTTTAAATTGGAAACACTAAAAGGTTTATTTACAGCATTTTCAGAGCCATTAACAATACCATTAAATGAATATCCACAAGCTCCACCAGAAGAACTTACACAATTGTTATTTCCTTCATCCTTATATCCCATGTCTTCATTATATTCTTTAATGTATTCAAAGATTTCATCGGTAATTTTTTCATATTTACTTTCAGAAAAATGCTTAGGTAATAACTTTTCCTTTAGATAACTCTTATAATTTTCTATACTATAAACAGTTGAATTACCAAGCATTCCATCTGCCATATCTTTTATTGTAGAATCATCCATATCAGAATAATCTACTTTATCATATCTATTTAAAACATGGTAAGTTGCTGTAATATATATTGAATTAATTTCTTTTCCTTTTTCTTTATATTCATTCTTTATTTTTATTACTCTTTCATAAAACTCAATTTGTTTTGGATCACCAGTTGAATAATAACTAGCACTATTTCCACTACCACCTTTATTTTTTTCATCAACTGCAGAAGCATCGCTTTTATCTGCAGCAGATAAAAGAAGAAATAATACTATAAACATAAAAATAACTAACCCAAAAGTAAAAGGTATTGCTGTTGTTTTAATTAATTTTTTTACTCCTTCATATGCTACATTTACTACTGCATCCCCAGGGTTTCCTTTGTTATTTTTATCTTTATTTCTATTAGGATCTAACAGAGATTTGCTTTTTGAATCATTAGAACCAGGTAACAAACTCTCTTTTAAACCTTTTTTTCTATTGAAAATGTCACGTAATCTATTTTTAGAGGCATTTTCACCATTTTGGTCACCTACAGGCTCTTTATTATTTAAACCATTTCTAGCAAAATTTTGACCTGTAGGATTACCATTATTATTTTGTAAGTTATTATTATTATTATTATTTGGCATAGAACCAGGTTTAGAGGATGTAGCTTTATTAGTATTTGGCATTTTACCACCCATTACATCCATTCCCTTATTAGCAGTATCTATTGCTCCACTGTCATTTAAAGGTTTAGCGATTTTTCCTAAACTACCACCTGTTTTTTTATCTATATTACCAATTTTTTTTCCTATTTTATCTTCCGCTTTTTTTGCTACATTACCGACAACAGGTGCATTTCTTACTTTTTCATAGCTACCACTAGTTAAAGCATCAGCTGCTACTCTTGCACCTGTTTGACCAGCTTTTTGAGCCGAAACATTTTCTTGCTCTTTTTTTGATAAATTACCATTATTTATATTGTTATTATCGTTTCCACTCATTTTATCACCTACTTCATAATACGAAAGAAGAACTAGTATCCGCCTCTATTACCAAACGAATCTAATTCATCTTTTGTTACAGCTATATTTATTTGCATGCGTCTATTTCCACATACAAATAATGCTTCTCCTTGTGAGAATTGTTTGATTGATTCCTTCTCACTATCATTTAAATCAATTAATTTTCCTAAATCATCTACAGCTTGTTTCTTTAATCCCATTACTAAATAATAAGCTGCATTATCAAATATTGCTTTTCCTTGTGTAATAACTTCTTGATCAGAAAAATCACTAGGTTGTTGAGTTATTACAATTGCACCTGTATTATATTTACGTGCACGTCTTTGAATTTGTGCAAGGAAATCAGCACCTAGAGTATTCTTGTCTCCTAAGAGTACATGTGCTTCATCTACCATTAATACAGTATTTATATTAGGATTTAAACATAATCCCCAAGCATACTTCAATATGTTAAAGAATAAGGCATTTCTTACATTTGAATCACTATTCATTAATTCACGTATGTTAAATACCATGAAATCACTTTTTGCAGTAATTGTTGTATGACCATCAAAATAGAATTTCAATTCTTTTGTAATAGGTCTCAATTTTAATTCTAGTCTTTCTAAGATATCTCTTTCTTGAGTTTGCTCAGTTAAAGCAGTAAGTCTACCTTTTACTGTTGCATATACATCTGTAAATGTTGGATAATCATTAGAAGTAAATTTTGAAAAATCTGTATTATAATCAATACCAAAACGTCTATATGTATCTTGTACAACTTCACTAAACATAGTAAGTACATCTTCTTGCATAGATGGATCATAATATTTCATAAATGCTTTTAATGTCTGAAGTGTACGAGTTAAAACAGTATAACCTAATCCTTGCTTTATTTCTTCTTCATCAGCATCAACTACAACTTCAAGTGGATTAATTAAACCAAATTCTCCACCTTTACCTATTTCAATAGTATCTCCACCCATCGCTCTAGTAATATCAGCAAGTTCATTTTCAGGATCTATTGCAACTATCTGACAACCATTTCTTATATGAGTTCTAAGAAGAAGTTTAGCAGCAGTTGATTTACCTGAACCAGACGTACCTAATATAATCATATTGGCATTATTTCTATTAGTCTCTTTACGCACTTGATATAAAAACTGATTAAATAAAACTACTCCACCAGAGAAATCCACACCAAGAAGTGTAGAAAGTCCTGGATCCTTAATACTATCAAAAATAAATGGATACATAGCTGCAATTGTTTGTGAAGGAATTGGTGTTCCTATTCTTTCTTCAATATCCTGTTTAGGGAATATTGGAAGTATAGATTTTAAAACTTTTTCTTGTTCAAATCTTAAAGAAATAGCCCTCATTTCCATAGCATCCAAATAATTTCTAACATTTACTTTCATAAGTTCAAGATTTTCTTTAGTATCAGCAGTAATCATAATGTGTAATTGAAAATCAAATATACGAGCTTGGCTTGCTGCAAGCATTGAAGTAAAATATTGTAAATTTTCCATTGCTTGTCTTATTTTTTCTTTATAAGTTACATCTTTTTCATTTTTATATTTATCTTCTAATTCAACTATTTGTTTATTTAGCATTTTTGACATTACTGAGAATGGTACAGGTATATGTTTTGCAACTACTTTTATACCTGGAATATTAGTAAGGGTTGATAAATAACCAGGCATTATAGCACTTGGATAAGATACAACACTTAATATAGTCGCATATTTATCACTAATATAAAACTCACTTGCTTTAAACTCCAAACTTTTTGGAGATAACTCACTTCTTATTGATGTACTCATACTGGCATCACCACCCCAAATCCTGTGTCTTGTCCACCATTTAAGAAATTGTTTAAAACAACTCTTAAATCTTCTGTAGTTGTAGGACTAGCATTTAATCCACAACTAGCTAAACCATTGATCATATTTCTTATTTTCTTTTGTACTTCATCAGGATTCTTTTCTTTAAATAATAAATAATATTCTGTATCAACAACATTATTATTTATGAAACTCTTTCCTTTTTCAATATCTTGATCAATAAGTTTTCTAATTGCAGGGGACTTTGCTTTGTTATATAAAAGTTGTAATTGTGACATATAAACTGAAATATCAACAGGTCTATCAGCAACCACTAACCAAAATTCAAAGTCAAGCATATTATAAAAGTTCTTCAAACTTATAAGTACATGATTTTGAGTTTCATTATCCAAAATAAAGATATTTTTTGGAATTATCTTAACACCACTTACATAAGTTTTGCTAGTAGTCAAAATCATTCCATTTTGAATATCTTTGATTGGTAACCAATCTTCTGTAAAAGGACTTATTTTATTTTTTTTCATCGCTTATTGCACACCAACCTTTCCATATATATTTTTGACGTGATGTCAAAAATCCAAAACATTCAGTAATTACTACCAATACATTATGATAATAAGGTATTGGTAGTATCAAACCTGCACATATTAAAGCAGGTAGAAGTACAAATATTGTAATTAGTACTGATTCAAGTGGAATTAAAAGTAACAAAATGAATGATACAGCAATTCCACTACCTAATAAAATTAAGTCAACCGGTCTAAACAAACCAAATATCAATTGTCCTTGCTTTGTATTAGCAGGTATTAAATATGTATTCACTAAATATCACACCCTTTTTTATCTACCATCAATTCTACCATCATTACCACGTGCATTAACTCTTTCACGAGCAATTTGGGTAGCAAGTTCTTGTTTTCTACTATTAAGGTTATCAAGTTCACTTTGAATTGTTCTTAGACTATAAGCTCCATCACCATTAACAATTTCAGAATAATTATTTCTTAAACCATTATATTCAGCTTTAAATTCACTTGAGAATTGGCTAGGACTTAATGATGAATCAATATGATATTGAGCTTCTTGTTCAAGATTACGAACTCCTTGATCAACTGTACCCTTATTATAATTTTCACTATGTTGTAAGTATTCAAATCCAGCAGCTTCTCTAAATTCATCAAATTTCTGATGAGCTTCTTGTAATGACATTGTTTGCATATTGCCAAACGAATCAGTATATTTTAAGTCTTGTCCTGTAGATTTAGCTTCTTCAAATGCAGCTACCCAATCTCTGTAATTAACAGAGACATTGTTTGAAGTATCCATAATTCGTGAACCTTTCTTACGAGCTTGTTCTTCTCCATATTTTTGTAATTTACTAAATCCATCAATACGTGATCTCAATTGGCTACTAATATTGTTAACATTTGCTTGACGTTGTCTTGCTTCCTCAATTTGATTATTAAGACTAGCTTCTTGACGTCTTAATCTAGAGTACTCTGAATCTCCAGTGAAATCTCTTTCCATTTGTGTTCTAAGTCTTCCTAAAACAGATCCACCTTCTTGAGCATTTTGTAATCTATAATCATTTTCTTGATTAAGTCTATCAAATGCTGTTCTCCATCTGTGATTATTAGCACCATGATATGATCTTGCAGTTCTTACTCCTCCTGCTATACCAGTTCCTATACCAGTAATTGCAGCTCTTGCTCTATTTGCACGAGAATATCTATTTTCTCCATTTGCTGCAGCAGCATCTTGACTAGCTAAGAAACCATTTCTTCCGCTTGAAATTCCACCTGCTATTCCTGCTAATCCAGTTCCTAAAATACCAGCACCAGTTCTTAGTCTTCCTAATCCACCGAATAATCCATTTCCTTCTCCACTATCTATTCCTAAAGTTTGTGTTATAAATCTAGGAGCCTCACGAGCAAAGTATAATAAACCAAAGAATAAAATTATACGTGCAAAAATTCTTGTAATTGCAGTTCCTTGTGAATAGAACTCTAAATCAATATTTGGAATAATTGATATAAATAGCATTATGAAAGATATAACTGCAATTCTAATAAATAAATCTAAATATGTAGAAGTAACAGCTTTTACCCAGTTATTAAATACTTTTTCACTATTTGGATCAATATAACTTAATATTGCAACCGGTGATATAAGTCTAAGAAGTGTAAGTTTAAATACCCTTACTGCAACATCAATTGTCAAACTTAATATTAATATTAAGAATAAAACTCCTGCTATAGTTGAAAGGAATAAATGATATACAAAGAAATATCTTTCTCCTTTATCATAAAAAATATGAAAATCCCATTCAATATCACACTTAGCATTAATATTATCAAGTATCAATTCTCTAGTTATTCTACTACCATTAATTATGCCATCAGGCGATATTAAATTTAACTGATCCTGCATTTCTTTTGGGCTTAAAACAAGCAAAA
>AUXO016271003.1_pt1 | contig 13472 bp, 9 predicted proteins | sample 768731 | NCBI WGS metagenome assembly AUXO01 (sample SAMN02715735, study PRJNA202380) | gut metagenome | biome: sheep rumen | host: Ovis aries | place: New Zealand: Palmerston North
TAGTATAAGTAATATTAAATCTGGAAATAATATGACTTTTAATAGTAATATGACTTATAATTCATCATTTAATTTTGATATTAATCTAAATCATAATTATTTAGAAAATATGAAATTAGATCGTTATTTAAAAACTAGTAACAAGCTTCCAGAAAATACTTTAATTATTATAAAAGATCAAATAACTAAAAATGTATATAAATATGTTACTAATGATGATGATACTTATAATAGTAAAGTAGGTGGATATATATATTCACTTTCAAATTTTGAAAGTATTGGTAAAATGACTTTTATTAATAAATTTGATAATAGTTATTATACTGATAAAGAAAATGAAAGTTTTAATATAAATATTTCATTTGAAAACATTAAACCAACTCAAGAAACCTATACTTTATCATTTATTGCTGCTAGTGAAGATACAATAATAAATACTAGTAATCCTGTTACAATAAGCTTGTTAAATGAAGATACTAACATAAATAATTATCTAAATATTAATTCAAGTTATATTCCAAATATTATTTATAATACAGAATATACTACTAGTATTCCTATTAATGTTGCACTTTCTAATGATGTATTAAATACTAATTATGAGAATATGCATCAGGGTATAGCTATAGAACTAGTAGATATTAATAATAAAAAAATTGAAGCAATTAATTATAAGGGAATTAAGTTTAACTATAATGGTAATATTTACACACCAAATAAAGATAGTATAACTTTAATAGACTTGGGTACTAATTATAATCAAGATATAATACTAGATATAATAACTAGTATTGATCAATCGTTTTATATAACTGGAACATATTATTTTAAAATTACTTCATACTTATCTAAGGATAGTAAACTTATTAAATATAAGAGTAAAGATAGTATTTTAATACCAATAGAATTTACTAAAGATTATACAAAATTAGATTATAGCTTTAATGTAAGCCTTAATAATTTAGTTATAAATAAAGAAAATAATCGCGTTCTTAATTTTAAAATTATTGAAAGTGGAAATCTAGTAAATCCTAATATAAGAGTTTCTCTATATAAAAAGAAAGAATTAACGGCATATAATCAAGAATATGTATCTGTAGATTTAAATGATTACATAGAAGATAAATTAGATGGTAAAAATAGTATCTATGATGCAATAAAAAATCCTATTAGTTATGATAATAATAATAGTGTTAATAATTTCAATATTACATTAAATGAAAATATAGAAAATAATGGATATAAATTTATTTTTCAACTATATGATGGCGATAATTTAGTTGGTAATACAAGTGTAAAAGTGGTAGTGAGATAATATGAGAAAAAAGATATTAATAATATTAATAATGACTATAATATTCTTTTCTACTGGAATGAGTTATTCGCTATATACCAGTAGTAAAGATATTAATATTGAAAGTTCTTTAGCATCGTTTATAGTTGATGTTACAAAAACTGATAATATTGATATACCATTAACTGATCTTAAGCCAGGTAGTAAGTTAACATATGATTTTTCAATAGCTAATAATTCAGTTGATAAAAAGAGTGACGTATTTATAACATACAATATAACTATATCAACGATGCATTTTATGCCACTTGATATCAATTTATATGATAGTAATGGTAATTTAGTACTTACTTGTGATGAAAATAATCGCCGTAATTATAAAAATGAATTAGAGTGTAAAACAAATGATATAGAAATGGCTTATGATAAAGATATAAAAGATGACTATAGCTTAACTTTGGAATTTAATAATAAATATAATGAAGCAAGTTATTCGGATTTAGTTGATTATATCAATTTAAGCATTGATAGTTATCAAAAAACAAAGTAGGTGAAGATATGAAAAAAATATTAATAGTTTTAACATTTATCATTATTTCATTTATTATTTTTTATCATACTTCATACGCTAAATATACAGCTAATTCTATTTGGGATTATTATTTAAGTTCAAATAAATTTTACTTTGAAAGTGATTACTTAAACACTAAACAAAAAACTAATATTTATAATTATTGGGATGGTAGTGGTATCAGTTTTAATATTAAAAATGGTTTAAATAATCAAGTTTATACCAAAGATGATATTAAATATGAAGTGACATGTACTATTAAAAATGCTAAATGTTTAGTTAATAATGAAGAAATATATAAAACAACTTTAAAAGGTAATAAACTAAGTGAAGATATTTTATATTTTGATATTATTGGGGATACTGATATAGCTAAAGTAGATGTAGTAGCTAAAGCAACTTATCCATATAGAAAAACGCTAAAAGCTACTTTTGAACTAAATAAAACAACACTAGAAGATAGAATCAGCTATGATATAGAAAATCTAGATAATTATAGTAATTTAAATATTAGTAATTATAAAGAAGAAGATAAATGTGTTCGAATAAAATTTTCTTCTGCTAATATAAAAGTATTACAAACTAAAAATATGATGAATATATCTACAGATGATAATGGATTTATAAATGAATTTGATATAAATATAAATAAAAAAGATACACTAAGTATTAGATTTTATAACACTGTAAGTATTACTAAAAATGATTTTACAGTATTAGAGTGTCAATAGACTTGCGAGTTAAGTTTATTTATGCTAAGATTAAATAGTAAGATAGATAGGTGGTACAGGATGAAAGTTTTAAACAAAATTAAAAATATTTTTATAGGTGTATTAGTAGTAGTATTTTCACTATTTGCACTAGTTATGACACTACTTTTATTAAATTATAATAAATATGGTGTAACAGAATTTGGATCTAAATCATTGGTTTTAATAAAAGAAGAAATCACAAATAAAAATTACCAAAAGGGTGATTTAGTAATAGTTGAAAAAACTAGATACGACGTTATTAATAAGGGTGACGAAATATTTGCATATAGTGTAACTAGTACAGGAAAAGCCAATGTTGAAGTCGGTGTAGTTGGAGAAAAATATGATAATCAGAAGGCTATAGCTTATGAAAACGGTGCATCATTTTCTGAGGAATACGTAATTGGTAAAGCTGATAAAGTTTATCATAATCTTGGTTCATATCTTTCAATAGTTGAATCAAAATGGGGATTTTTATTTATTGTTTTAGTCCCTGGATTTACCATATTCTTATATGAATTATATGCATTAATTGTTGAAATTAAATATGGGGATGAAGAAGAAGAAAAAGCTCAATAAATGAGCTTTTTTTTGTTGTCAAAAAATGTTGTTTATGATAAAATTAATAATAGCAGAATAGGATAGAATGGAAGTATAATATGAACACAATTATGAAGAAAACATGCAATATTATTTTAGATATTTTGATTATTTTATTTGGCATTGTCTTTTTGGTATCCATCTATAGTGACATTCAGGTAAAAGTATTAAAAAAAGACCATGCTGATTTTTTTGGCCTTTCAATGTTTGAAGTACAAACAGGAAGTATGGCTCCAAATATAAATCCAAGTGATGTTATAATAGTTAAAGCTAATAAGAATCCGAAAGTGAAAGATATAATTACATATAAAAATGGTAATGATTATATAACTCATAGGGTAGTAGAAGCATATAAAGGAACATATGTGACTAAGGGTGATGCCAATAATAGTAAGGATGATGCTATTAAGCAAGAACAAATTATTGGTAACGTTGTAAAAATATTTCCTAAGTTTGGTATAATTAGAAAAACCATTTTAAACCCAATTGTTCTAATAACATTAATGGTTACATTATATATAATTGTTTCTATGTTTACTAAAAAAGATAATGACATGAAGGATGATAGTATGATTACTAAAATTAAAGAGTATTTAAGCAAGTTAGAAATATTAGAAATAAAAGAAAAATTGCTAGAAAAATTTAAAAGACAAGACGAAACAGTAGAAAAGGCAAAAGAAGAAATTGCTATTTCAGTAAACGAAGAAACAAGTACATTAGAAGATGAAAAAATAATTGAAAGATTTGAAAATGTAGAAGCAACTAGTGAAGATTTAGATAAAACGGTATACTTTAGAAAAATATCTGTTGATAAAGAAGATTTAAATCCGACTATACCAAATGTTGAAAGCGAAGAAGTTGAAGAAATAAATGTTAAAGAAGTGGCTTCTAGTCTAACAGAAGAACTAAATGATAGTGATGAAGCTAATGTGAAACTAGAATATTTAAATAAAAGAAAAAAGAAATTTTCAAATATTATTGGTAAAATAATGTTTATTAAAGAAGAAGAAATAAAAGAATTAGTTACTTCTATAACTAATAGTACTAAATTGAAAACAAATGAAGCAAGTATTAAAGAAATATTCATAAAGACATATATTGATGGCAAATATTATAATTTCTCTGGTGATGTAAATGTAAGTTATAATGCTAAAAATATGAATAGTAAATTGGAAGAAGTACTAAATTCTACTGCTCTTGATTTAATAAAAAAATATAAAGGTAATGATGATAAATATAAAGAAAAAGTAGAATATTATAAAAATGTATTTAGTCTACTTTTGCATATTGAAGATTTATATTTAACTGATAAAAGTCTAGAAGAAAAAATAAATGCATATAAAAAGAAATTAGTTAAATATATGAAGTCATCTTATCCTTTAGAAAAAGATCAAATAAAAAAGATAAGAGAATTAATAATTATTGAAAATGCATATTCCAAAATATGTGAAGCTGCATTTAAAAAAATGGAAACAAATACATTTGAACTAAAATGTAATCAGTTAACTAGTATTAAAAATATGTATGGATTAACACTTAATCATAATATCAATTTTAGTAAGATATATAGTGATTATATAGTTGATAAAACATATGATGAGGGAATAGTTGCTGAAGATAAAGTATTAGTAACTTCTAATCTTTTACTTACTAAGATAACTAAAGATATGATAGATACTAACTTTAAAAATAGATATTTATTATATATTCCTGAAACATTATATGAAAAAGATACAAAGTTAAATAAGGTATTAAAATTAATTGATGATGAAAATGCAAAAAAATGTATCTTAATATTAATTAAATATCATACTTTAATAAAAAATAAGAAAATAATTAAAGATTTGAAGAAAAAAGGTTATAGAATAGCTATTATCTTTGATGATTATGAACAAATAAAAGCTAAAGATAAAAATGCTATTATATTAGGGGAATATATATTTGTTGATAAGAAAATAAATAAAGTACTAGGTGTATCTAATATGGTACCTAGTGAACTAAAACAACGTGTTATTTTAGAAGATATAGTTTCTAAGGTTGACATATCAGGGGGGCACAATTAATGAACACATTTTTAAGATTTTTCTATGAGTTTATTTCGATTTTTTTTAGTGGCGTTGGAAAAATTTTAGATGGATTTAAAAATGGATTTTCTAAAATCTTTGACATCAAGGCATATTCAAAAGTAATAGACTCTTATAAAGATAATTTCAGTGGAGGAGAATGGGTATTTGTAACTTTATCAATCGCAGTACTTGTAATAATAGTTATATTATTTGGATTTTTAATTTTCTTTATAATAAAAAAGTTTATTAGAAAGTCTACAAACAAAATGAGCAAAGAAGAACTATTAAATGAAGTTAGTAATTTAAATGATCAAGTAGTTAAATTAATGAAAGAAAAAGATGAACTAATGGCGATGAAAGTTTCTCAATTAGGCATTAATCCAAATGATAATAACGTAGCTGAAAATGCTAATAATGATGATGAAACTGCTAGTGAAGAAGATGGAATAGATCCTAATACTAGATTCCCAAAACTAGCTATGATTGATAGAGATTTAGCTAATTTTGTACCTAAAAAATATGAAAACAATTATACATTATTAAGTTTAATTGATGATTTTAGATGCTTTGCTGCATCGCAATTAAAACTATATTATGATCCAGTAATATTAAGACCATTCTTTGCTGGTCTTGCTTGTGGTAAATTAATTATCCTACAAGGTATCTCTGGTACAGGTAAAACATCCTTAGCATATGCATGGGGTAAATTTGTTAAGCAGGATTCATGTGTATCATCAGTCGAACCATCATGGCGTGATAAGTCAGACTTTTTAGGATATGTAAATGAATTTACTAAAAAGTTTAGCGAAACTAAAGCATTAGGAGAAATATATAAATCAGGATTTGACGATGATATTCATACAATTATCCTAGATGAGATGAACTTGGCTCGTGTTGAATACTATTTTGCTGATTTATTATCAATTCTAGAAATGCCTAATCCAGATGAGTGGTTAGTAGATATCGTTCCATCAGGTTGGCCAAATGATCCTAAAAGATTAATTAACGGTAAGTTAAAGTTACCAAAGAACTTATGGTATATTGGAACAATCAATAACGATGAATCTACATTTATGGTAACTGATAAAGTTTATGACCGTGCAATGCCAATTGATATTAATATTAAAGTAGATCCATTTAAATGTAGAGAACAAGAAGCAATTGATATTAATGCAAGCTTTTTATATACATTGTTTGATGAGGCAATAGAAAAATATCATATATCAGATAAAGGATTAGAAGAAGTAAGAAAACTAGATGACTACATTATTAGCCACTTTAGAATTGCATTTGGTAACCGTATCATGAAGCAATTAAATGTATTTACTGCGGTATATGTAGCATGTGGTGGTACAGAAATAGAAGCAATTGATTACTTTATTGCTAAAAAAATATTACGTAAATTTGATCAGTTAAGCGTATCATTTATACGTGATGAATTAGATCCTTTCATTTCCTACTTAAATAAAAACTATGGTAAAGGTACAATGAAAGAATGCATAGAATTTTTAAATAATACTAAGAAAAATATATAGGAGTGATATAAATGGGTAAACTTGATAAGTTAAATGTAGATAAAGAACTTATTTTAAAAAAAGATTTATTTATAAAAAATACTGATTCTAATATGCATTATGCTTTAAGTCATTCATCAAATGTACTTAACTTTGATTGGATAGATGAAATAGAAAAAGCTTGCCCTTTTATAGATATAATAGTTAGACACCCAAAACTTACATTAATAAAAGAAGAACAAGTTACTACTATAGAGAGAGCTAAAAAAATAACTGTTGATAGTGTTAAAGATTTAGCTAAACATTCTAACTATATAACAGATGTAGATAAAGAAACCAATGATGTAAAACCGTCTAAAATATTAGATATTAGAAGTGAAGAAACATATAATATATATGAAAATAGATTCTTATATACTTTTATTTATGATTTAAATAGATTTGTTTTAGATAAAGAAGATGAATTAAAAAATTTTACTCTTGGTGATGATAAAAATTTAGAATATATAGCTGATACTAAAATTAATGGAGAAAAAATAAATATTTCTCTTAAAGTAACATCGATATCTGATGAAGAAGAAACTCAAGATAAAAAATTAAATAAATATTTAGAAGAACAAAAAACTAGAATAAAAAAAATAAAAGAATTTATTAATAGTTGGTTAAAGAGTGCATTAATTAAAGAGTTAGATAAATTACATGTTACAATGATAAAACCACCAGTTAAGCCAACAAACATAATCCTAAAAAATCCTAATTTCCAGTTATCAGTACAAATGTGGGAATATATTCGAAATTATGATTTAAATAATAACAATAATTCCAAAAATGATATGGAAACTACAGGAAATGAAATATTGAAAGGCTATTTAGATAATTCATTTTTAATAGATTATTTTGTTTTAGATTCTATTTCTAAAAAGAAAAAAGAGGAAAAAGAAAAAATATGCAAATATGCTCTTCTTTTAGTAACAGAGCAAATAAACAAAACAATATCTTTATTAAATCATAATGGTATTAAGGTAACAGAAGAAGAATTATTAAGTGTTTTAGCTAAACAAATTAAGTTTGAAAATAATAATCGTTTAGTTGGAGTAGAGGATATCAAAAAGAAATTTAAATCAGAAATAAATGAATACTTAGAAAGGACACAAAATTGTTTATGAAAAAGTTAAAAGACAACAAAGTTATAAAAATTATATCAAAAGTAGTTAAAGTTGTATTTGTTACTATGCTTGTATTATTTGTATTAATGGTATGCTTACAAAGATTTAGTAACAATCGTTTATCAGTATTTAATTTAAGATTATTTACTGTTATTTCAGGAAGTATGGAGCCTAAATATAAAATAGGTGATGTACTTGTAGCTGTAGAAGTTGATCCATCTAAAGTAAAAGTAGGAGATGCTGTAAGTTACTTAGGAAATAAAAGAGATTTGAAAGATAAAATAATAACACATGAAGTTACAGAAATTGATCAAGATTCATCTGGAAAATATTATTTTCATACTAAAGGAATATGTAAAGATTGTATCTTAGAAGATCCAATAGTAGCTGAAGATCAATTATATGGAGTAGTTAAATATAAAGTTAATACATTATCATATGTATATAAAATAGTGGGAACTACTTATGGATTATTCTTATTCGTAATACTTCCCTTACTATATATAGTTGGATCTGAAATAATGCAAGCATTATTAGAAAAAGAAGAAAGAAGAAGAAATAGAGTTTAATTATAAGCAAATTATGTTATAAACGGAAAGGATATGTTTATGTTAAGTAAAAAACATAAAGCCTATCTAAAATTAAATATCATTTCAATATTATTTACTGTAATTTCGTTTATATCAGCAACATTAGCATGGTTTGCTTATAGTGGACTTGTTGCTGTTAAAACCGAAGTTGGAGTTAGAGCTTGGTATATAGAATTTGAAAAGAATAATGAAGTTGTATCAAATGATATAGTAATATCAGCAAATGATATTCATCCTGGAATGGAGCCAATATCAGAATTTATTACTATTAAAAATTACGGGGATTCAGATGCTAGATTAACATATAATATTAATAGCGCACGACTTTTAGATAAAGAAGAAGATTATTATGAAACAAGTGATCAAGTTACATCAGAGTATATTGAAGATACTTTATCTCATGATTATCCTTTTCATATAAATATCAGCTTAAGTAAATATTATCTAGAACAAAAGGAAGGAGAGGCTACATTTGAAGTATCAATTTCTTGGCCTTTAGATTCTGGCGATGATATTTTAGATAGCACTTGGGGAAGAGAAGCATTTATATTTGAAAATAAAGAAAAAGAACATTATGAATCTGATTCTAATTACGAAATAGAACCATCTATAAAAGTAGTCATTAATGTTCAAGCAGAACAAGTAATTGATGATCTTACAACTGATGATAAGAATTACCAATTAGGAACTACAGTTTTATATGATATTAAAGAAAATAAAAGATGTGATATAATAAGTGATACATGTATAAGAACCCATGTAATAGATACTCGTAATTTAATAGGTGATAATGAAGTTAGATTATTACCTGATTTAAGAGGTAATTTTATAAGTGCAACAAATGATCAATACATAGATAAAATAAATGAAATAAAAACAAATTGGAACGTAAATATTGATAGTTTAACAGCTAAAGATATTATTAAAATAATTTCAACTGATATTAATGAATCTCTTATAGTAAGAGATAAAGTTTCAAATTCTATAATAGGAGATACAAAATACCAAGATAGAGCTAATTATATAATTGAAGAAGTGAAAGAACATAATGGATACTTTACATTTATAAAAGAAAACTTCTTATATATAGATACGCCTGAGTGTGTATGGACTATAGATTCATTAAATGATAAAGCTTATGCTTTAATGATAAATGATACAACAACAAGTAAGCTTTTCCTAGAAAATAAAAGTACATCTTGTAAAATAGTACCTATAATAATAGCAGATAAGTCTAACTTATAAAAGTTAGACTTTTTAATATACATTTTTATAAAATAAAAAAATAAGTTAATTTAATTAACTTATTTTCTGTTCAAATTGAATATTTGCTTTTATATTAATACTTTCATTTTCATTTACTAAATTAGTATCATCAGTATCATTCATCAAATTATCATTTCCATCATACCATTCAAAGAATACTCTAATAGTAAATGGTTTAAATGAAAAATCTTCTTTATCTTCAAAAATGCAACTATCACTAATTTCATTATCTAAAATATCATTATAAATTAAATCAGTTTCATTATTATCAACAATAATTGCATATTTATCAATAATTAAATCTGGCATATTATTATCTTTTAAAATTTTAATCTTGTAATTAAAAGATACTTGAACAGCTGTAGGATTAATTTCAATATCGAAATATCCCTTAGAAGTAGGGGCCAACTTATTATTAGCTACATTCTCATTTTCAAGAATTGTAGGCGTAATATCAACTGATGTTGAATTTGAATTTTCTATATCAAAATTATTTACTAAGATTTGCCATTTAGAAAAAGCCATAGCTATATCACCGGTAGTATTTGCAACATATCTTGAATAAGTATTGCTCATTATAGATAGTGAAAATCCCATAAGGCTTAAGACAATAAGTATTTTAAATTTTGCTTTTATCATAGTTGCCTCCTCATATTTTAATTATACATTATAAGTAGTAAAGTTATTTTAAGAAAATCAAATATTTTTGTTTGTTAGACATAAAAGTGTAAAGTAGATATAAAAAGAGTAATTTCTTTTTTTTATTGTAAAAATGTTGTATAATCTAAATAGAATAAATTAAAAAGGTAAGTGATTATTATGAATTATAAAATTATGGATGGTAATGAAGCTTGTATAACTGCATCATATATGTTTACAGAAGTAGCAGGAATTTATCCAATTACACCTTCTAGTACAATGGCTGAACTTGCAGATAGTTGGGCATCATCTGGAAAAACTAATATGTTTGGAAGCCCAGTAAAAGTAGTAGAAATGCAATCTGAAGCAGGAGCTAGTGGTATGATACATGGATCACTTCAAGCTGGATGCTTAACTTCAACATATACAGCTAGTCAAGGCTTATTATTAATGATACCTAATATGTATAAAATTGCTGGAGAACTCCTTCCATGTGTTATAAATGTTGCAGCTAGAAGTTTAGCTACTCATTCATTATCAATTTTAGGTGATCATCAAGATATATATGCAGCACGTTCTACAGGTTTTGCTATTTTAGCATCATCTTCACCTCAACAAGTAATGGATTTAACTAGTGTTGCTCACCTTTCTGCTATTAGAGGAAGAGTTCCATTTATTAATATGTTTGATGGATTTAGAACTAGTCATGAACTTCAAAAAGTAAGAGTAATTAATTTCGATGAAGTAAAAAAACTAGTAGATATGACAGCAATTGAAAAATTTAGAAAAAGAAGTTTAAATCTTAATAATCCAGTAACTAGAGGAACAACAGAAAATGATGATATATATTTTCAAAATCTCGAAGCAAGAAATAAATATTATGAATTATTACCTGACATAGTTAATAGTTATATGAAAAGTATAAATGAAATAACTGGTGAAAATTATAAACCATTTAATTATTATGGATCAAAATCAGCTCGTCGAGTAATAGTAGCTATGGGTTCAGTGTGCGAAACTATCAAAGAAGTAGTAGATACATTAAATAGTGAGGGTAGCGATGTTGGTTTAATAGAAGTTCACCTATATAGACCATTTTCATCTAAATATTTATTAGATGTTTTACCAATAACAGTAGAAAAAATTGCTGTACTTGATAGAACTAAAGAACCAGGAAGTATTGGAGAACCATTATATTTAGATGTTAGTAATGCGGTATTAAATAATGATAAAAATATAAAAGTAATTGGTGGAAGATATGGATTATCTAGTAAGAATACAGATCCATCAGATATAAATGCAGTATTTGAATACTTAAAAGAAGATAATTGTAAGAGTGACTTCACTATTGGAATAGTAGATGATGTAACATATAAAAGCTTAGATAAAGTACCAATTAAAGTATTAAATAATTCTGTTGAATTTTTGATATATGGATATGGTTCAGATGGTATGGTATCAGCATCTAAAGATCTTATGAAAATAACTGGATCTGCAACTAATGCTTATGTTCAAGGATATTTCCAATATGATTCAAAAAAATCAGGTGGTGTTACAAAATCACATCTAAGATTTTCAAAAGATCCAATTAGATCAACTTATTATGTTGAAAAACCAAGCTTGGTAATGTGTACAAAAGAATCATATTTAAAACAATTTAAAATGTTAGATGGATTAAAGAAAAATGGTATATTTATTTTAAATACAAATAAATCTAAAAAGGAAGTTTTATCATATCTAACTCCACATGATTATAACTTATTAATAAATAAAAATATTAATTTTTATATTATAGATGCTAATAAATTAGCTAACGAGCTTGGACTTGGTAATAAAATATCTTCTATTATGGAAACTATTTTATTTAAAATAGGTCATATAATGCCATTTGATTTTGCTTTATATCAAATGAAAGAAGATATTGAAAAGAAATTTGCTAATAAAGGAAATGATATAGTTTCCAAAAATATAGAAGCAATCGATAAAGCTTTTACTTATTTTGAACTTGTTGAATTACCTGAAAAAGAAAAGGTTGAAAAAGATGAAAAGATGCCTAAAAATATTTTTGAAGTAATATCTAGTGGTAATGGTGACAACTTAAAGGTAAGTGACTTTATTAAATATGATGATGGTACTTTTGATCCTGGTTTATCTAAGCGTGAAAAAAGAAGTATATCTGATGAGGCACCATGTTGGAATCCTAAAAATTGTATTCAATGTAATATGTGTAGTTTTGTATGTCCACATGCAGTAATTCGTCCATTCTTACTTAATGAAGAAGAAGTAAAAAATGCCCCAGATAGTCTAAAAGAAGATTTAATAGATGCTAATATAAAGGGAGAAAACTTAAAATTTGCTATTGGTATAAGTCTACCTGATTGTACAGGTTGCGGATTATGTAAAAATATTTGTCCTGGTAGAAAAGGTGAAAAAGCCTTAACTATAGAAAAAATAGAAGAGTTAAAGAAAACTAAAACTGAAGCGTATGAATATTTATTTAATAAAGTAACAGAAAAGAAAATTATGAAAACTGATACTGTAAAAGGTAGCCAATTTGTAAGTCCTAAATTTGAATTTCCAGGAGCATGTGCTGGTTGTGGTGAAACTCCATATTTAAAACTATTAACTCAATTATTTGGAGATAATATGATGGTAGCGAATGCTACGGGATGTTCTTCTATTTATAGTGCATCTTTACCAACTACTGCCTATAGTGTTCCTTGGGCTAATTCGTTATTTGAAGATAATGCAGAATATGGTTATGGTATGAAAATAGCTGATAAAACTATGAAAGAAAGAATAAAATCTCTTATAGAAGAAAATATAGATAAAGTACCAGTTAAAGAAAAAAAAGTATATGATGCTTACTTAGAAAATATAACTAATGAAACATCAAATGAATTATATGATATAGTTGATAAAACTAAAATTCCAGGATTAAAAGAATTAAAAGAGTATATAAAGAAAAAATCTATTTGGATGATAGGTGGAGATGGATGGGCATATGATATTGG
>AUXO016464569.1_pt1 | contig 13472 bp, 14 predicted proteins | sample 768731 | NCBI WGS metagenome assembly AUXO01 (sample SAMN02715735, study PRJNA202380) | gut metagenome | biome: sheep rumen | host: Ovis aries | place: New Zealand: Palmerston North
CATCAATTCCCACGATATGGATCGGTTCTATGGTGCGAAGAAGTTCTAATACTAAATTATTTCCAATGAAGCCGGCTGCGCCGGTTACTAAAATTACTTTGTCAGTAAGTATTATTGTTTGCATTTTTTCTGCTCCATAATCCGCTTAAAACTTGAATGTATCCTTAATTCCTAGCCATTTCTGATCTTTATCAGAAAGATTTAATGATACCCCATCTATACAATAGCCTTCAGCAGAAGCTGAACCTTTATATTCTCCGGAAATCTTCGGCCATTCAATACCAATCACTGGATCATTCCAGGCCATGCCTCCCTCATCATTTGGATGATAGAAATCATCACATTTATAACAAAATTCAGCAGTATCAGAAAGTACAAGGAATCCATGCGCAAATCCTCTAGGAATCAGGAACTGTTTCTTATTCTCTTCAGTCAACTCAATACCATACCATTTTCCATAGGTTTTGCTACCGCTTCTAAGATCAACAGCAACATCGAACACAGCTCCCTTGATTACACGAACAAGTTTTGCCTGCGGAAAGTTTTTCTGAAAATGAAGCCCGCGAAGAACGCCTTTTGTACTCATGGATTGATTATCCTGAACAAAGACTATATTAATCCCATTTTCTTCCATATCGCGTTGATTATATGTTTCCATAAAATAACCACGATTGTCACCATGAACTGCGGGAGTAATAACACAGAGTCCTTCAATTCCAGAAACATTTTTCTCAACATTAATCTGTCCCATTATAACTGTGCCTCCTTCAAATATCTGCTTACAGCATCCTGCCAAGTCGGCAACGGCTCAAACCCATTCTCAACAAGTTTGCTCTTATCTAGTCTACTGTTTACCGGACGAGCAGCTTTAGATAGTCCGTATTCTGTTGTTGTAACCGGAATAACCTTTGTGGTAAGTCCATACTGCTTATAGAACTCGCAGCAAAAATCATACCAAGATATATACCCCCCTTCATTCGTAGCATGATAATATCCATACTTCTCTGTCTCGCACATGTCAACGAGCAGACGTGCCAGATCATATGTGTATGTTGGAGTGCCAATCTGGTCATTGACAACACGAACCTCATCATGTGTCTTTCCGACACTGATCATTGTTTTAATAAAATTCTTTCCGTTTAATCCAAATACCCAGGCAATACGAACAATGAAGTACTTTTCTAAGGTAGTACTTACAGCCAATTCACCTTCCAGTTTTGTCTGTCCATAAACATTCAACGGCTTATAGTCTTTACAGTCCGGCTGCCAGGGTTCTGTTCCCTGTCCGTCAAACACATAATCTGTGGAAAGATACAGCATTTTACAATTCACTGCTTTGCAGGCATCTGCAATATTCTGTGTTCCTCCAACATTGACTGTTCTTACCTGTTCTATCTTGTCATCATCCTCTGCCATATCTACAGCAGTCCAAGCCGCACAATGGATTACAGCATCTGGCTTGATCTCCTCGATAACTTTCATTACAGCTGCTTTTTCTGTGATATCTATACCTACATAGGGCATAGAACCCACAGCCGATCCATCATCTATTCCGATATAGGTTTCTGTAATATCTGAACCTACACCTTCATACCCTCTTTTATTCAATTCATTCATGACATCATGACCAAGCTGACCGTTGACGCCAGTTACAAAAAATTTCATGTTATCAGCTCCTATATATGAGGTACTACTTCCACTGCCAATTGCAGTGTAGCCTCTACGCATCAGTTCTTTAACCACATCATGGCCAAGCTGACCGTTAACTCCTGTTACAAAAAACCTTTACCAAAGCTTCCTATTTTCTTTAAATCTCTCAAAATTCTTAGCTTTCTGCTTTAGCCCTGTACATCTCCTCATAGTACTTCTGATAATTGCCGGAGGTTACATTGTTCAACCAATCCTCATTCTGAAGATACCAATCGATAGTCAGAACGATGCCCTTTTCAAACGGGGTCTCCGGATACCAGCCTAGATCATTCTTGATCTTGGTCGGATCAATGCCATATCTTCTATCATGCCCTAATCTATCTTCCACATGCTTGATCAACTCCTCAGAAATGTCATTGTCCTGCAGTCTGTCATGCAGCTGCTCGATGATAGTCTTTACGATAAAAATGTTCGGACGCTCATTATGTCCACCGACATTATAAACTTCACCAATCTTCCCGTCGTTTACAACCATGTCGATTGCCTTGCAATGATCCTCAACATACAGCCAATCTCTGATCTGCATGCCATCGCCGTAAACAGGCAGTTGTTTGTGGTGCTTCACATTGTTAATCATCAAGGGGATTAGCTTCTCCGGAAACTGGTAAGGGCCGTAGTTATTAGAGCAGCGCGTGATGTTAATTGGCATGCCATAGGTATCATGAAAAGCCATGACAAAGTGGTCAGCTGAAGCCTTGGATGAAGAATATGGGCTGTGCGGTGTTATCGGAGTAGTCTCCATGAAATAATCGTCAACGCCGAGTGCTCCATAAACCTCATCTGTACTTACCTGCAAATACTTCTTGCCTTCCTTCCAGATCTTGGCTATTGGATCATACCAAGCTTCTTTAGTTCTCTGGAGCAGATTTACCGTACCCATAACATTTGTCTGCACAAAAATCTCAGGATTTGCGATTGAACGGTCAACATGGGACTCAGCTGCAAAGTTGATCACATAATCAAAATCATATTTCTTAAACAGTTCGGCAACTAGTTCTTTGTCGCAGATATCGCCCTGCACAAACACATGACGTGAGTCATCCTCAACACCTTTGAGATTTTCTAGATTTCCCGCATAAGTCAGCTTATCCAAGTTAACCAGAAGAATATCGTCATATTTCTTCAGCATATAATATACATAATTTGACCCAATGAATCCGGCACAGCCGGTAACCAAATACTTTTTCATACTCTCTCCTTAAGCGTCTTAGTCAACGCAACACGTCAATGTATTTTCCGTCCAGTACATCCTTCAAATACTGACCATATTGATTCTTCTTCAGAACATCATAAACTTTCAACACATCTTCTTTTGTAATCCAGCCATTGAGATATGCAATCTCCTCAAGGCAGGCAATCTTTCGATGCTGGTGTGTTTCAACTGTCTTAACAAAGTTGGTGGCATCTACAAGGCTCTCATGTGTTCCGGTATCAAGCCATGTAAATCCCTGTCCAAGGAGTTCTACATTTAAAGTACCGTCCTCAAGATAAATACGGTTAAGATCAGTAATTTCCAATTCTCCACGAGCTGATGGCTTCAAGTTCTTTGCATACTCTACCACGCGGTTATCATAGAAGTAGAGACCTGTAACACAATAGTTGCTCTTCGGTTTATCGGGTTTTTCCTCAATAGAAATTGCTCTGCCTGCTTTATCAAATTCTACAATTCCGAAGCGTTCAGGATCATCTACATAGTATCCAAATACAGTAGCGCCTTTTCCGGATTCTGCATTCTTAACAGCTGCTTGAAGCCTCTTCTTAAGTCCATGACCGGCGAAGATATTGTCACCAAGAACCATGACAACAGTGTCATTCCCAATAAAATCAGCTCCAATGATGAATGCCTGGGCAAGACCATCAGGACTCGGCTGAACGGCATAAGTCAAATTTACACCGAACTGATGACCATCTCCTAACAGAGCTTCAAATCTTGGCGTATCTGTCGGTGTAGAAATAATCAGAATCTCTCTGATGCCTGCATTCATGAGCACCGATAATGGATAATAAATCATCGGCTTGTCATATATAGGTAATAATTGTTTACTTGTAACCATGGTAAGGGGATACAGTCTTGTACCGGAGCCTCCGGCTAAAATGATACCTTTCATTTTTATCTCTCCAATTATTATTTATTTCTTCTAACAAGCCCTTTTACCATTTGGAGCAGAGCTATTAGATCCGTACGCATAAAAATCCTCATCATTGCTAAAGTGAAAATAACATAGATTGCAAAACCTATAATTGAGTTTACTTCCTGACCTAAAAAAATGAATATAGCTGCTTCTACAATAATATATAACCCCTCTTTGATTGAGAACTTATATTCTTTGAAGTCCCAAATACAGAACGCCAACCACATAAACGCTGATACCAATGTACCATAAGAGAATGCTTCCTTATAAGGATAAATTTTCACAAATACATAGTTCAGCAATGCTCCGATAATAAGAATTAAAACCAATCTAATAAAATACATTTTCTGTCGTCTAGTTGCTTTATACAAATTAACATAGATCCCTTTAATAACTACATAAACCATCTGTGTAGCAAACAATATGAACAGTACATTAACAGAACCCAAATAATTTTTAAGATAAATCTCAATAATAAATTTTGCTGGAAACGCTGCAACAATTATTACGGATCCAAAGAGCAACACATAGCGACGAGTCTTAACAACATCATTATACTCTAAATGATTACAGAAGTAATTATATAGTGTTGTCGTTATCGGTGTGATGGCGACATTTAGGAAGCCTTCCATACTCACAGCAAATGAGTAATAAGCAAACGGTGCAGAATCCATCATAATTTTCACGAACCATCTGTCCATACTAGACAGAAGAATGTTCGAGAAATTACCTATCATTAAAAGGAAGCCCGATTTAATATCCTCCCACAGAAGCTTCAATGAAACTGATACTCTACCAACAGATTTTAAAAGTCTATGAATATTAATCTCTAAGACAATCCAAATAGCTGCATCAACTATTGCATAACAGATAAGATAGGCAAAGAAGTTATCTGTTTTTATCAGGAACAACAAGCCAATATTTACAGCGAATGTCGCTATCGTTGTCCAATTTAAGACTTTCCCATAAAGTTTAAATTCACCTACTGCCTGATACAAATTTTTAAAATAGCTCGTCATATTCATCGAAAGAATCGTGAATACAAAGCCTAATATAATCTTATCTCCATATATAAAAGCAAACGGCGCAAAAATGATACTTTCGATAATCATCATTATACGAAAAGTAAACATTCCAGTTTTCAATTCTTTCCTGTCAATCTTATCTAATTCCTGACCACCATATCGGAGATACATGCCATCGGAATATCCTAATGCGAAAATTCCTATGTAAGTTGTGTACAGTTGAAATGTTTTTATTGCGGCATAGGAATCCACTGACAAGTACTTAGGCAGAAGGAAATTAGTGAGAAGATTAAATACCAGATTTATAATATTGGCGCCAAATATTGCCAACATTCCTTTTTTTAAACTTCCATTCATTACAAGTCCTCAGACGCAGAAAATTCTTCGTTAATATATATAGGTTCACATTTAAAAAACAAATTAGTTTTAAACACAACAAATGCAACAATAATAACTTGTAACCAAGTTGACAACAGAGAAACATACTGATCCTGGAAAAACTGCATTATTAAAGGGTATGTCAGCATAGAAAATCCGAAAATCATTACTGGTTTTCCTTTATTCATCCCTTTATAAAAGCATCCATGAATCACGCCGACTATTCCTTGTGCAAGGAGAGCATACAAAACTCCGAAATCCCTAAGGTAGAAATCATAAAATGTATAGACATTCGTCGTAATGTTATTGCCTATCGTAACAAACTCTTGAACAAGATCAAGCGCATTAGATGTGCCAAATAAACGATCAAACACAGCAATAAAAAATCTACATGTATTTTGGCCATTATATGAAAAAGCATGCTGAGTTATGGTTGTTCCGAATGCAATGATACTTCCTGATAGATAGGTAGCTATTTCATCTTTTATGACTGTAATTTTACTGGCAGCATCATCATATATATACCAATATTTGCTCAAAGAAACTAAGTAAAAGAAAACCATAAAAACAATTATCACAATAATGCCAACAAAAGCAATCTTCCTGTTTGATGCATTACCATTTATCAAAAAAATTATCACCAATGGCAACATAAAGAATAAAATACTATTTCTCGTTGGCAACGAAGCAACTGCTAACGCAGCGATTATGAAAAGAATAATGATATACTTTTTAACCTGTAATTTCTTCTTTGTATCCATTTTTAAATATAATGTCAAAAATGCAAGGAAGAAAAATTCGACTGTTTTTCTATAGTAATCAAATAACCTCGGTAAATTTATTTCATCCTCAGCATACCGTAACATATAATAAATTGATATTCCACTTCCTCGCAAATACACAACATACTGATATATTTCAGGTAATGCGACAATCAACAAAACAATAATCAAAACCTTAGTTGTCTGCTGATTAACGGTTATTTTATATGTAAAAGGTTGTTTTTTATTTCCAACTTTTAATTTTGTTCCCAAAGAGAAGGCCACTTGAAATAAGATAGATCCACAAATTATAGTAACAAATGCTATCGTTTTAATCCCTGACGATGCCTCAAAATTAACTAAAAACAGTATAGAGATAATCCAAAGAACATTGTGCAGCACAGCTGGGCATAGCAGATCTTTATATTTAATCCAGGATAAAAATTCTATTATGAATAGTATAAGTATAGTTCCAAATAACATCTGTTCTAAGAAGCTCCTCTTCTATATAATTCAAAGTTTTTTTGCGTCGAACACTCCAGTTAGTATAGATTTTATTTTCGAGCATTTTTTATCTTCATATAAAATAGTTTTGGTCAAAAGTTTCATTACATAATTAGGAGCTACATTTAATTCCAACTTTCTATCTAGGTAAACAGCATTCCTGGCCATATAATATTTTCTAATTGGCGAATGGTTTGTGACATAAATCGTCCTTCCAAAACATTTCCTACATTTAAGATTTCCTAACTCATGCAAAAGTTTTACATGATAATCTTTTAAAATCCTATAACCAGCTCTATTTGCTCTTATACAAAAATCCCGGTCGACTCCATCTATAAATAATTTTTCATCAAAGCCATCTAATTCCTTCCAAACACTCAAGTTAGTAAGAGATGCACTCGTAATAACCCACTCTGCGATTTCAATGTCTTTTTTTAATTGATTAGCAAACTCCTCATTGTTCTTATAGACAATATTGGGCGCAACAACAGCCACATTATCTGCAATATTCTGAGAAAGGGAATCAATCAAATTATCCGGTGATACCGAGTCATGATCCAATGTAATTATCCAGTCATATCCATTGTCCAAAGCAACTCGACATAGCTGATTCAAGGCCGCAGCAATCCCCAGATTTATTGAATTCCATATTATAGTGATATCTTTTGAATCAACTACTCTCAGCCACTCTTCTTTATTCAATGAACCATTATCCACTATAAACACATGGCTAACCTGTGAACGTATGGAATTAATATTTCTTTGTAATAAATCATATTCTGGATTGTATGTAACTATTCCTGCACATATCTTCACCATAATTACGCCCCTACAAAAATCAACCGTTTAATGTTTCAATCAATCTATTTGTCACTTTCCCATAATGATATGTTTCAAAAAAATTATTCTCTATATGAGTTACACATTCTTTATATATAGACTCATTATATAACAAAGATTCAAAAGCATTTACCCATTCTTCAGTAGACTCTGGCGTAAGTCCATTACCTTCAATAATCTCGCAATTCACTCCAACAGGACTACCTATTACCGGTTTTTTCATATTAAGATATTGTATTAGTTTAAAACCACATTTACCGCGATTAATCTCATTATCTTTCAAGGGCATAATGCCAATAGTAAATTTAGATATCTCCTCAATATAAGTTTCTTGTTTCCAGGGAACCAAATATGAATTCTTAATTCTATCAGTATAATCTAAGGCAGTATTGCTAATAATTGCCACATTTACTTCCGGATGTTTTTTGGTAATCTCGTTGAGCGCATCTATAACAAGATCAAAATTATCTATTGTTGTCTTACTGCCAATCCAACCAATTACTTTATTCTTAAACGTATCTGTCCAATAAGGTTCATATTCAAATGTATTCTCTATAGTTGGCAAAACAATACAGTTGCCATTAAAAGAACTATAATATGATTTCAAGTTTTGATTGCCACAAATAACACAATCAGCCTTTAAAGCAATGATATCGGAACTGTCACTTTTAGCATCTACATATATTGCATCATCAACATCAAATACTATACGCGTATTGGATCTTTTTAGTTTATTCAAGAGGGTAATCCTTGTTTTAGGAAATAATCCCTTCTGTATAAAAACTATATCGCACTTTGGTGCAAGAAATATCAATTGGTATACCCTTTTTATAAATGCTCCAATATATTGCAGTCCTATTTGAATAATATATTTTTTCTTATTGTGCATATATTGAGTAGCATATTCATCATTCCAAAAAGGATGCCATTCAACATCAAAATTTTGGTCTAATTTATTTTTAAATATGTAAGCTCTGTATCGCGATGATGCACCCTTTTCAGAATATAATGTAAATACGCACAATTTCTTTTTCCTATTCAAGCTATTAATACCCCTTAACTATTAATTTGTTTGGAAACGCAACATTATTGGTAACACAGTCTGTTCGAAGCATGAAAGCCAAATCCCCAGAGCAAAGTGCCTTTGTTAACTCTTCAGGTCGATAACTATCTACAATGATATCCGAATTATCACCAGCGATTTTTAAGATTGCCTCCTTATTATGTGAGAATATCAACAATTTTGAATCAGTGATTTCATCTTTAATCCTCTTATATAATTTAATCGTTTCCCCGATACACTGCCAAGTTGATACTCCTCCAGAATAGATAAAAACGGTTGTGTTATCCCCTATTTCATACTTACTCCTATAAAACTTTCTATATTCGTTATATTGATCAAAGTAGCAGTCATCGGCATTTATTGTAGCACATGGAGCTATGTAAAAACTTGCATTTGGTTTAGGTTTGAACCGTTGCTTAACATACTCACAAAGAGCCTCTGTTACTACAAAATAGCCATCCAAGTATGGTACTGAATCCTTTAATCCCTTTCTATCAAGTTGGTAAATTGCTCGATTAAGCAATTGTCTTTTTGTTGAGGCACCCTTTACAAGTTCTATAATATCTTCAGATGCCCCATGTACATCTGCATAAACTTTTACTTTGGGGTTGATCTTTTTCACGTGTTTTGCATAAGAAGGCATCCCTGAACCGGAAAAAACTACTGCTCCATAATTATTATCACATAATCGTTGAGAGAGTTCCTTTTTTACTATATTTCTTGCTTTTATAATAGATTCAGGTCTATTTACATCCTGTCTAATAGTAGTAATGCTTCCTCCTGCTTCGATTTGTTCCCTTTGATCAGAATTAATCCGATTTGAATTTGCAAGGGCAATAAAGTCTGTTGATATTCCATAGACTTCATACAAAGTTTCTGCTCGATTCTTTATCAATCGAAGTTCTCCGCATGTCGTCAATATATTTCTGTTAGATATAAAAAGTATTTTTGATTCCATTCTTACATATCTCCGATTGATCGTATTTCATTTTGTACTCTCTGAAAAAGGATTGAATTAGGCGGAATGACTCCTTTAACTACACTGCCCGCACCAATTACCGAGTTGTCGCCAATCTCTGTCCCTCTTAAAATGATTGTATTTGCGCCAATCCATACATTATTGCCAATCTTTATTGGAGATGATTTATATTTCCCTGCTTTGGCACCACCTTCAACACGAAAGTCATGATCATGATCATATATTTGAACATTCGGAGATAACTGAACATCATCTCCTATTTCGATAGAATTGTGACATACTATCATATTATATGAATTGACCGATGTGTTCTTTCCAATGATACACTTTCCGCCATTTCTAACTCGAATCTTTGCCCCATCTCTCATTTTAAATCCTTCTCCGATTTGCAAATACCCTTTACTATCTAGTGTTATCTCAGTTAATGGTGATATCAAACTAACCTTTGGTCCTTTGAAATTCTTGAAATTAAAGACCTTTGTCAGTGTCATTTTCAGCATCCCACATGGAACACAATAAGCAGCTCTAACATACTTATTCATATTTCCCCCATTACGCCTTTAAGACTTCATTGCAATACTTATTTATCACTATATTGCGATCAAATTCCTTTTGGACTTTATTCCTACCCTCTTCGCCCATTTTTTGTTTCACATCAAAAGGAAGGTTAATGAACTGTTCCATTACTTTTATCAGATCTTTTGCATCGCCTTTTTCAAACAAATAACCTGTTACACCTTCTTCGATTACGTCCTTAGTACCATTGATTCTTGAGCCTATACATGCTCTTCCTGTTGCCGCGCTCTCCAACAATACATTTGGAACTCCTTCCCCACCATGAGAAGGCAACACCGTGCAATGACACTTTTTTATCCAATCAGCTATATCATCCCGAAAACCTATATATGTGACAAATCCTTTTTCTTGATACTGCGAAATGATATTCTGGTACTTATCTTCTTCATTCCATCCTGCAATAAGGAATTCAACATTCGTATATTTGCTTCTTAAAAACTTAGCTGCCTCAAGGTATTCATCAATTCCTTTCAATTCCATTACTCTCCCAATAAAGATAAATCTGACGATTTCATCTGGAGGCATTACTTCAAATTCATGTTCATTTAGATTACAACCTGACCCTGGCAACATCTCATAATTGTTATAAACGAGGTTATTGTCAATAAAATAATCTCTATCGCCCGTATTTTGGAAATATACTTTATAGCATCTACGTATTGATAATCTATATAATAATCTACAAATTCTTGCTACTATGTCATTCTTTAAAAAAGTTCCACCTGTCCCTGTAATGTTGCATACTTGTTTATACTTCCCATTTGATGCTAAACATCCGTATATATTGGGTTTAATTGTATATGAAAAAATGATATCTGGGCCTATTTCCGGAATCATTTTCTTATAAAATCTAAGTAACTTCAGATCGTTCTTAATATCAACTCCTCGCCGATCAATTTCTGTTATTATAATTTTACAACCCAAGTTTTCAAAATAGTTGTTTTCATCTTCGGGGATAGACAAAAAAACTTCATGTCCTTCATCAAGCAATTTTTTTATCAATTCCTTACGGAATGAAAATAGGGTAATAAAATGATTTGAAAGAAATAAAATTTTCTTTTTGTCACTTTTTTTCTCTCTATGTATTTCTCCAGTTCCCCCCTCAACGACTGAATCATCTCTCCCAATTTTTCTTATAGTTCTTACAAAACATTTTAAATCAAACAAAAAGCTTTGCTCTTTTACATATTGACCGTCTAACATTGCCTTAACTGGTATTTCTAATTCATCACGTCCATTTATTTGTGCCCATCCAGTGAGGCCTGGCTTAACATCATTAGCCCCATACTTCTCTCTCTCGGCAGTTAAAAGATCTTGATTCCATAAACCAGGACGTGGTCCTATCACTGACATATTCCCAATAAAAATATCCCAAATCTGAGGAAGTTCATCCAAGCTATGTGCACGGAGAAATCGACCGACTTTTGTGATATACTGGTCAGGGTTATCTAACTGATGAGTAGGAACATCATGAGGAGTACACATCTTCATCGATCTAAATTTATGTAGTTTGAAATATTGCTTATCCTTTCCAACTCTTTTTTGAGTGAATAAGACAGGGCCAGGGTCATCAATCTTAATTGCTAACGATATTCCCATAAAAACTGGCGATAAAATTACAAGTCCACCAAAACTTAGAAGCACATCCAATCCACGCTTAATGTATTTTGTATAAATCGTTTCCTTGCAATCGGATTCTCCGATTGATTCAAGATGTCCTCTCACACCATCTGCGTTCTCTTCTTCCGAATCATTTTCGACGAATACAACTTTTTTCCCTTCAAATGGGTTTTTCTGATTCAATTCATTATCAAATATACTTTCTGACCTTTTCTTTCTTGCAACCATAGAAGTGATAATAAATCCCGTACCAACAATAGCCGCCGAGATGCCTAATGCTTTTTTCCAATTTGATCTACTCATAAACAGTACTCACCTTTTGAATATATTACTCATGTAGTTGTACTACATTTCCATCTAGATCAGTTATATTGCAATATCGTTCTCCGATCCAATCATTGTTAGCTATCCAATCCTCAATGTTTAATTCAATTACTGATTTTTCCAAATTATCAACTAGGAGAGACAATGATCTTAATCCTAAAGGCTCAACCTTTGACTTTTGTGGATGTTTCGGATCAATGAATAGTTCAAGCCCTACATCAAAGCCTTCTAACAAAACCACATAATCACTGCTTCTTTCTATTCTGCTCTTTTCAATAAACCCCCATGCTTTATAAAAACGCACAGATTCTTCAGATGATTCAATTATTGAAAAATGATGTATTCCTCTAACCATATTACCAGCCGAATCTTCCCACTTTTAAATTAGTTTTTTCTTATGGATGGGTATTTCCTCTATGTATATGTCGAAAATTAGGGGATCCTAAAACGTTTATCCTGCTGTTACTTTTCTCATCATAGCAGCTCGTTGCTTCTCATATGCAACACCCTTTTCTTTCGTCCCATGCTCTCCAGCAGGGTGATAAGTATCAACAACTTCCGCTACCAAATCACGGATATCTTCCCGATCTTCATAGGCAGCCTCCATTAGCCCTTCCAACTGAACAAGGAATTTGTCTTCATCAAAGGCTATTGGTGATCCAATATTAATTAATGAATTAGAAGTTTTCTGAAGCCCCTCTTCATCCATCAATCGTTCTTCATATTTCTGCTGCTGTGAGCACTAACGCTGCAGCTTCAGGAATCGTCATGAAGTATCGAATGATATCCTTGTGCGTAACAGTCACTGGGCCTCCGCTCGCTATCTGGGAACGAAATCTAGTAATAACTGATCCATTACTTCCAAGTACATTTCCAAATCGAACAGCAACAAACTCTGTTCTAGGATGATCCGGAATCTTAAGATTGTCATTCAACGTACGATTAATTCCTGTATGTGCATGAAGATCCGGAAGTTCCGAAGCCCTGCCTTCTTCTATCTTTCTTGCAAAAGTCTGCACGATCATCTTACAGATACGTTTGCTAGCACCCATGATATTGACCGGATTAACTGCTTTGTCCGTAAAAATCAGAACAAATTTCTCACAGCCATAAGCCATTGCCGCAAATGCTGTGTAATAAGTACATATTGCATTATTCTTGATTGCCTCACACGGACTATCCTCCCTACGCCGGATGATACGTCACAACCACCTTCTGCACACGTTCCCTCATATCATCCTTGTTTTTGTACGCAGCTGTCAGCAGTCCTTCCAGCTGTCCCAGGAATTCATTGATGTCAAAAGGAATCGGACAGCCGATGTGGATTAACTCATTTTTTGTCTTCCGCAGTCCTTCTTCCGCCATTAATTTCTCCTCAAAGAGTTTTTCACCCTTCCGAAGTCCTGTGAATTCAATTTTGATATCCACGTCCGGCGTGTAACCGGACAGCCGGATCAGATTGCGGGCCAGCGTATCTATTTTAACAGGTTCTCCCATGTCCAGCACAAAGATTTCTCCGCCTTTTGCATAAGTTCCTGCAAGAAGCACCAGACTTACGGC
>AUXO015964479.1_pt1 | contig 13471 bp, 9 predicted proteins | sample 768731 | NCBI WGS metagenome assembly AUXO01 (sample SAMN02715735, study PRJNA202380) | gut metagenome | biome: sheep rumen | host: Ovis aries | place: New Zealand: Palmerston North
CGACAATCTAAAAATTTGCATCAAGGGTGTAGCAATTGAGAGTTTTGATACATCTTCTTCAACTATTACTTATCCAACATTATCTATGAAAACCATCGAAAACATTAAAAATGAGTAAAAATGCAAGAAAAAAGACCTGATAATGAGTATCAAGTCTGTTCATATCGTTTGGTCGGGATAGCGGGATTCGAACCCGCGACCTCACGCTCCCGAAGCGTGCGCACTACCAACTGTGCTATATTCCGATTCTCCCGACCTATATGTAGGGTCAAGAGCATTAAATATAATAAATATAAAATAGTCAAAAATCAATTTGATTTGAATCTTAAACTAATTAGAACAATTCACTTTATTATTTTAATAATAAAAGTTCAAATTGAGAGAAAAGTTAGGCCTCTAAAATGGTATAATCTACTAGGTATAAAAAAGTATGTCAATAAATTTTAAGACCTTATTAAATAAAGAGCAGTATTTAGCAGCAACTTCCGATGCTAAATATTTAAGGATTATCGCTGGAGCGGGTACTGGAAAGACTAGAACTTTAACATACAGGTTAAGTTATTTGTTAACTAGAGGTGATATGTATCCTTCACAGATTGTTGCGATTACTTTTACTAACAAAGCTGCTAATGAGATGAAGGAGAGAACATTAAAGATTCTTCAAGATAATAATTTAAATATTATGGGTACTCCCACTTTGTCGACTTTCCACTCTTTTTGCTTGAGGTTTTTAAGAAAGGAATTACCTTTTTATAAAAAGGAATTTACTAGAGACTTTTCTATAGCGGATGAGACTGATCAAAAAGCTTATTTTAAAAGGGTTGTCGATAAGATGCACTTAACTGTCGACGCTAAGGTATTAAAAGCTGTTGTTTCTTATATTTCAGGTTTAAAGACTAAAGGTATAAGACCTATAGATATTAACGATGATAAAAATCTCTTCTCCATGAAGATTGGTTTTTCTATTAAGGAATTTTATGCTGAATATCAAGATCAATTGCTTCAAGCTAACTGCGTGGATTTTGATGACTTACTTATTTTTACTAGAGATATCTTAAAAGAGAATCCTGAAGTGAGAAAGAATTGGTCTAGTAAATACAAAGCCTTTATGATCGATGAATTCCAGGATACTAACGATCTTCAATACGAATTAGTTAAATTGTTTATGAACGATGAGACTGAATTATCTGTAGTAGGAGATCCTGATCAGACTATCTACACTTGGAGAGGAGCAAACCACTCTATTATCACTGATAAATTAGCTAAAGATTTCAAGACTTTAGAGACTATTACTTTATATAACAATTATCGTTCAACTCAAGCTATTTTAGATAAAGCTAACATGCTTATTAAGCACAATAAAAATCGAGAAGAAAAAAGTTTAAAAGCCGCTTCTGGAGATAATGGAAACAAAGTAGATTTAATTAGAAGTGAATCTTTTAAACAAGATGCGGATAATATCGCTCATAAGATTGAATATTTCCATTCGGTAAATAAGGTTGATTATTCAGATATAGCTGTAATCATGAGATCTAATTTCCAATCTCGTATTTTTGAACAGACTTTTACTAAGAGTAGAATTCCTTATATTCTTTATGACGCTACAGCATTCTACGAGAGATTTGAAGTTAAATGTGGATTGTCTTTTATGAGGCTATTGGTAAATACTTCAGATAGTGTCTCTTTTGAAAGATGCATCGCTAATCCTCCTCTAGGTATAGGAGATAAGACTTTAGAGAAAATTGAAGATTACTGCTATTCTAATAGAATTTCTGAAATGGAATTTTGTTTAACTAAATTGGATAGTGAAGAAATTAAATTATCTTCTAAACAAAAAGCTGGTTTAGTAAATCTAATTAACGCATATAAAAACTGTCAGATTAATTTATCTAAAGCTGATACTCCAGCTAAGTTTGAACAGGCGATTCAAACTTATTTTGTCGATGTTGGATTATTTAGATTTATCCAAGACATGGATGAAAAAGAAGCGAGAACTACTTACGGAGATAACGAGCATAATAGAGAAAACAACTTGAAGGAACTTCTAGTAGATTTTAAAGAATTCATCGAAAGAGCTATGCTAGATACTACTTCAGAAAACGAACCTACTTTGGTGGATTATTTAATTAATATCTCTTTGACTTCCGCTTCTGATACTGAAGAAGAGAAAGGTAAAGATGCGGTTAATGTTATGACTGCTCACGTCTCTAAAGGTCTGGAATTCCCTATAGTATTTATCACCGGTATGTTAGATGGAGTTTTCCCTTCATCTCACGCTATTAACGAAGGTAATTTGGCTTCGATTGAAGAAGAGAGAAGATTGTTTTATGTAGCTATAACTAGAGCGAAGAAATATCTAGCAGTTACAACCTATACTCACGATAGATTCGGAGATGGATACGCTATTCCTTCTATGTTTTTAAAAGAGATAGGCTTTGATGTAGCGAAGATGACTTTTGGAGATTTCCAAGTTAAGAATTCTTATAATCCTTATTCGCGTTATGGCAATAATTCCTACTATAACCAAAGGCCTAAGAGCGCACCTATATCTTCTTATATGTATCCTTCTGATTCAGATTACGGAAGCGATGAGAAGATAAATTTAACTCCTTCGAAAATGATTATTGCTTCTAAACCCAACAATAAACAAATCATTGATACTAATGTAAAATATGAAGTGGGTGATAAGATTGCTCACGCCTCTTTTGGAATAGGGACTGTCATTGCTGTCGAGGGTAATAAATTGACAGTTAAATTTGAAGATGAAGCTCAAGGTATCAAGAAATTAATTGCGGGCTTTAAAGCCTTTAGAAAAATATAGGAGTGACTATGGAAGATTTGGATAAGAAAAAAGTTGAAGAACTAACTAAATTATTAAATCGTTATAATTACGAATATTACGTTTTAAATCAATCTTCAGTCTCCGACCAGGAATTCGATAGATTGATGGAAGAACTTCAACGAATCGAAGAGAGAAGACCTGATTTACGCTCTAAATTATCTCCGACTTCAAGAGTAGGAGGAATGGTCGCGACAGGCTTTAATAAGGTCGAACACAAGACCATGATGATTTCTTTAGGAGATGTCTTTAATAAAGAAGAGTTAGCTCATTTTGACGAAGCTTGTCGTAAAGGATTGAAAATCGATGAAATTCCTTATATGGGTGAAGTCAAAATTGATGGTTTAGCCATGTCATTGATTTATGAAAATGGCGATTTAATTATGGCTGCAACTAGAGGAGATGGAACTGTAGGAGAAGATGTCACCGCTAATGTCTTAACGATTCCTACTGTCCCTACTCACATTAAAGATAAAAGACATATAGAAGTTAGAGGCGAAGTTTATATGTCTAAAAAGACTCTAGCTAAATTGAATGAACAGAGAGCTGAAAAAGGAGAACCTTTGTTAGCTAACGCTAGAAATGCCGCTGCAGGTTCAATACGACAATTAGATTCAAGAATTGCCGCTTCTAGACATTTAGATGCCTATTGGTATTATTTTCAAAACGCTGAAGAATGCGGGTTTAAAAATCACTCTGATTCTTTAGATTATCTAACGGAATTAGGCTTTGTTACTAATCCAGAAAGAAAGAGAATTATCGGTTTAAAAGGCATCTATGAATATATGGAAGAATACACTAACAAGAGAGCTTCCTTAGATTATGATATCGACGGTTTAGTTTTTAAAGTTGACCCGCTATATATGCATGATATCTTAGGTTACACTATGAAAACTCCTAAGTGGGCTATCGCTTATAAATTCCCTCCCGAAGAAGCCATAACGAGATTAAAAAATATCGTTTTGACCGTTGGAAGAACGGGGAGAGTGACTCCAAACGCTATTTTAGAACCAGTTAGAGTGGCCGGTAGTTTAATAGGTAGAGCGACATTAAATAACCAAGATTTTATTTCTAATTTAGATATAAGAATTGGAGATTATGTTGCTTTACATAAAGCCGGAGATGTTATTCCTGAAGTCGCTAGAGTTATTAAAGAAAGAAGAGATCCTTCTTCGATACCATATATTTTCCCTGATAAATGTCCATATTGTGGAACGACATTAATTAAATCTGAATCAGATATTCAACATCGTTGCCCTAATGAACATTGCCCTTCTAGAAAAATTAATAAACTCATTTGGTTTGCTTCCGATGGAGGAATGGATATCGATGGCTTAGGAGAAAAATTAGTTGAGGATTTCTTCAATGAAGGTTTAGTTAAAGATATACCTGATTTCTATACTCTAAAAGATCACAAAGAAGAAATAATGCTGATGGATGGCATGGGAGAAAAAAGTTGTAATTCTCTTTTCTCTGCTATTGAGAAATCAAAATCTAATTCTTTAGAAATGTTAATTGCTGGCTTAGGTATCAATTTGGTAGGTAAGAAAACCGCAAGAGTTTTAGCTAGACATTACTTAACTATGGAGAACTTAATGAATTCTTCCAAAGAAGAATTAGCATCTCTAGATGATATTGGTGAGAAAACTGCTACAATTATCTACGAGTATTTCTTAGATACGAGAAATATTTCTATGATAACTACTCTTAAAGAATTGGGTCTTAACTTCAATTGTTTAACTGCTATAGGAAGTGATGCTAAAGATAATTTCTTCAAAGGCAAGAGATTTGTTTTGACCGGAACTTTACAAACCTCGGGTAGAAAAGAAATGACGGAAAGAATAGAATCTTTAGGTGGTAAATCATCTTCTTCCGTTTCTAAGATGACCGACTTTGTAATTGTCGGGAGTGAACCCGGATCGAAATTAACTAAGGCTCAAGAACTGGGAGTAAGAATTATTCAAGAAGATGAATTATTAGAATTATTAAAAGAAAATGAAGGAGAATAGTAAGAATGATAAAAGTTACTAAAGAAGTTATCACTACTTGCGCTGAGAATCTTCTTTTTAAAATTTCAGATCAAGAAAGAGATGAAACTTTAGAAGAATTCGACGCCATCTTAACCCAAATGGACTTCTTATCTAAAATTAAGAATATCGATTCTAGCAAACCGATGACTTTCCCTGTAAGTGAAATTCAATATGAACTTAGAGATGACAGCCCTGTTGAACCTGTTCCTGCTAAAGTTGAGTTGGAGATGGTTCCTTCTAAATTAGGAAATCAAGTTAAGATTCCTAAGGTTATAGGAGGTGAATAAGATGTCTTATTTAGATTTAACTATTCAGCAAATGCACCAAGCCTTAGTTGAAGGGCTAGTAACTAGCGAACAGTTAGTTAAAGAAGCAATACTAAGAATTAAAAATGACAAGACTAACTCTTTTGAGGCTTTAGCTTTAGATCAAGCCTTAGAAGAAGCTAAAAAAGTTACTTCGGTAGGGGAAGATGAAATCTTGAAAGGTATCCCTTTCTTAGCTAAAGATAATTATTCCACTAAAGGTATTGAGACTACAGCTTCTTCTGATGTCCTAAAGGGCTATGTTCCTATTTTTGATGCGGAAGTTATTACTAGACTTAAAAATGCTGGAGCAATTCTTCTAGGTAAAACTACTTTAGATGAATTAGCTATGGGCGGAACAGGTACTACCGGTCATAAAGGTGTTACTACTAACCCTTACGATAATTCTAGAATTATAGGTGGCTCATCTTGTGGAAGTTGTGCTTCTGTCGCTAGTGGTATCGTTCCTTTCTCTTTAGGTTCTGATACTGGTGATTCAGTTAGAAAACCTGCTTCCTATGGAGGAATCTACGGTTTCAAGCCTACCTGGGGAAGAATTTCTAGATTCGGTTTATTCCCTTTTGCTTGTTCTTTAGATACTGTAGCTTATTTTGCTAGATCAGTTTACGATATTGCTGTTTTGACTGAGATTTTAGCAGGTCACGATGATAAAGATATGTCTTCTTCTTATAAAGAAGTAGAGAATTATTCTTCGTATCTAAGAAGAGAAAACGACAAGAAAAAAATCGGTTATTTTAAACCTATTTTAGATGCTATCGATGATGAGAAAATCAAAAATAGTTACTATAAATTATTGGATGAATTAAAGAATAAAGGTTATGAAGTTAACCAATATGATTTCCCTGAAGAATTATTAGATGCTTTATATCCTGTCTATATGATTATTTCTTGTAGTGAAGCTACTTCTAACGATGCTAATTTAGATGGTGTTAAATTCGGTTTAAAACCTTCTGAGGAGGCTAAAACCTGGTCTGAGTATATGTCTGATGCTCGTACTAGAGGCTTTTCTTCCTTAATTAAGAGAAGATTCATCATCGGTTCTTTCTCTTTGTTAGCGGAGAATCAAGAAGAATTGTTTAGAAGAGCACAAAAAGCTAGAAATTTAATTGTGGAAGAAATGAATAAGTTCTTCTTAGAAAACGATTATTTAATTTTACCTTGCGCTAAGAGCGTGCCTCCTAAAGTTGAAGATGTTTCTAACAAATGGTCGAAGAAACCCGATTTTGTCGATAACCATTTAGGTATAGCTAATTTAGGTGGATTCCCCTCTTTAACTTGTCCTTTAGGATACGAGAATGGGTTGCCTTACGGGGTTAATATCACCGGTAGGCAATATCAAGAAGGTAACGTCTTAAAGTGCGGTCAAGATATTGAAGATGTAACTAAATTAGTTAACAGTCTTTGTTTCAATCACAAGGAGGGTATATAAAATGAATTTTGAACCTGTAATTGGTATTGAGATCCACGTTCAATTAAAAACTAAATCCAAGATGTTCTCTTCTGCTCCTACATCTTTTGGGTGCTTACCTAATTCGCAAACTATCCCTTACGATTTAGGCTGCCCTGGTACCATGCCTTTAGTTAATAAAGAAGCAGTTAAATATGCAATTAGAATCTGCAAAGGTTTAAATATGAATATAAATCAATTAGTTCAATTTGATAGAAAGAATTATTTCTATTCTGATTTACCTAAAGGATTCCAAATTACTCAACAAGAATTTCCTATTGGTTCTGATGGTTATTTAGATATTGAAGATAGCCAAGGACAAATTCACCACATTGGTATTGAAAGAGCCCACATGGAAGAAGATACTGCTAAACAATTGCATTTAGCGGATATGACTTTAATAGATTACAACAGATGCGGTACACCCCTTGTTGAAATTGTTTCTAAGCCTGATATCAGATCTGGTGAAGTTGCTTCTAAATACGTCGAAATGATTAGAGAAATTGTTACTTTCTTAGATGTTTGCGATGGAAAATTAGAAGAAGGTTCTATGAGATGCGACGTCAACATTTCTTTAAGACCCATAGGATCAACTAAATTTGGTACGAAGGTTGAAGTTAAAAACTTAAATTCTATCGCTAATGTTAGAGCTGCTTTAGATTACGAAGTTAAAAGACAATCGGAAATCTTACTTTCTGGAGGACAAGTTACTCAAGAAACTAGAAGATACGACGAATCGAAAAAACAGACATCTTTGATGCGTGTTAAGACTGATGCGGTAGATTATAAATATTTTAGAGAACCTAATATAATTCCTATTAAGTTATCTGATGAATTTGTTAAAAGCGCCATTGATACCATGCATAAATTACCTTCAGTTTATAAGAAAGAATTGATGGATAAAGGTTTAACTAGCAAAGAAGCGGAAGTTTTATTATCATCCAGAGAATTAGCGGATTATTTTGAAGAAACTGCTTCTTTAAATGTCAAAGATATCAAGACTTTATGGAATTACATCATGGGTGATATCATCGCTTACATCAATAAAGAATTTATCACCTGGGGAGATTTAAAATTCACTAAACAGAATTTAGCGGATTTTGTAAATATGATATCTGAGGGTAAGATAAATTCTAAACAAGGTAAAGAAGTTATCGCCTTAATGTTAGAAAAAGGTGAAGATCCTAATAAAGTTGTAAAAGATTTAGGATTAGAGCAAATTTCTGATCAAGGTGAAATTGAAAAATTAGTTGAAGAAGTCTTAGCATCTAACGCTCAATCTATAGCAGATTACAAAGCTGGACACGATAGAGCTCTAGGTTATATCGTCGGTCAAGTTATGAAAGCTTCTAAAGGTAAAGCTAATCCTTCTTTAGCTAAAGAATTAATCTTAAAGAAACTAGGTTAAAATAGTAAAACCCTGTGGAAATCACAGGGTTTTTGATTTTAAAACGATATTAATTATCGGATCTATTATATCCGTTTTTCATCTTGGTTGAAGCTAGACGCAAGACGTTGAATAAGGCTTTGGAGGTTTCTTCTTCACCCATAGCGCATATTTCTTTATTAGCTTTATCTAAGACTTTTAAATCTTTAGATTTGATAAATTCTTCATCGAATTTATTAACTAAAGCCATACCTTTATTTAAAGTCGCTTCTTGATATCTAGTAATTAATTGAATACCATCGCCATAATAAGGATCAACTAAAGCGGCGATTAATCTAGAAGACCAATAGAAGGTTTTAGTATCGACTTTTAAAGTGGTAGAAGATACGTAACTAGGGAATTTATTGACGTTAGTATATAAAGGTAAGACGGTGTTGAAAGAATTGGGGCCGAAACATATCCACTCTAAGGCTTTTATTTCATTAGGGACATAGTCTCTAATTTGTAATATTGCCATGACACCGGTTCTATTTATACCTATGGAACGGTAGATTCCACTCTTTTGAGCAGTTTTAGAATAAGGGTTATAAGGAGTACCTTGGTAGTATGAAGAAAGGATGTATTTAACTTCATCAACTCCAATCTTTCTTTCGGGTTTTAGTGACCAAGGTATATCATCACTTTCAGGAGTAAAATCTGCGTTTTCCCCATCCCATTTATAGGTTCTAGGGTTGAAATATCTAGCCATGAACCACGCGCGAGGGGTGTTGTAAACGTGATCTTGGTCAGAGTGACTACCAAAAACTAGACGAGGATTGAATTTATTATCGTTATTACCATCGAGGTGATATTTAGAGATGAATTCTTTTAAATCTGGAGAGCAGATATTTTCTTCTTGTTTACTAAAGGCATCTTCTAAATCAAATGTATCAATACCGAATTGGTTAGGCATGATGACGTATTCATCATCTTTGACTCTTCTAGCGATGAAATGATGTCCACCTATAGTTTCTAACCACCAAATTTCATTTTCATCTGCAAAGGCGATACCGTTAGGCTCGTAAGTTCCATATTTTTCTAATAGCTGACCTAATCTGATAACGCCTTCTCTAGCAGTTTTAATATATGGTAAGACTAAGACGACTAAATCTTCTTCACCAATACCCCAAGGTTCATTTTTCTTCTTGCCGATAACGTAGGGATCTGCACCTAGAACTCTGTGGTTAGAAGTGATAGTTTCAGTAGCGGTCATAGCTACGTTAGCTTCGTTTATACCATTAGCAGCCCATATACCTTTTTTAGGGTTAACAGAAGGGGTGGAAGTATATCTAAGAGGGTTAGAAGGTAGTTCAATTTCTAATTTACCGATCTTAGATTTATATTTTTGAGGTTGATCTTTAGGATTGACGACTATCAATTTCTTTTCATCGAAGAAACCGTCATCGTTTCTAGCTATCATTGTCGAATTGTCGTAACTTGCTTTTTTACCGACGAGTATTGTAGTACAAGCCATATATAATTTCTCCTTTTAAGTTCTCTATAGATAAATTTAAACGCTTTTATTACTTACTTCAACATAATTACTAAATACATTTAATAAACTAAATACTTCTAATTTTTTATATATGAAACAAAATTCTAGTAGTATACTTTTTATAGAATTCAAGAAGGAAAAAATAATTATGAACGAATATTTAGAGAATATTTATAAAAATTTAGAGGCTAAGTATTTTTATCAAAAGGAATATTTAAACGCTGCAAAGGAGATTTTATCTTCTTTAGAATTGGTAGTTAATCAGCATCCTGAATTAGTTACTGAAAAAGTAATTGAGAGATTTATTGTTCCTGATAGAATTATCACATTTAGAGTAAGTTGGTTAGATGATAATAATAACGTCCAAATTAATACTGGTTATAGAGTTCAGTTCAATTCTTCTATTGGTCCTTATAAAGGGGGATTGAGATTCCATCCTAGCGTTAATGAGTCTATTTTGAAATTTTTAGGTTTAGAACAGGTTCTCAAGAATGCTTTAACTGGTTTACCTATGGGCGGAGGTAAAGGTGGGGCGGATTTTGATCCTAAAGGTAAATCCGATCGTGAAGTTATGCGATTCTGCCAATCTTTCATGAATGAATTATATAAATACATTGGGCCTAATGAAGATGTTCCAGCTGGAGATTTAGGTGTAGGTGGAAGAGAAATAGGTTACATGTATGGCCAATATCGTAAATTGGTAGGAAGAGAAGAAGGAACTTTAACTGGTAAAGGTTTGACTTTTGGAGGGTCTTTAGGAAGAACAGAAGCGACTGGTTACGGTTTATGTTATTTTGCTTCTAAAGCTCTATCTACTTTAAGAAATACTTCATTTAAAGATAAGAGAATAGTTATATCTGGCTCGGGTAATGTGGCTATTTACGCATGTCAAAAAGCTACTGAATTAGGAGGTAAAGTTGTTACTTTATCTGATTCAAATGGTTATATCTACGATGAGGAAGGTATAGATTTAGCTTTAGTTAAAGAGATTAAAGAAGTTAGAAGAGGAAGAATTAAGGAATATTTAGAAAAGAGACCTTCAGCTAAATACGTTCCTAATTCTAAAGATATCTGGTCAGTTAAATGCGATATTGCTCTTCCTTGCGCTACTCAAAATGAATTAGATTTGGATGATGCCAAAAAGTTAGTAGCTAATAATGTTATAGGTGTTTTTGAAGGGGCGAATATGCCTTGCTCTTTAGATGCTATTAAATATTTCCAAGACAACAAAGTAATCTTTTCTCCAGGCAAAGCTTCTAATGCAGGAGGGGTCGCAGTCTCCGGTTTAGAAATGAGTCAGAATTCTTTAAGATTATCTTGGACTTTTGAAGAAGTTGATAAGAGATTAAAAGATATCATGGAAAATATCTTTGATAATTCATATAAGACCGCTAAAGAATATGGAGATGAAGAAAACCTCCTTTTAGGAGCGAATATCTTCGGGTTTATAAAAGTCGCAGAAGCGATGTTAAAGCAAGGAATTATCTAGATATATCGGACAAATCGATATTAAGTAAGATTTAAATTCACATAAAAACCCAGCGTGAGCTGGGTTTTGCTTTATATTGCTAAGGAAAATTTAAATAAGACTGGATTGTGGTCAGAATAGAGATAGTGAGTATCGATATTCTTGACTTCTTTGATATTGACGTTATTAGAACATAAGAAGCCGTCGATTACTACTTCGTAATTCTCGCCTTTTTTATACGGCATTTCTGCTGCTCTACAAGTAGCGACAGTATAAGATTTATCCGCGGCGATTTGATAACCAGAAGGAAGTTCATTAGCGCTAAATGAAGCTACCCAATCTGGTCTTTCTTCTTGTGAAGGGAATTTACCAACACTATCAGCAATATCGTGGTTGAAATCTCCTCCTACGATTACGTAATTGCCTTTGTCTTGTTCTTCTTTTAAGAAGGTTACTAAGAATTCTAATTGTTGTTTTCTAATGACTCCACCTTTATCGTAAGCGGACATGTGAGAATTACCAATTATTAATTCTTTATTGTTAGATAAAGTGTATCTAGTAACTGAGAAGCACCTATCTAAATCGAAGAATTTATCAGGGAAAGAATCGGATAAAGGATAACTTCTTCTCATAGATGAAATCATAGAATATTTAGATAAAGTAGCAAGACCAGAATTAGTGGTACCTATAGGTTCATTGAAAGGGTAGAGCAACAAAGCGGTGTGGAAATTATTTGCGAAGACCGAATCATTGTTAGGGAACTTCTTTTGGAAAGCTTCATATTGGTTGATGTGGTAAGAGCGATCAGCGACTGTATCGACTTCTTGAATAATTTGGAAGTCAGGATCGTAAGAAGCGACAACTTCTAAAGCTCCATTAGTATTCTTTAAGCAATTGTCATAACTTACAGCCTTAGAGTGAACACCAGTGATAACTCGACCATCTTTCATCTTACCTGTATCCATAAAGAAACTGTAATCAGGATCGTAAGCTCCAAAGCCAATATTGTAACTTATGATGCTCAATTCTTGACTTGAAGTGATGGTTTTAGCATCTTTAGTTTGACTATCTTTTCCTTTGGTAATAGTAGGAGTTAAATCCTGCTTATCAGCGATTCTATAATACTGGGTGACAACGTAGATTAAATATGAACCAACTAAAATAATTACAGCGATTAATAAAAAAGCTAATGACATAGCTAGAATTACTAGTATCTTCTTTTTAGTCGGCCAATCTTTAAATGGAATTTTTTCTTTTTTTGTCATATTAAATCACCTCTAATTCAATTATACATATCTAAATAGTTGATAAATTGATTAACTATTAAATTTGGGATTGGAGTATAAAATTTTTAATTTAAATAACTCAATCCCATATTATTCATTAAATATATATCTAATTTATATGTATAATTAATAAGCCTAAGTTTACTTAGTTTAGATATAATTATTAATGGGAAATTTGTTATGAGTAAAGATTTTGGAATTGAAATATTACATCAAGATAAAAATTGCGGAGCGCGTTATGGTATTTTACATACTCCCCATGGGGATGTGGAACTACCTATGTTTATGCCTGTAGGAACTCAAGCTACAGTAAAATGCCTCTCCCCTGAGCAAGTTAAAGAAGTAGGTTCAGGAGTAATTCTTGCTAATACTTACCATTTGGCTTTAAGACCTGGAGCAGATGTAGTTCAACAAGCCGGTGGGATTCAAAAATTTATGAATTATAAAGGCCCAATGTTAACTGATTCAGGAGGATTTCAAGTTTTCTCCTTAGCGAAAGTAAGGCAAATTAAAGAAGAGGGAGTCACTTTTAAAAACCCCTTAAATGGTGATAAGGTTTTCTTTTCTCCTGAAGTAGTTATGGATATCGAAGAAAAGATTGGAGCGGATATTGCTATGGTCTTTGATGAATGCGCTCCTTATCCTTCTTCTAGAGACTATATAGAAAAGTCAGTAAATAGAACATTAAGATGGGCTAAAAGATGCAAGGATAGCCATTCTAGAGAAGACCAGGCGCTATTTGGAATTGTACAAGGTGGAGATTATCAAGATCTTAGGGAAATGTGCGCTGAAGAATTAGCGAAGATGGATTTTGAAGGTTACGCTATTGGGGGAACTAGTATAGGTGAACCTAAGGAAGTTGAATATCGAATGGTTTCTTATGCTGTAAAGAATATGCCTTATAACAAACCTAGATATTTAATGGGAGTAGGATCTTTAGATTACATATTTGATGGCATTTCTAAAGGTGTAGATATGTTCGATTGCGTTCTTCCTACTAGATTAGCTAGACATGGAGCCTTGATGACTACTCACGGAAGAATAAATATCTTAAACGCTAAATACGAAAGAGATTTTACACCTCTAGATGATGAATGCGATTGTTATACTTGTAAGAATTACACTAGAGCTTATTTAAGACATTTGATGAAAGA
>AUXO011498451.1_pt1 | contig 13465 bp, 9 predicted proteins | sample 768731 | NCBI WGS metagenome assembly AUXO01 (sample SAMN02715735, study PRJNA202380) | gut metagenome | biome: sheep rumen | host: Ovis aries | place: New Zealand: Palmerston North
AGACCGAGCTCTTTCTCAGACTCAGCAAGAGCTATCCAGAGAAGTCTCCATGTACGGAACTTCTTATCAGGCGAGAAGATGTACTGCATCTCCTTGCTTGCATATCTTGAATTAAGCGGGCTCTCATAGATATCTTTCATATCGTCACTCCTCAAGTAATTTATCGATAGCAGTTATTTTAGCACATACGGTAAGGATCTTGGTGGCCGTGCGCAGATCCTCTACCGGAGGATAGGAAGGAGAAAGTCTGATGCTTGCGTCATCAGGATCCTTGCCATAAGGGTAGCTTGCGCCTGCAGGAGTAAGAGAAACGCCTGCTTCTTTGCACATGGCAACGATGTTTGTTGCTGTGCCGGGCAGACAGTAGAAGTTTATAAAGTAGCCGCCCTTGGGATCTGTCCAGTGCCAGATATCCTTTTCAAAGCCAAGCTCATTTTCCAGGATCTCGCTTACAGCCGCAAACTTAGGTCTTAAGATAGCAGCATGCTTTCTCATCTGACCTAATACCGCCTCTTTATCAGGCAGGAATCTTGCATGAGCCAGCTGGTTTACCTTATTGGTGCAGATAGCCTGTACTCCAAGTATCTTTTTGGAATAATCCATATTTTCTTTATTCGCTGCAAAGCAGGATATACCGCCGCCTGCAAAAGTGATCTTGGAAGAAGATGCGAATTCATAGACTCTGTTGGGATTACCTGCCTCTGCACAGAGTGAGAGAATATCAGGGACTGAGCCCCACTGGGATTCGTCCTCAGCAAGATGGTGAACAACATAAGCATTATCCCAGAAGATCCTGAAGTCTTTTGCGCCTGTCTTCATAGAGGCAAGTCTCCTGCAGGTTTCTTCTGAATAGACGATGCCGTCCGGATTGCTGTAGCAGGGAACGCACCAGATACCAAGCACCTTCTCGTCTGATACAAGCTTCTCAACGATATCCATATCAGGACCTTCGTCTGTTATAGGCACGGCAATAAGCTCAAAGCCTAACTTCTCTGTTACCCTGAAGTGACGGTCGTAACCGGGCACAGGGCAAAGCCATTTGCGGCCCTCTACCTGAGACCAGGGCTTGGGAGAATCAACCTCGCCAAAGACCATAGCTCTCATGATAGCGTCGAACATCTGATTAAGTGATGAAGAATTGCCCATGAACAGATTATCCTTGTCTGTTCCAAGGATCTCAGCAAAAACCTTCCTTACATCTTCGATGCCGGCAGGCACACCATAGTTGCGGACATCCTCATTCTTGCAGGACTTAAAATCTGTTGAAGAAAGCACATCATACATGTGATTAGACAGATCAAGCTGTTCGGGAGAAGGCTTACCTCTGGTCATATCAAGTGACAGATCCATAGTCTTGTATTCCTCGTAGAGCTTGGTGAGCTCCGCTCTTTGCTGTGTCAGTTCTTCAACTGACATTTCCTTATAACTCTTCATCACGAGCCTTCTTTCTGAAATGAAATTTTGAGAGAGCAAACTTGCAGCATAAATGCATAATACCTCTCAAGACCGAAGTAATTATATTTAAAATGCAATTTCCAGGCAATAAAATTTCATTGTTGTTTATTAAAAAGGGATAATTTCTACATTTTGTACTAACCCGACACGGTTATGAGTTACCTGCCCTATCAAAAATACAACATTTCTGTCAGTAAGACCGTAATGGGAGAGCATATATCCGGTGCATCTTATTATCTTCCGCCTCTTTTTGTAATCAACAGACTCAAGAGACGACGGATAGGGTCCTGAATTTAGTCTGGACCTTACTTCCACCACATAGATATCCCGGTCTTTCTCCATGACCAGATCCAGTTCCCCCACATTATGCACATCATAGTTTCTGCAGATCACTTTAAATCCGTCTCTGGTAAGCTTGTCCGCGACAGCCTGCTCAGCTGCATCTCCTATCTTGCGTTTCCTCGTTCTCCTGTCATTCTGCATTTTGGACACTCCTTTCACATCTTTTAGTTTCCTAGTTTTCTATTGCAACTTGCAGTAGCGCCTATTATTATTAAGCTATATATTTCTTTGAAGTTGGTACACATTTATGGAAGACAGATACAAGGAGTTTGCCGAATTCTACGACAGCCTGAAGGATTACGACGGCAACACCTTCTCAAGCGATATTTTTGCCAAAGTAGCCGACAGATTAAACATCTGCAAGATAGAACACTACATATACACAGCCGGTTCGCTTACCAAGAAGCATATAGTCTATATAAGCTCCTCGGAACCTGAGATCAATTACCATGAAGTCACAAGGGACATCAACGAAGATATCAAGAGCGTGCTCAGGATCTTCTTTAAGAAATACTCCCCTGACCTTAATGAATCCACAAAGTATGCCTTCGATTGTTTTGTATCAAGTGTCGATCTCTATGTTGCCTACCGCTATACCATAGAGGCTTTCTACAGCATCCGCTACTATGAGGAGAATTCAGGCATCCCCAACCTCAACTATCTTATCAAGTTCCTAAATGATACGACCGCCACCGATGTAAGAGACAACGAATACTTTTTCTCTTACTTCAACATCAAGCAGAACTCCAGACTGAACCGTTTCTTCGGCGGTGAGGTGGCAGGACGCATACTCAATGAATATGCTGTAAAGCTCAAGGAATTCGTCAACACAGAAGACGGCGAATTTGCTGCCCATATAGGCGGCGACAATTTCGCCGTATACCTCAAGGCTGACAGGCTCAAGGAATTCATCAGCTTTATCCAGGGCGTCAAGATCACCTTCCACTTCAAGAACGACTCATATATTCACAGCGTTGCTGCAAGAGCCGGTATCGTTTATATCGATAACAGCTATGTTAACGGCTATGTGATCATGAACAATGCTTCAAGATGTCTTACTTCGGCAAGACATACCGGCAAGGATTATACTATCTGGCCTGTCCTGGAGGATTCAAGCCCGGTCATCAGTCCGGAATTCATCCTCAATATGGAGAAGGATCTGCTTAACGACAAATTCCTGGTCTACTATCAGCCGGTCGTAAAGGCAACGGAGGACAGCAATAAGATCGTTGCAGCAGAGGCTCTCGCAAGATGGGTCAAGGACGGAAGCATCATCATACCCTCTAAATTCATAGACGCAGCAGGCAGCGACGGCCTTATATCAAAGCTCGATCAGTATATTCTGGATAAGACCTGTGCTTTTATCTCAAATCAGCTCAAGAACAATACTCCCCTTGTGCCGATCAACTGCAATATCTCAACAGTCAGCATGAGTGACGAAGCGGTCATCGGCAGACTGATAGATACAGTCAGCAAATACGAGCTCCCTGCAGGCAGTCTTGGGATCGAGTTCAAGGTCCCCGAGTCCATTCCTGAAGTCAAGCTGATTGAAAATGCTGCAGCAAAGCTTAAACTTGCCGGAGTATCTATCACCATAGATGACTTCATCATCAACCCCCAGACCATTAACCTCCTGGGTACTCTCCCCATAGACAGCATCAAACTCCATTGCGACAAATTGAATTTTGGCAACTCAAGGAGTAGGATTATTCTCGAGAGTATGTTGGAACTGGCAAATAAGCTTAAGATCACTGTTATCTGCGAGAAGATAGCGGATCTTGAGATGATAAATGAATTTCGAAACTGCGGTTTCAATATATTCCAGACCCACGTTTATGAGAAAGCCATATCTGAGCGTTTCTTTATAAACAGGCTCAAAAATCCATACTATTGAGGTGCATTATGATATCCAGTTCCATCAAACAACAATTAGCAGGCGGATCCGAGATCCGCAAGATGTTCGAAGAAGGCCAGAGACTTAAGGCGATCTATGGTGCAGAGAATGTATTTGATTTCTCCATCGGCAATCCTGATCTCGAACCTCCGAAGGAAGTAACTGAAGCTTTGGCTGACCTTGCTAACAATCCGACTCCCGGAATGCACGGCTACATGAGCAACAGCGGCTATGAATCGACCAGAGCTGCCATTGCAAAGAAAAGGTCTGACGAGTCAGGACTTGATATCGGAAGTGGTGCTGTCTGCATGACTGTAGGTGCAGCAGCTGCAATGAACGATGTCCTCCACTCTCTCCTGGATCCCGGGGATGAAGTAATCGTACTCGCTCCCTTCTTTATGGAATATAACGGCTACATCAAAAACCACAACGGTAAGGTAGTCATTGTTCCCACCAACGAAGTCTTTATGCCTGTAATTGACAGGATCTCTGACGCTATCACGCCCAAGACCAAGGCTATCATCATCAACTCACCTAACAATCCTTCCGGTGTTGTTTATCCTGCCAAGCTCCTTACAGAGCTCAACGATATGCTCCTCAGCAAGGATCATGTTATCCATGTTATATCCGATGAACCCTATATCGATCTTGCATACGATGGCAACGAAGTTCCCTGCGCTCTCAAGTATATCAAGAATCTTATCGTCTGCTTCTCCTGGAGCAAGTCACTGTCACTTCCCGGTGAGCGTATAGGTTATGCTCTCGTATCTCCCAACAACGAGGATTACGACGACCTTACCCAGGCTATCACGATATCTAACCGTACATTAGGAAGCGTTAATGCTCCCGCTATCTGGCAGAAGGTAATCGAGAGATCACTATATGCCAAAGTCGATGTTGCAAACTATGAGCACAGAAGAAATCTCCTCTATTCCAATATCGTTGATGCCGGTTTCGATGCCGTTAAACCGGGCGGTGCTCTCTATATCTTCATGAACACGCCCAAGGGACTTGACGATAATGAGTTTGCAGAGATCTGCGCCAAAAAGAATCTCCTCCTGGTAAAGGGTTCTTCATTCTCTTATCCCGGATATTGCCGTCTCGCCTTCTGCGTATCTGAACAGACGATACTGAATTCAAGGAAGGCTTTCTTCGCAATTGCTGAAGAACTTGGCTTAGAGCATAGAGCAAGCCTCTAATCAGACGGTCTGCAAATAGCTAGAAAACGATAACCTGCGCCCAATTCAGTGGCGCAGGTTATTATTGTCAGCTGCCGCTCCTTGCTGGCCCGCCTGCAGATAAGTGCTTCTATCTCCTGAGGTGCAGCATTAGCGGTGTTATATACCTTGTATCTTAATATCTCACCCGTAGGTAAAGTGAAGAAGACCGAAGCTCCGATCCCGATCTCCTGAAGACGGCAGAATATGGTCGATATATGACGGTTCCTGTGACCTAATATAGTACAGTTGCCGTTCATCCACGGCATCGCTGAATCCGGCCATATACTTACACCATATCTTAAAGCCTGCCTGCTGCATTCGATCCAGCAGGGCTCTTTGACATCTATGGAAGGTATCTCCAGAAGCCCTGCCAGATGAAGCTCGCATGTCTCATCATATCCTGACAGATCAATGCTAAGGTCTTCTTCACCGTTTACGGCAAGAAGATCCGTGGCAGGAACATTAAATACCGGATCTGACATATCAGTTCCTTCAATGTCTGATATCACCTTATTTATTACTATCTGTCTTACAAGACTCTTAACAGGCTCTTTTGTTATATAGATAACAGCCGTTAGTGCAGATAACAGACAGATCACGATTCCTGCCACTAAGACCTTCTTATTCATTCATTTCTTTCCTCCTTCCTCTGGTGATGAGAGCGCAGGCACCTGTCACGCCCATTACGGCGATCAATACTGCTATGAGGATATGCTCCTGCCTCTCTTCTCCCGTGCTGGGGAGATTTTTTACAGTGATGCTCTGCTCTCTTGAATTAAGATCGTTATGCCTTGCGATCTCGACATCCTCGGTCTGAATGCCGGCTTCGATCTCTTCAGCTGTTGCCTTATCGTAGACATTCTCAAAGATAACTACTACATCACCTTCAGCCATGCCACGTGTATTAAGCTTTACCGGTACTTCGATAACTCCGTCAGGATTCTCAGGAGTAAATGTAAGGCTCGATGTTACTATCTCGCCATTTCTCATTACCGGAGTTCCGTCATTCATATAAAGTGTTGCAACGATCTCATATTCATTCCCTGCCTCAAGTCCTGAGTATGTTACTCTGTCGATCAGAGTTACATTGCGTCCGGACCTCATGGTTTTGGAATCTTCACCGTTTCTTGCCGTGGTAATCACGCTGGACCTTGTAAGAGTCTGGTCCTCATCATCGATATCCGAATGCTCACAGATCAGTGTGTCTTCGAAATACAGGTATTCAAATACCACTGTGTCCTTAACATCCATGGGTATCTTTATACCTTCAAATACCACATCTACCTCTCCATCGGGTAAGTCCGGTGTAAAAGTCACAGTAGAGCTTATATCATTACCCTCAAGATCCTTAAGCCTGGCTCCCGTTTCTTTGTTGATGAGATATCCGGTAACTGTATATTCTATTCCCGGTTCAAGACCTGTATAGCTGACGCGGTCAGATATATCGAAGTCCTCCTTGACCGCCAGCGCGTGAGTTCCTGTAGCAAGATCTGAAGCATCAGTTCCCATATCAGGCATGGTAAGAGTCTGTCCTTCATCATCTATGTCGCTGTGTTCATATGTTGCTTCTCCGTCAGTAATCGTCTCAAAGGCAACTATAGATACTCCCTGCAGATCGGATGTGTCTATGGTAAAAGGCACTTCTACTATCTGGGTTCTTTCCTGAGCTATAAAGCTAACCTCCGATATATAAGCCTCTCCTTCAGAATTCAGGAGCTGCGATCCGGTATCTTTACGCATCAGGGTTCCGGTAAGGCTGTAGCTGTCACCTATATTAAGGCCTCCGACCTCGCAATAATCTATTAGTTCAACCTGATCGCCCCTGCTTAGGATATGAGACGATTCAAGTCCCAGTGTTTCGTCATGCAGCGTAGTCCCGAGGATCGGGGTTACATTCACAAAGCAGCCGTCCAGCTGATACTCTTCTGCAAAGAAGTTGGAAACAAATGGCGAGCAGGATTCCGGAGTAATGCTGAATTCATAGACAGTTTTATCCGTGATATATCCTTCCGGTGCTTTCGTTTCAACAAGATAGTATGTACCCTCTGACAGTTTCCTTAACCTGTATACTCCCTCGTTCTCTATATAGGATAATGTACCTATGTATCCGGTAAGATCCCGGTCTTTATATACTTTAAATTCTGCGCCCTCAAGGCTTAGTCCTTCATTATCTGTCTTAAATACATTTACCTCACCTGCTATATTAGATATAAAGACTTCAGCGATTTTGACCTCAAAATCTTCTGCACACGTATCACAGCTTTCTATGGTTATAGCCACATAATCAGGCTCAGAAGAAGCATTGCCTTCAGCATCTGTATATAGATATCCTTCAGGAAGGCTTGTCTCTACTATGACATAGTTTCCGGGTCTTAATCCTCTAACAGTATAAGTTCCTCCGTCTTCAGTAAATACAGCATCAGATGCTCCGGAACCGTCAGAAGATATGCTTAATGCCTGTCTTTCATCTTCTGAATGCAGTCCGTTGCCGTCAGTATCCTCATATATGGTAAAACCTGCACCTCCGATATATTCTCCGGTTGCGATATCAGTCTTGATGACTCTAACCGATGCCGTATAAGGAACCTGCTCTATAGCTATATCCAGATCCTTGGCTTCAGATACGGTGAATGCATAAGGCTCGCTATATACGTAATATCCATAAGGAGCCTGGGATTCTGTCAGCAGATATGCCCCCGAGAACAGGCCTTCTATCTTAAGTCTTCCGTCGTTATCGTCATCTTCTATAGTTGATGCCGTATCTTCCTCATCTTCGTCTAATATGCCGTTTGCATTAGTATCCTCATAAAGAGTAAATGTGACGGGAGATCCTTCGTATCCTGATATTATCTCCCCTGTTACAGAATCAGTCTTATCGATATTTACATTGACATATATCCTGTTATTGCATGTAACTGATACAGTCTGATTGTCAGAGCTAGGAGCCAGATGTATTACCTTGTATTCAGTATCCTCACCTTCCCAATAGCACTTATATCCGTCGGGAGTTATCTCCTTTATCCTGTACCAGCCGAGAGGAAGGTCGTTAAACCTGGCTATGCCGTCACTATCAGTTGTCTTGATCTCGCAGGCTGTATTCTGCCAGTCGGGCTCCGCTCCGTTGCCGCCGTAGTATATATTGAATCTGATATCTGCTATATGGCCGTCTTCACTCACCTTGCCTACCACGATATTTGCCTGGCCCCTGTCATTACCTACACTCTGGGTAACCGTAGTACCTGTGGAAGTTGATATGTTCTTATACCAGTATGTCCCGTCTGAAGAGGCGGTAAAACCTACGGGAGTAAAGTATGTATAAGAGGCCCTGCTGCCGCCGTAGTATCTGTCAGTAGGTACTATCTCTCTTAACTGATATGAACCTTGCGGAACATATAAAACAGAAAGATTACCTCCTGAGCCCGTAGTCCAGATGACTCTTCCTGAAGCATCAGTCACACCGTTTGCGAGTTTGATGGTGCCCTGGGTATTCCAGAGCTCAAATCTAAAGCCCTTTGCTTCGTCCGAGGCATCCTTGACAGTCTTATTTACTGCAATACCTCCGTTGTTATGGTCGTTAGTTGCAGTAAAGTCGTAGACCTTATTCGCTTCTGATCTGAATGTATAGGAATACCTGGTCGCAGATTTCCTGGTCCAGCCGGAAGTCTTGTTCTCTACAGAATAGTTAATGGTATTGCCGTCAATGCATTTAAACTGAGGAACGGTAAAATCCTCGTATAGTGTATAGTTTACGTCTTTCCTTATGGGGAAATACCTGCCTGTAACCTTAACTCCCGAAGCGGTGTACCAGTTCCATGCGCCGGAGGCATATTTATAGACAGCTACAAGGGTATTACCGTCGTAGAGACTGAATACTGTCGAATTGATATTAAGGCCGGTCGTAGTATTCTTGGTAATGGATACAGAAGAACTCTCCACCATAAAACCGGCCTGACTTCCGGCTGTCTGATCGGTTGTTACCTGATTGGTTACCCTTATGCTCTCACCTGAGAGCTTATAGTTATCTATCGTCGCGTTATAGAGCTCAGTCCATACACCGCCTCCGTCTATCTTCCTGATCTTATAACTCATTGTTCCAGAAGCCGTGTTCACGTTATAAAGATTCAGGTCCACCTGATATACGTTCTCATCGAAGAAACGGTATTCCGGATTGATATCTGATACCTGGGGCTCACCGTCTGATCCCCAGCCGTTACTCCGAAGATCCACACGATTGCTGCCGTCCAGCAGAAGATAAGGACAGAAAGTCTCCTTGAGATACAAGAATCTGTAATACCCCTCATTGTCTCTTGTATCGAAGTCAAGACTTATCCTTGCAGAGCCGTCGTTACCATAGTAATTGGTAAGTATCCCGTCCAGATCGTCGTCTGTTACCCTGCCTATACTGTTTCTGCCTGCCATCGCATCTTCCAGGGATGCATATACGCTGAAAGTTGCGCCTGCAAGCCTCGAGCCCGAGGCTGTACGCTTATCTATGTACATATTGGCATATGCATTAATTGGCGTAGTCCTGAACCGCTGCATATAAGTTATTATCTTGCCCAGCTTGAGCGCCCCGATTATGTGAGCTACTCTCTTCTCGGAGACACCGGAATCGGGATCTGAATGCCACATGTATGCACCGTGTCCGTCACTTCCGTCCTTGATGCCTGAATAAACACCTATGTGCAGGTTCTTGCCGTCCTGATCGTAGAACAGGAGCACATCACCCGGAACGGAGTTAGAGCTTACCCAGTTATCTATGTCAGCATCAGACCAGCCTGTGGCATTGAATGGTGCAGATCCTGCTATTCCCTTACGCTGAACATTAGGATCTCCCGTCTCTATCTCTCCTGCAAACATCTTGAGGTACTCTTGCACTTGCATATTGCCGTCACATGCAAGATATCCCCTGAAATTACAGCAGCCTGCATCAAGGAGCACTCTTGCAAGATAATTCGTGCAGTCCATCTCCTCATACGGTCTGCCGTTATATCTTGCGGCACATGACAGGATCCTGCCTCGAGTCTCCTCGGCAGACCAGGGAAACCACTCGGAAATGCTGCCTGTATTTCCTGTAAAATCGTATGCGTCCATGTACAGCGGCGGAGTATATTCCGGCGCTGCCAGGACCATTGAAGTACCGTAATATGTAAGTATTACGGTAAGCATAACAAGCATTGCAATAAGCCTGTATGCCTGATTGTTTCTAACACCCATCTTAAGACCTCCCTTATGCGACCACCTCACAACTGCTTATCCTCTTGATCTGATTGTTCTCTCTGGAATAGTAGTAGATGCTGTCAGATAAGCGCTCCTTAGGTGCGACCTGAGTTAGATTAGTCTCTCGTACAAGATCTAAGAGCTTATTCTGTCCGTTATAGAATTCAGATGACAGGATAATAAGATCGTGTATCGATGAAGGCAGTACGTAGCAGTCTGTTCCTATAATGTCTGCCGCCCTCTTGATAACATCCGGATAGAGCAAGGCATCTGCCCCGAAGTAACCTATACTGTTGGTCACTATGTAAACACGCTCATTATTTGGGACCATGTTAAAACCGGGGAATTCTTCGTTTATGTTCTTATCATTGCCGCTGTTACGGCTTATGAGCCTCATAAGGGTCTGCTCTATGCGTTCCACCATAAAGGGAAGCATATGAGGCGTATTCTTCTTGGCACACTCAAAAAGCTCTGGTTCGTCCCAGCCTGCACTTGATGCAACCTCATTGGTGATAAGAAAGCCTGACAGCCCGTGACCGTCAACATGAGTTATGGCCCGGTATATGACCGACAGGTCCTCGAAATCCCTGTGGGGACACTTATCGATCAGCGCTTCGTTCATGTCCTTGGATATCAGCTGAAAGATAACCTTATCCTTATACCTTGATAAATTGGAAAGATCCGGGATACTGGGAACAGACTTGATCGATTCTTCAAGATACTTAGCCTGATTTGCCATAGTCCGTTCGAAATTGCCCTCTTCAAGATATTGATCGTACATCCTCTCAAGATAGAAAGTCGGGGCAATAAACGACCCCTTCTTCTCCTTGGGAGTTATGATTATCCCCGTCAATTCCTCATTGACCTTGTTTACCTTGTGCTCTACGAGCTTGCAGTCGTAATACCGCTCCGGCATATAATCCAGGAACTCCTCAAGCACCCTCTTCCTAAACTCTTCAAAATCCATCATATCGATGACCTCCTTGGAAATTCCCAATAAAAAACGCACCGTATCTGCGGTGCGTTCTAAATCGGGTAGCCTAAATATTAGAGGCTTGCCCAGTCTCATTCAATATCCAAAAGTCTCAATTATGAGGGGTAAAAACCAAAATCTACAGCAAGCTTTAAGCACTTAAAGCCTTATACTGAGCGGGTTACGATAACAGCCAAATGCCCGGAACTGATAGAGATCTTAACTGTATCTGCCCCTTCTGCCGGATGATTACTGAAGGTAATGCTCTTACCTGCACTATAGTCTTCTCCATTAAAGGGATAATACAGACCCTCTGACCTTATATCTGTAACCGGGATATCAAAATCCATGGGCACAAGGGATATAACGGGATCAGCAAGATCTGTAACATTAAACGCAAGATCTGTTTTGCCGTTCATGGGATAGATATCCGTTATGCCGTCAGTTATGACAATGTTCTTCATGTAAGGTTTAAAGCTTATTGCCAGCTGGATATTGGCGATAACATGATCTATCCTGCCGGAATTAATGGGGCAGATAATCAGAATGTCGCTTCCCTCAGGTATATTTTTGAGGCAGATCTCGGTGTCAGTCCAGTCCTTCTCCACCGGGAAGACCTCGGGCTCTATCTTATTCTCCTTAAGGAATGCAAGGCCTTCGGCAGTAATCGAATCCATGTCTCCAAAAGCCTTATCGGGAATGATGTTATTCTTCAGGCAAAAGTCTGCTCCGCCGTCTGCGCAGAAGACGGTATGATCTTCTCTTACCCTTGATGCTGCTAGGTCAGATACAGGTCCGGATGTGATTATACAGTAATGCATTCTTTGAGCCCTGTAACAGCCTTGGCAGGATCTTCTGCCCCAAATACGGCATTGCCTGCAACCAGGAGCCTTGCCCCTGCATCGTAAGCCTCTCTCACAGTCTTAAGGTTGATGCCGCCGTCAACAGACAGGATGGTATCAGCTCCTGCAGCATCGATCGCTTCCCTTACCCTGCGGATCCTCTCTGTGGAACCTTCGAGATATCCCTGACCGCCGAATCCCGGGCGTACTGACATGACCAGGATAAGATCGCACTTATCTGCCCAGGGCAGGATCTCCTCAATGGGTGTATCCGGATGGATCGCTATACCTGCTTTGCAGCCTAATGCACGGATGGAATCTATGAGACTTCCGCAGTCTTTTGTACACTCGATATGGAAAGTGATCATATCACTTCCTGCATCTGCAAAAGCTTTGATATACCTCTCAGGATCAGTGATCATAAGGTGCGTATCAAATATAAGGTCAGAATGCTTTCTTATAGACTTTATGACAGGGACGCCTATCGAGAGATTATTTACATAATGACCGTCCATTACATCGAGATGGAGGTACTCGCATGTACCCTTAAGATTATCTATGTCTCTCATAAGATAACCGAAATCAGCACTTAAGATCGAAGGTGCAATATCAAAACTGTTCACTTTGCTTTCTCCTCTTATAATTATTTCGTTCACTGTATAACTGTTCGCTGAAAGAACAATAACGCGTATATCTGTCCTTATCAATATCCCCTTCTGCAAGATGTTCCCTTACAACGCATCCGTCTTCGGATACATGTCTGCAGTTATCGAATCTGCAGCCTGAAGCAAATCTTGCGATCTCAGGGTAACCTAAGATGACCTGCCTATAATCTATCCCCGCCTGCTCCAGAGAAAGTGACGTAAAGCCCGGAGTATCTGTCAGAAAGCCCTCGCCGAAATCAAAAAGCTCTACATGTCTTGTAGTATGCCTGCCCCTTCTAAGCTTGTCTGAGATCTCGCCTACATCCATTATGTTAATACCAAGGATGCTGTTGCAAAGAGTGCTCTTGCCAACACCTGAAGGTCCTGCAAAAGCAGCAAGGCCGTCTCCTGTAACGGTCATTATATCGTCAGATCTGACCGGACTATCGGAAGAAGACACAAACACCTTATATCCTGCATCTGTATATGTCTTATATAATCTGGCGCAGCTTTCAGATCCAAGATCTTCTTTGGTAAAGATTATTATAGGTGTGATGCCCCAGTTACCGCAGATTATAAGGAGCTTATCCAGGAGCATCAGATCCGGCTCGGGATCATAAGCCGCAAATGTCAGCAGAAGATAGTCAACATTTGCTATAGGCGGCCTCATAAGATAGTTTCTCCTTGGAAGCAGCTCAGTTATCACATAGGGCAGATCCGGGTCTCCCGATTCTTCGATCAGGACCTTGTCACCGGGCTGAGGCTTTATCCCCCTGCCTCTGAATATTCCTCTTATCTGACAGGAATACCTGACACCGGAAGATCTTACTGTATAAGATCCGCCGACGCCCTTGGTTATTATGCCCTGCAATGTA
>AUXO011192575.1_pt1 | contig 13462 bp, 13 predicted proteins | sample 768731 | NCBI WGS metagenome assembly AUXO01 (sample SAMN02715735, study PRJNA202380) | gut metagenome | biome: sheep rumen | host: Ovis aries | place: New Zealand: Palmerston North
ACGGCTATCTCCGGATGATAGAAGGCATGCCCGCCCGTCGTGCCGGAACGCCTGATGAAGTAGGCGACCTCGCCGAATTCCTGATGTCCTCACGTGGACGCTTCATCAGCGGTGCCGACTTCCTCATCGACGGCGGTTGCACGGCCTCTTATTGGTATGGTGAATTGGCGTCGCTCCGAGACAATATGTAGCACTCATTTTACGTTATATAATAAAAATGAAGATGTTGTGTATCATGTAGTAGGATATATAAGAGTATCTGGCGAAGCCCAAGACCTTGAAAGGCAAAGAGCTTTGATAAAGAACTATTGCACCAAGAATGGCTATCACCTCATAAAAATTATCGAGGACAATGCCATTTCTGGTGCAGTAGCCAATCGTGCAGGTCTAAATGAACTTCTTTCTTTTCAACAAGGCGATGCTAATTGTGTTGTAGTAAGCGAGTTATCTCGAATATCCAGACAGGAGGACGTGATGAATACACTTATGCAAATACACCAGATTATTAGTAGGTTTGATTTGGTTATGCTTGATGAGCCTGATAAAATATATAAAGCAGGCGAAAAACTTGATATGATAAGTTTTCTTACACTGGCTATAAAAGCATACGGGGCTGCGGAAGAAAGGAAAAAGATTGTAAGCAGAATGAAAACAGGCAAGCAGGTTCTTGTAGCGAAGATGCCTTTAACAGTTGCCAATTCTAATATCTTTTATGGTTTCAAGAAAGTAATTAACCCTCAATACACAAAAAGTCGTTCTGGTGAACCACATTACCTAATGGAGGTTGATGAAGAAGAAATGAAGGTCGTAAAAGATGTTTTTACATGGGTTGCTAATGGATTGTCTGCTAGTAAAGTATGTGACAAACTTAATGCTATGGGTATCAGGGCACCCCAGGGAGGTCAAGTAAACCCGACTTTTGTGTTACGGATGATACATAAGGAAATTTACAAGGGTATAAGAAAGTATAGTGGTGAGCGTTTCAGCACAGGAATTGAATATATACCTTCAGAACTATGGGAACGAGCCAACGCAAAGCTAAAAGAAAACAACGCGAGGGCCGATAAGTTCACCAAGCACATAAACCCCTTGAAAGGTCTGCTGATATGCCCTTGTGGATGCCCTACTACCATCATAAGAACTTCATGCGGCTTCTCTTTTGGATGCGTTTCAAAAACGACGAATGGGAAGCAAAAGTACGAGCCATGTAATTACGCCAGCATAAGAGTAAACGTATTGTTAGCGATACTTTGGTTTGAAATTAAGCAAATCGTTTCCAATGAAGACTTCTTTGTTACGAGCAATAAGGAGATTGACCGTTTAACACAGGAAAATCGCAGACTAGAAGAACTCTCTATTCGCTATGAAAATGAGATTCAACAAAAGGAAGATGAACAAAGTCGTATTATCGACAATATAGCCAATTCTTCTTCTCCAAAAGTAATTGCTGCATTAAATAGCAAAGTAGAGAAGATAGACGAAGAAATTTCACGGCTGAAGGAAGTTTTGACGGATATAAGACAGGAAGAACTCGCCAATAACGAAATTATCGAGAATGAAACCATGATCCAAATACAAAAGGATTTGGATGGGCTGTCAATGCTCAGACGAAAAGAAATTTTTGCCACTTTAATTGACAAAGTGCAATACTGTTCTTATGAAGCAAGAATAGGATATATCGTCATTAACTATAAAAATGGTTATGAATCTGTCTATGTGTTTGACTGCACTAATGTTAAAGAAAGGCGGACTTTCAAATTAGTTCCAGCCTGTCGTTTCAACCCAGAAACTAAAAAGGTACGTTTTGGACTCCAAGGCTCAACAATGGATTTTTCACAGCCAGCAGAGGAATTTTCTCCGTTGGAACTAAAGAACGCTTTCGAGTTAGAAGGATGGGAAGTCACGAAAGCGATAAACTTTGAAGCTTATGAATGATAGACCCACCCCCATATAAAATGTCATTTTCCTTGCAGACTGCTACTTTATTTTTGTGGGGTCAACATTAACGAAGCCACATTCCTGTAGTAAAGTAACAACTTTGCCCTTTTTCTTATTATCTATACTTTCAGCAAGTGCAGAACCGTTGCTCAATTTTGGAGTAAAGAAGTTGGTGAGTTTACTATATTGCGGTTTAGTTATATCAGTTTCCCCTTCTTTCTTCTTGTATAAGCATTTGAAAATATATGCTAAAGTGTTTTTATCTCCAGCCCATTTTATTTTAACATCTAATGGTTGGGGAATTAGGAAACCTGTAAAACGATAGATGAAAAGCTGTTCTGGGGTTGTTTCAGGAATACTGCCACTTTCTTTCAATCTATAATAAAGTTCTCTTACAGCTTTATATAATGCTTCATTTTTATTCGCACCCTGGACTTTGGATCTGTCTATCTTCTTAAACCAGTCTAAATGCTCTGTTTTAGTGTCATCATACAGTTCTGGAGTCGCGGGTACAATAACTGTTGTGTTGAATAGCGGCTTAATGCCATTACTTTCAACGTAATTATCATATTCACGGCAAAAGTCTCTGCAATACTTATGTTTCTTTAGCTCTTTAATAAAATGTAGTGTGTGTATAGGCGTATCACAATGCTTGGATAGTTCGTGTTCAAAACACATACTTTTCCAATTATCAGAATAAGTGGTGTAATACAACAAGAACAATGCTAAGATAAGTTGCTTCTCTGTCAGTTCACCTTCAGAGTTGAAAACGTCCAAAGAAAACATGAATTGAGCTTGTTTGATGATGTCTGCCGAAGAACTCTCCCATAAGGCATACTGTTCTTTGACAACATTAACAAATGCTTTGGAAGCCAAAATCATGTGTAAATGCTGACTGGATGTAGCACCTTCAGAGGAACTTTCTTTTTTAATTCTATCAATAGTTGCAGCCACATGGTAGATAAAGAATGTTTTTAGTCTATCTTCATTTACTAAGAAGTCTGGCAAATCTTCTGTTTCTGCACTTGCATTTATTGTTTTCTCCTTAAATGCAGACAACACCGATTTTTCATTCTGAGTTAGATGCCCAGCTTCACAAAAAGCATTATAATAATCTTCATTATAGAAGATCTCCCATCTGCTAATATCTATAGGACTGTCCGCAAAATCTGTTTTGAGTTTAGGACTATGAAGTTGCAAGTATAGTTCGTGAAAATCTAAATCTTTTGTTCCCTCTATTGCTACTGCTACTGGATCGTAGTCTTGTTCTATTATAATGTCAGCAAGTACGAGGTTACATTTTTCATTAATTCCTATTTCGGATTCTGAAATAGAGGGGTCGTTTAAGATTTCATACAGGGTTATGCAAAGAGACTTTATTTCGTTCTCGGAAAAAATCAGAGAAATAACATTAAGTCCCTCCATTACGAAAGAACTTAATACGCAATCTACACTCTTTGACTTTTGGTTTGACATACTCCATTTTTTTTGCAAAAATACACATTTTTTTTTAATTACGTATCAAACATCACGAATCAGGCCATTCTTTTAAGTAAAATTGGAGAAAGGATACGATTTATAGTGCCATGATTTAGTGAAATGAAGATTTTTATTTATTGTCTTTCGACCACAATTTATCGAGTTTAGTAGCCATTGCAGAGCTGAGTAAGTTGTTATAATTTTGCATCATCAAAGTAACAAAAATTGGTGATTAACAAATTAAAACTTTAGCGTTATGCAAAACAACGAAAAAAACGCTCTTTGGATTGAGATGTTCAACGAGCAAGTGAGTGAAAAGGGAATGCAGTTCCCAAGTGAAGAATCCAAGAATGAGGCTCTGGCAGACTTTATTTCTCAATGTGAGAATAACGTCAACGCCCCTCAGATCCATGTTCCCCAAGTGGCAGCAGAAGTAGCCAAAGAAAAAGCACCTGTAAAGAATCAGCGTACCAAGAAGGAGCCTGCTAAGAAAGAGTACAAGCCTGAGTATTCCGACGAGAAGAAGGCAGAACTGGAACAGGTTACGAAGGTTGCCAAAGAGCAGATCGAGAGCGTGAAGAATGACCAGAGCATTCCGACCTACAACTTTGGCACAAACGATAACTGTGTCATAGACATTACAGCCGCTATTCGTAACGATGTCGCAATGCTGACTCCAGTAGTAAACCGTGAGCATGGTAAAGATGCTATCCTTACCGGTGAATCCATGAGAATAAACGGAGCGCAGCAGATGGCACTTGTTATTACAAAGGCAATAGCTGATGTAGCTGGAATGAAAGTTGCTCGTTTCCCCCAAGACAAGACTAATGCTCCCATCAAGGACAACTCCCTTGTGTTCCTTAATGGCAATGGTCGAATGGGCTATATCTTGGGGCTTGAAGATGAAGAACGCCCGCAGTTCTTTGCTACCTTCATCGAGCCTGATGCCTTGGGATTCTACAACCCTCGTATGGCTATGGAAACTATTAACACAGAACGCTTAATGTGGAAGACCCCCGACATGGTACAGAAGCGACAGTTAGAAGAAGGTGAGAAAGCACATGAGGGCTGGGGTGAGATCCAGAAGCTCATAAAGAAGGGCTATATGTATCAGGCTGCTTGTCAGGCTTACACCCTCGCTACAGACCGTATCAAGACAAAGGAGGTGACAGGTGGTGATGCAAAGGACATCTTCGCCCACTATGAGAGTGCCAAACAGATACATAATGCACTAGTAGCAAAGTTTGGTGAAGGTGATGACAAGACCCTAAAGACGAAAGAGTTTCCTAAAGAAATTTCTATCCTTTGGAAGAAATTGCTGAATCACCAAGGTGAGAAATGGGCTACAGCAACATTCATAAAGTTCATCGAGGGCTTCAAGGAGAATAAGGTTAGTGAGATTCTGAAAGCCAAATCTGAAAAGTTTGGCAAAAAGAAGGACGAAATTCGTAAGGGCATTCTTAACGAACAGTTTAACCAGTTCATCGGCAAAGAGGGTATCGAGCTTGACTAATTACTGTTGCCGCCACTTAGGAATAGTTCTTGGGTGGCGGCTTCTATCTCAAATGATGTCTAACTACACCTATAAATTAAGTGAAATGGCAAGGAATTACAAAGACCTTTGGAGTTTCAATGACAAGACTCCTAACGGAATGAGAATTTTTGTGGATTTGAAAAGTTCTGGCAAACTGAAAATCACTCTGAGCAAGCAGCTTGGAAAAGGACTGTTTGAAAGAGACGAGCTTTTCATACCTGAAAACAACATTGCAGTGTTGAGAGATACGCTTAACACTGTATTCCCACCAAGTCAACCAATGGCGGCTACACCAGCGGCTAAGACTTATACTCTTGATGACATAAGAAAGCAACATGGGCAAAGTGCCTACACGCCCTGGACTGATGCCGACGACGCAGACCTAAAAAAACTGCATGGCGAAGGCTACTCAGTAGAACAGTTGGCGGCTCACTTCAAACGAGGTGAGGGAGCAATAAGAAGCCGTCTGAAAAAGTTTGGATTATGACGGTTAATGACAGGGCTTGTCTGTGAAGATGGTAGCCTTGTTTTTTCTCTTATGACAAGTTCTGCAGGCGAACATAAAAAACTTTGCTGAAACGCGGTTCAAATCGGCTTAAATTCTAAATTTTGATAAAGAAAGAAATTGGACGTTCCCCCTGAAACAAACCAATTAAAATTAAAAATTATGTTTAACAATTTAATGAATGCACTTTTCGGAACTAACACGAGACCCGATTTAGAGCAAAAACAGGACGTGGCTGTACCTGTTGTTAAGGTAGAAGCAAGCCCTTCAGTATCAGAACAGCCAAAAGGTAAGTACGATTATGATGCTGATGTCGATGCCATACAGGAAAAGTATGGCGAATTGAAAACTGGAATCTGCATTGAGGCAGAACTCCAGGATCTTTTGAAGATTTGTCCGAGGAACAGGCCGAGAACTGATGCCTACCAAGGTTTATGTTCTTACCTGATGGCAGAGTATGGTGTTTGTTTAACCATTAAAAGCAGAAAGAGAAAATGAAGATTTGGTTTTTCGGAAAGGTTTACGACTTGGATTTGATGACAGTCGAAGATGTTGAAAAGAATATTGAGGAAAGACTTAAAGACTACTCAAATGTCGAGATAGGCGTGAGTGTAGAGGTAAAGCCTGATGGGTACGAGGTCATGCTGCATAGAGGCTTGAATGTAGAACCCAAGGACGGCTGCATACTGGAGGCTGATTCATTTCTCATTAGCGGCGAAGGTTATAGCGGTTTCATGCCAGAGTACCAAAGCATCGGGTCATTCGCTCACTGGCCGTTATTCACCCACTATTTCGACCTTCCCGAATTTGAAAAAGCCTGTAAACGTAACATACAGCACTACACAGGCAACAAAGTAAAAAGTGTGAAGATAACAGAATATACGAGTCTGCTTATCCTTAATGCAAGGTTTTGACTATTGGGGAGCCATTTGTCTTAATGGTATCTGGCTCCACTACTATTATTAAAAGTGAAGATATGAATGAACAAAGTGCATATTGCAAGGAAATAAAGAGGACTTCCTTGTTAGTGGAGCAGATAAAGAAAGAATTTGCTCAATGGAAATCTGAGGAACCAGACTTCGACGAAGATTTCTTTGATGAAGATGCTGTTGAATCATACCTTCAGTATCTTGTTGGCTACGTCCACAAGGATGACTGGTATGTTATTGAAGATCGTCCTGAAAAACAAAAGAAACAGTGATATGGAAAAAGAACTTTATACAATAACGCCGAATGATGGGGATAGCGGTTTTACTATCCACTTGGCGAATGGCGAAATACAAGTGCCAGACGAGGGCGGTTGTTATGTCGTTTCTACAGGATGCGGTTCTGGAAAGACTGAGAGCATCAAGTCTTTAATCCGTCAAAAAGCGGACAGGGGCATTATGTACTGTGTTAATTCTATCTCAGAACTACAGAAAATGCACCTCTGGATATTACGGAACTTATGCGGTGAAGATGGCCTGCATGATGATGACGTAGTATGTATAAGCAGCGACCAGATGGATAGAGACGATTTAATCAGGTATCGGCACAACCCTTCCCTACTGACAAGGAAGAAAATCATACTACTTACCCACGTCAGGTTTTGGACAGACCTTATAAATTACTTTCTCATTTATAATCCTGATGGTGACGAGCCTGCATTTGATGGTGACTTTTGCAAGCTCATGGAACGTCAGGACTTGCGCCAGTATGTCATCTTTGACGAAACCCCAACATATATCAAGCCGTTTGTTAAGCTGCCTAAGTATATCTTGGGGCTGTTTGGCGAGAAAGACAGTCATGGCCGCTGGCACTGTTATGATCGAGACGAGATAGCCAGTAGATATGATATGTTCCTGAAGGGCACCAAAAGCAGCTTCTTCTTGGATGATGTAGAGATAAACAGAAAGAAGCGAGAAGTTGTATTGAACCTTATTCCCCATTATTACAACAGGTGGATGCTGACAGATGATGAAGAATTTACTATCACTTTCAGACCTGTTGACTTGAACCAGGAACACGTTAATACCCATATCCTGATTTACGAAGGGGCTGGTGATGTCTTATTCTCAGGATCAGACAGTTTTCAAGTGTTGGATATTCAGCATAAGTATGATGCTGGTATGAGATTTATGCCAATACATATTAACAAAAGGAGATACGAAGTCTATACTGATGATGAAAAGCAATGGGTGGCTAATAGTATTTCTGACATTGTGAATAGCAGTGATGGGAAAACACTTGTAGTTGTATGGCAGACCGTCGGAACAAATGCAAGGGATGACGAAGATAGAGATATATCGCCATTCGTTGATGACATTCGACGGCTGATGAAAGTAGTTCCAGACAAGACTTTTGAGATAACCTATTTCGGCTCTACAAAAACGAAGTCCACAAATGAATACAGGGATTTTGATAATATCATTCTTTGGGGTAGGTGGAATATCATAAATGCTGATACTGCAAAATTTCAAGACTGCTACGGAACTGCAACCTCCAACATGGGGCATAAGGCATGGTACTTTATCCAATTACTCTGTAGGATTGGTATAAGACGGCATAACTTTCAGACAGGACGTGACTATAATGTGTTCTATACAACAGACTACGAGCAGAAATTGATTGATGCTCTTGATGTGTATTTTAACAAGAACACAAACATATTACAGCCGGAAGTTTCACCGCTTGAAGAAAAACTGATAAAGAAGAATGTCAATAAGAAAGTTATTCCTAATATCATCGAGCTAACCAAATATGACACGAACCTTGGAATTGCAATAAGGCATAGTCAGGATTATGCTATCAGTTTTACAGTCCGTGATTTGTATGAGTTAATCCCCATTGGAAAAACCCCTAAAAGCTGCAACTATCAACCATTGATAAAGAATCTCCAGAAGATAGGTATTGCACTGAATATAGTACAATGAAATAGACGGCAGTAATTACCACCTACTGCCGTCAAAATGGCCACATAATAATATATTATAAGAAGCTATTTGACGGCACTAAAATAATAGACATAGACATATCAGACAACCCAACTTCGCTGGGTTCAATGTTTGGTACTGTCTCACACATTGAACAGGGCGAAGCATCTGTTCTCCTTTAACTCAATTATCAAAATGACTACAATTAAAGAAAAAATCAGTTATTACCTGTCAGCAAAGGATTCTCAGAGTACGATTTATTGTACTCTGTCTGAGGTATTGGCAGACATAAAAAAAGGTAAATATCAGCAGCAGATTGATATTGTCAGGAATCAGCATAGTATTGAACAGTACAAAGAGGAAAAGAAGAAACTCCCCATGTTTGCTGTCTCTGGTGTCCTAACCCATAGAAATGATGACTTAGCCAACCTTCAGGAATATTCTAACTTGATGGTTGCAGACTTTGACCATTTCGCCACAAGGGAGGATGCTTTGGACTTCAAAAAGCTGTTAATCAAGTATGCTACACGGCTTCATTTGTGGGCTATATTTGAATCTCCAAGCGGTTTAGGTGTCAAGGCGGTATTGGTACATGACAATGCCGATCCTTCGGAACATGGCAGAATGTTCTTGCAGATTAAGCGAGACCTATTCCCAAAAACGCCTCAGTTTGACATGAAGTGTGGAAATATCAGCAGAACTTGCTTTGTGAGTTATGATCCTGACTTGTTCATCAACACAGACCAGGCACTAGAACCATATCACTTTACGCCTGACTATTCAATAGCGGTTAGCAAACCAGTGAAAAGGACTACAGGCAGGTATGTTGAAGGCAGCACTCAGAAGCCGTTTATCCACACACCTGACCAAATGATACTGCATACTATTATTGATACTAAGGAGCGTTCAGCACTGGAATTAAAGAGGGATGCAGATTCTTCCCTGATGGACTATCTCAGGAAAAAGTGGGATAAACAGTTTCCCGATGCTTATGCTGATGACCACAGACACAAATCCATATTAGCCAGAGCAAAGACATTCTGTGAGGTTGGTGTTCTTGTAGATGCTGCTATCAATCAGCTTGTGAATACCTTTGGCCGACATGGAATAGCGGAGAATGACATTATAAGTATGGTCAACTACTGCTATAATACGAATGAAGATGCTTGGGGGCAATATCGTTCTTTCGTTTTTCAACTTCGTATGAATGGAAAACAAAAGCGTATCGAGACCCTGAGAGCGAATAATCCTTTTAATCCCTGAACAAATGAATGACAAAAATGACATTATAGGAATTAAGCACCCACATAAAAAAGAATATTTGAAGTGGGTCGATGAAAAAGGCTGGGAAGGTGTGGTTTATACTTACACTCTTTCAGCACCAAACGACGAAAAGGATGGTTGGAAATATGTAGGTTGCACTGCCGAGGAAACGATAAGACGTAGCAGATGGAACAGCGATAATAACGACTATGCAGCCCAGAAGATTAACTATGCCAGGAAACATTACGGCATAGACAGTTTTGAGTATGCTATTTTAGAAACACACTATGATGAAGATATTGACAGGCTCGTTGACAAACTGGAGGAACGAGAGAAACATTTTATCAAAGAGTTTGATTCCGTAGAGCATGGTTTCAACAGCAATCACGGTGGTACTGGTAGGTATGGCCAAAAGATTAGTGATGATGAAATCGCCAGACGAAACAAAGCCAGAGAAGGCTTCAAGCATACAGAAGAAACAAAGAAACGGATCAGTGAATTGCAAAAAGGACGTAAACATTCAGACGAGGCAAAGGCGAAAATCTCAGCTGGTAATTCAGGAAAGAAACGTACTGAGGCCATGAACAAAAAACAGAGTGAAAGAATGAAAGGTAAAGAGCCTGTTGCTGCTACTGAAGGTGCAAAGGAATGGGTCAAGAAGAATGGCGGAGGCTACTGGAAAGGAAAACAAATGCCAGAAGATGCCAGAGCCAAATTGAAGCTCATTCAGCAAGCCAATGGTACTGCTGTTAGAGCTATCTGTGTCAAAGATGGAACAACGGAAGATTTCACCACAATGCTTGATGCCTCAAAGAAAACTGGTGATGGTGCTGGCTCTATCAAGTACAGCATCGAGAACGGCAATACAACGAAGCGAGGGTATAAGTACATAAAGATTGATAAGAATGAAATACCAAGGATCGAAGGCGAGAATAGTTAATGAGATTCTGCCAATAATGCTAAATGCTATGCGCCCTGACCAAGCCTTTGTCGATGGTTTTACGGGTGGAGGTTCTGTTATCCAGAACGTACCTCCAGAGTATAGGAGGATTGCGAATGACAACAATCGCTATCTTATAGCCATGTGGGAAAAGCTGACTACTACGAATTGGCAACCACCTACAAGGATTGAAAAGTCGTTCTATGACAAAGTTCGTGACTCCTGGCATAAGAACGATGGCAAGTATGAAGATGCTCTTATCGGCTGGGTTGGTTTTCAAGCGTCAAGAAATGGGAGGTTCTTTGATGGTGGCTATTCCTCTCACAACCATAAAGGCAGAGACTACATCAATGAGAATATCAGGAACACAAACAAGCAGCTTCCTTTCTTGATGGGGGTTGAATGGCAATGTGGTAGTTATGAATGTATCTCTATGCCGAAAGCCTCACTGGTTTATTATGACCCACCCTATCGAGGCACATCATCTTATACTACAGCCAAGGATTTTGACTATGATAGATTTTATGATTGGGTAAGACAGATGAAACGTGATGGCCATACAGTCTATATCAGTGAATATAATATGCCTGGTGATTTTTCTGCTGTGTGGCAAAAGACTATCACAAACAGCGTTAATCCCACCAAAACATATCAGACCACAGAACGATTATGGACTATTTGACTTTAGAGAAATGGTAGAGTTTTCTGCTGTTTCTCTTTTTTTTCAAAAGATGGAGGGAGACTTTCAAATCCCCCTCCGTTTCTTTTTCTACCATGCGTCTGATCCGTCTCCTTCCTCATCGCTAACGTTGAAGTCATCACTCAGACCACGAACACCACGAACACCGCCACTTCCAGCCAAAATATGACATTGGTGCTGCAACTGTATGACTTGCACATTGGGCTTCAAATATTCTTTCTTCATAGGGCTATATTATTTAATGATTTTCTTTCCGTTAACTAAGTACACACCCTTTGGCAATGCGTTGAGGTCATCACCGACATACTGACCGCCAACTGTATAAATCTTCTGAGGCAGGCCAAGCAGTTCTTCACCTCCGACAATATCCTCAATAGCGGTTGTCATTCCGTCGATACTGATAGCTCTGGCCTTTGCTGCATTTGGACTGGCAGGCTCGAAATAAGCACGGAAACCTTTTATCGTTCCACCAGAGGAAAGGGGTTTGATAGTATTTCCTTCAGTCAAGTAATACGAGCCATCGGCAGGCTGTATAGGGTTATAAGTGCCTACAAAATTGTATTCACCGCCATTGATTACCACAGGATTAGAATTAGTGACTGCAATTCTTCCAGTGCATGACCTAAAGCCTGATTTCGGCTTCACTAAATAAGGTTTCCCTGGTTCTATTTCAGATGTCGTAGTTTGAAATTGTATTATCCCATTTTCTACAGACACAAATTCTGCCAACTCTAATTGGCGAATTGAATAATCGGAGCTTGTGCCAGGGAAAATAAAGGTTCGCCATTCATTAACCTGCATACTTCTATTTAACTTGAAAGGCATTCCAATTTGATAATCTTGTTCAGTGAAAACATCATTTCCGTCTTCTGATAAGGTTATGCTAAACCAGTATGGATTTGTATGATATGTAACAAATCTCATACCTCTTTCTTCTGTAGGAAATACAAAACCTTTTATTTCTGTACTCTCGTTGTGAGGTGTGTACCAAATTGCGTCATCAGGTAGTTCATCAATGCTGGAAGATACATAAACGTCACCTTGGGGGTGTATTTTGACATAATCACATTCGTGTGAAGAGTATTCTGCATCCGTTATTTCTATTGGCATAGAACGCAAGTAGTCATAATCATAACTACCATAATATTGAACCTTCTTAATCTCTGGTACTCCATGCTCTCTAGTATATATTCCATATAATGTATCAAGAAGAATAACATCATTATATCCTGGATCTCCATCTGAAACCAACATTGCACCTGTTTCATCTCTGGCAAATATGTTATAATCAATACGAGGTAGTAAAACCACACCATTTTCGTTATAAAGAGATACAAAAGTATTCTCAGGGAGTGCCTTCATTTCGGCAATACTGCTTACCTTCGTTGCTTTCGCACCGCCAAAACGGTGTTTCCCCACAATTTTGAACTTTCTTATATACCACTTGCATTCGGTTGATTGCTGCTGCTGACGAAACGTTATTTTAACATTATCACCCATAAAACGAGCTAGTGAGAACTCTGCTTCTTGAAATATTATTTGGTTTGGATTGCAAACCATGTCTGGAATCGGCTGATTTACCAAATAGTTCGAATAATTTTTTTTAGGGTTAAAATCAACACCTATTGAATATCCATCTTCTCCATATAGTTCTTCCACTTGTTGACCTTTGATAGCATATTCTAAAATCATTTTAACATCATAGTAATTCCTTTCTGTTAGGTTTATCATGGGAGCAATCAAATACCATGATCTGTATTTTTCATCTAACTGTCTCGATTCCATCCAGCCATTTTCCTCATCATACACCCAAGGGTTTTCACTAGGAGGTTGAGCTTCCCAATTATCCATGTCTTCCCAATAGAATTGTGCCTTAAAATCTCCCAAACCATTGGCGAAATCCCACTCAAACATTGTAAGATACTCGTCATCTGTTTGCCCATAACTCGGTAATACCGCCATTGAAAGCAGCACCGCCATTCCTAAAAGTAGTTTTTTCTTCATACGATTACCTATTAAAATATGACCTAAATTAAAGAAACTTTGGTGCAAAGATCGGCAGTTTTTGCTACCCAACAAAATCACATAGTTTGTGGAATGACCTATTATATTATATAGAAAGCTCTATTGGTTAACCTCTCTGTCTGAGTGCTCGCAAGAACCAGGAGCATAGTATTAACCCGTCCTGTTC